>LULK01001029.1_pt1 | contig 14507 bp, 11 predicted proteins | sample 728181 | NCBI WGS metagenome assembly LULK01 (sample SAMN03860291, study PRJNA289734) | marine metagenome | biome: seawater column; feature: ocean; material: water; isolation source: Red Sea water column Station 169 - depth 10m | place: Saudi Arabia: Red Sea | collected 2011-10-15 | depth 10 m | reverse complement strand
TTATCAAAATGTCGGATGTTTTAGAAATGCCACATCAAATATGGAAAAAATAGTAGAGGGTAGGCCAAAAATCGAGAAATCTATCAGAGCAGTAGGGACTATAGCGGCAATTTCTGATTACTACAGAAGTTTAAAAGCTAGCAGAGATTCTATGCCTACAGTGGGTTCAACTAACTATGCTAGTTATTACAAGAATTATCATTTGTTGTGCGGATTAAATGAATAGTCCATTTGAATGAAATTATCAGCAATACTCATTTCATTCCTTTTCTTCGGCATTGTAAGTGCTGAAGAACCGGGCTATGTATTTGGCTGGACGCACTTAGCTGACCCGGATCTGCAAACACCAATAGGAGGATCAACCACAGGTCCTAAGATTGAGATTGATGAAGATCCTAACTCTTATTGGCTTGAACTTCAAAATCCAGGCTTGTCAAAATATGAAAAGGATAGATTGGCTATTCTTGGCATGCAGGGAGGCTATAAAGCAAATTTTGATTTTATGGAAACGATGGGTTTCTCTGAAAATTACTCACCTTCGAGACCGTATCAATCTTGGGGAACAGAATTTGTGAAAGTCATAGAAGATAAAGAAGATTTCATCAGCCTACAGCACATCATGGTGATGTTTTTTGAACAAGATGATGGTTCTATTTCTGATCCAATCGTAGTGAAACATTGGAGACAGGATTGGCATTATGAAGATAAAACCATAAATGTTTACATGGGAGATAATATCTGGAAAAAACAAACTGTCTCAGATAAGGAAATTCAGGGTAAATGGTCACAGTCTGTTTATCAGGTCGATGACTCTCCCAGATATCAGGGATATGGAGAATGGAAACATTATAAAAATACCTCTACTTGGGTTAGTGAAGAAACAAACCGACCTCTGCCAAGGAGAGAAACTACCATTAGAGACGACTATGATTTGCTTTCGGGTACTAATCTCCACACTATTACTCCTTCTGGATGGGTTCATGAGCAGAATAATTCAAAGGTTTTATTAAATGGCAAAGTACTTGCTAAAGAAATAGGTCTTGCCAGATATCAAATGGTGAGCGATTTTGATTGGAGTGCTGGAGAGGAATACTGGGACAAAACAAAACTTTTTTGGCTTGAGGTTCGAAACTACTGGAAGGACACTTTAGAAAAATCTGATCAGGTTCAAGTTCTAAAGGCAAATAAAGAAAAACTTTTATTTGCTGAGTTGTTTGGGCTAGCAGATTCATATGCAAAGGGAAATTTAGAGTCCATCAATGAAGTTGATTCATTGATATCAAAATATGTTCAAGAAATTTGAAAATCTAAATAGTATTTTGATTTTCTACGGCAAAATCAACCGATTGTTTTAGCACGTCTACCATTAAATCAATTTCATGATCCCCTATAATAAATGCAGGACCCAGACAAATAATATCCCGATATTGGCCAGTACCCCCTGGGTATAGAAAGACACCTTCCTCCAGACCTTTTTGCATAACTTTACTTGTAATTTTCTTAGATTCATCAAATGGTTTTAAGTTGGATTTATCCTCTACAATTTCTATACCTATAAGAAGTCCTTTGCCTCTTATCTCGGCAATATTTGGATGTTGTCCTACTTCGGAATTGAGTTTTTGTAATAACTTTTCACCAAGGGGCTGAACTCTTTCACATAAATTTTCTTCTCTAAGTGTTTTGAGAACTTCAGCAGAAGCTGCGCATGATTGAGGTAGGGCAGCAAATGTATGAAACATAACCTCATAACCTGCTGATTGAATAGAATCAGCTATCACATCAGTGCTGTAGGTTCCACCAATAGCTGCATATCCTCCACCCATTCCTTTGCCTGCTACAAGGATATCTGGTCGAGTATTGTAAAAATTACACGCGAAGTCTATTCCGACTCTTCCAAAGCCTGTCATCACCTCATCAGCAATCAGTAAAATATCATTTTCCTTAAGTATTTTCTCTGCTTCTTCCCAATATCCTTCTGGAGGAGTAATTGCTCCGCCGCTAGATCCATTTATAGGTTCCATTAAAAGGGCAGCTATATTTCTTGGATCTAATCTCTTGATCGTATCTCTCAGATTATCTAAATAATAATCTTTTGAGTCAGGATGAAAACTACCTAAAGGACATCTAAGTGGGTAAGGTGTCTCTATTGTGGTTGGTGATGGAACATAACTTTCCAGTCCTCTTTTTCGAGCTTCATGACCCGAAATACCTGACATATTTAATGTAGTGCCATGATAGGAAAGACTTCTGGTAAGAATGATATTCTTTTCGGGCTTTCCTCTACTCGCTTGATATTGAATTGCTAGCTTGACAGCTGATTCGTTTGCTTCTGATCCACCAGATGAGAGATGTATTCTAGTTAAATGAGATGGAAGCCAGTGATTCCTCAATTCGTCTAATAAAGCTTCTCTTTCAGGGGTAAGAAAGGGAGGGAGTATGTATGAATTATTTATTACCGCTCTGGAAATAGCCTCAGCGACTTCTTCCCTTCCATATCCAATATTATTGACTATCGCTCCGCCGGCAGCATCCAGAATTTTTCTTCCGTCTTTAGTATATAAGTAAGCTCCCTTAGAACTTTCAAATTCTATTCCCCACGTCTGCTTGAGAAAAGGCCATTTTATTTGTTCCATTAATTCACCTTAGAACGCTAAAAGTATGTCATCTATGATTAAAACTGCCATACTCAATTGTAATACCAAACTTGCCCATAAAATAAATTTAGTTGTAATTTTGGGTTGTAACTCTGGCTCAAGCTTATTGACTAAATAGAGCGCACCTATATTAACTATAGGTAACCCCATGGCGGCCCATATGCCTGCTATGAGAAGTAAGGTGAAGGGATTTGGTAAAACAAAATAGAATAAACCTGATAGAAATGGGATAAGGAAAGCTATCAGCTTGATTAACTTTTTTCTTGTATTTGCTTGCTCTTTTACTAGACCCATAGAAATTAAATAGTCAGATATGGTTCTTGTGAATGCAGCAGTTCCTGATAATAGAGTAGAGAATAAAACAAAAAATGCCAGAACTATAAAAAGCCATTTAGCCCAACCGCCCAACACCAGAGAGAACATATTTTGAAGTGAACTTATAACATCTATATCCCAAAAAGAGCTTGTCGCTAAAGCTTGTTGTAATTCAGGGATATTGTAAAGAACACCTGCTCCTAAAAAGAAAAAGGGCAGTGTTCCAAGAGTAATAAAAAAGACTGTCACCCAAACATCAGTCTGCATAGTTTTTATCCAATGTTTAGTTTCCTCAACATTATTTCCACTATTTTCTGCATATCCTTTTTCTAAACACCAATACGTATACGCCATTATTTCTCCATAGCTTATTCCGGTAAAACCAAAAACAGCTAGAGCTAGTGGTAAGTATTCCGATGGAAAAGAAAAGCTAAGACCTGATGAGACTTGTGCAACACTAACTTGATAATCAGTAGATTGCATTGCAATTGCGATAATCATCGTCATAAAAGAGAAGAACATTACCATTACAAGCAAGGTCTTCTCTAAGCTCTTATAAGATCCGAAATAGAGCAACATCCAAGTAACTAAACAAGAGATTACAACCCATATTTCTACAGTTAGAAGTGGGAACATTGTATTGCCAGCCTCAGCTACAGCTCCTGCTAATCCACCCATACCCGCAATTGAAGGTATGACTCCGATAAACATGAACCAAACTAACCAAGATGTAGTTTTTCCTTGGATGGTTGTTTTGAAGCCAGGCATATCGGCAAAAGCTTCTAAAAATGTTTTTTTCGAAACAACTATATATCGGGCTATCTCAGCTTGGATGATTGGTTTACTCCACATGCTTAACAGCAACCACCACAAAAGCATGAAACCTGCGGCTGCGCCCAATAAAGGCGTCATTACTATCGATCCACTGCCTACAACACTCCCAGTAACAACCACGCTTGGGCCAATAAATTTTAATCTTTCTAAAAATTTTAATCTTTCTAAAAAGGTTTTTGGTGCTTCTTGCATTCTTGTATAGATTTTCTCACTAAATATGGAACAATTCCTTAATTCTTTCAGAAAATTAACACTAATGAAATTTAAAGTTAGTTCGGGCCTAAATATTCAAGCAACTGCCCTAGGTAATCCTGACGATCCTCTTGTAATTTTACTTCATGGAGGCGGTCAAACAAGACATGCCTGGAGAGGTACTGCTGGGAAACTATCTCAAGCAGGATTCTATGCTGTAGCTATTGACTTAAGAGGTCATGGAGATAGTGACTGGAGCGAAGATGGAGATTATGCAATTGAGAGCTATAAAGAAGATCTGAAAAATATTATTAATCAATTAGGCAAATCTGCTTCCTTGATAGGTGCATCTCTTGGCGGGATGGTTTCTTTGTGCACCGCAGGTGATAAAGAATGTAGAGATCTATGTAATGCACTAGTGATGGTTGATATAGGAATTTATCCAAATGAAGAGTTAATTTTCTGAAAGAATTAAGGAATTGTTCCATATTTAGTGAGAAAATCTATACAAGAATGCAAGAAGCACCAAAAACCTTTTTAGAAAGATTAAAAGAAGATGGTAGATATTATTGGCATTGGGATCCCAGATTCATTGAATCCAGAGCAAGCAACAGAATTGATTATAAATTAAGACAGAAAATGTATGCTGAATCAGTCAATATTCCTACTTTACTCATTCGGGGAGCTTTAAGTAATGTTGTCACTCAGGACGAGGTTGATGATTTCTTGGAAACTATTAAACATGCTGAATTCATTGAGATAGATCGTGCTGCCCATATGATAGCTGGAGATAGAAATGATATTTTTGCTAACGCAGTTATTTCATTTCTACAAAAGACCTTAAATTCAGAGTAATTTAGAATACCTTTTGATAATATCAATCAAATGATAATTGGTTTAACTGGTGGAATAGGAAGCGGTAAGACAGCAGTTTCAGATTGCTTTGAAGAGCTTGGGATAGTTATAGTAGATGCTGATTTAGCTTCAAGAGTAGTAGTAGAAAAAGGTAAGCCATGCCTGGAAAAAATATCTGAACGCTTTGGTCAAGATATCCTGAAAGGATCAGGCGAGTTAGATCGAGCTAAATTGAGAGAAATAATCTTTAATTCTGATGAAGAGAAAGATTGGCTTGAATCTTTATTACATCCAGCCATAGCAAGACAAATTCAAGATGAACTTAAAGCTTCAACAAGTCCTTATACAGTTTTAGTTTCACCGCTTTTACTAGAGACAAACCAAAAAGATTTTTGTGATAAAGTTTTAGTGGTTGATGTTCCTGTCGAAACTCAAGTAGAGAGAACTTTGAAAAGAGATGGCGTATCTGAAGAGCAAGTTAAATCCATAATTAAAGCTCAGGTTTCTCGACAAAAGAGATTGGAGCATGCTGACGAAGTTATCGTCAATGATAGTACTTTTGAGACTCTGCAGTTAGCCGTGAAAAAACTTCATCAACAATTTATTGCTGAACTATGAAATATGTCAAATGTCCAGAATGTGGACAACAAGCAGAATATTCTGAAAAAAATGAGCATAGACCTTTTTGCAGCCGGCGCTGCCAGCTTCTCGATTTAGGAGCTTGGGCAAGTGAAGATAGGAAGATAGCAGGAGAAAAAGTTTTTGAGCCAGAAGAGGATTTTGAAACGCGCCATTAACTTCTGTAATCGCTATTGATCAGAACATAATCTTCAGATAGATCGGAAGTCATTACCTCAAAGCCTTTTTTACCCAATCCAAGACTTACTTCGATTAAAATTTCCTTTTTTTTCATTTCCTTTGATGCATGTTTTTCTGAGTATTTAGCATCCTTATAGCCTTGTTTCACAAGTGGCTGTCCATTTAATTGAATTTTAACTTTATCGATTCTATCTATATCTTTATTTCTACCTATTGCGGAAAGTATTCTTCCCCAATTAGCATCACTTCCAAACATGGCTGTCTTAACCAAAGGAGATTCAGCTATTGTGAACGCTACAGATCTAGCTTGTTCAGTATTTTTAGCTTTACTTATTTTGATTTTAATTTTTTTTGTAGCTCCTTCTGCGTCTTCTACGAGTAGTTCGGAAAGATCCTTGAAGATTTCTGTAATTTCATCAGAAAGTCTCTTTTCTTCAACAGAACCAACTTTTATAGATTTTTCTTTATTACCATTTGCAACTAATAAAGAAGAATCATTGGGAGAAGTATCTCCGTCAACAGTTATAGCTTCAAAACTAACTTTGAGGGCATTTGAATGGATATTGTTAAGAGATTTTTGACTTAATTTTGCATCTATGAATACAAAACTCAGCAAAGTAGCAAAGTCGGGTCTGATCATTCCTGAACCTTTTGCAAATCCAGTTACAAAATAAGAGGTCTTACCAACTTTGACTTCTTTAGAAACTATCTTCGGCTTTGTGTCAGTAGTTAAAATAGCCTCAGCAGCTTTTTTCCATTTATTCTCACTTAAACTTTTTGATGCCTCTCTAAAGGCACTCAGATAATTTTCTGTAGCTAAAGGCTCACCGATGACACCAGTTGAAAAGGGTATAACATTCTCTTGACTGGTTTTAAAATCTAGCGCAATTTCTCTACAGTATTTTCTAACATCCTTCAAGCCTTTGGGCCCTGTAGCAGCGGGTCCTGTAGCAGCGTTTGCATTTCCAGCATTAATCAATAAAATCTTTTTGGCTTTTTTAGAATTAGATAAATGTTCAATGGCTAATTTTACTGGCGCAGCTTTTAGTTTATTGGAGGTAAATTTTCCGCTAAGTATTGATTCTTGAGGAAGAGTAACAAGCAGACTATCTTCTTTTTTCCCATATCGTGTATTACTTGAAGCTGTCCCAAGGCTTATGCCTTGGATCTTATGTATTCTTTTTGGCATTATTTTTTTCTGGCATTTTTCCTAGCCATTTTTGCTTCTGCTCTTCTCAGTCTTCTGTTGCCCTGTTCTTTAGTACTTGCTTCTTGCCTGGCTGGAGTCAATGCAGATTCAGGACTTGGATGATCTAGATTCTGAGCTTGGTTTTGTTTCGGAAGGTTCAAATCTCCAGAATCTTCCAATTCAATTTCCACTCTAGATAAGAATCTTATGCCCTCTAATCTTATCTTATTTAAAAGGTTTTCAAATAACTCAAAGGATTCTCTCCTAAATTCAAGTTTAGGATTTTTACTCGCATAACTCCTTAGGCCAATACCTTGTCTCAATGCATCAACCTCTGCTAGATGATCCTTCCAAGCATTATCAATGATCTGAAGGAGTATTTGCTTCTCAAAATCTCTCATAACTGGGCCAATGTTGCTACACTTTTCAATATAAGCATGATTAGCAGACATGAGTATCTTTTGCTCTACATCTTCTCGCGTCATATTGCTCTCTGAGGCAATCCATTCCTTGACTGGGATTTCCTGTCCAAATATATTTGATAAAGAACTTTCCAACACATCAGTATTCCATTCGTGAGGTTCTAAATCTCCAAGAGAAACAGAATCTAATTCATCTGAAATTATGGTTTCTCGCATAGAATCAAGCAGTTCAGTTATAACGTCAGCCTCAAGAATATTATTTCTTTGTGAATAGATAATTTGTCTTTGCTCGTTAGCCATATCATCATATTCAAGTAGCATTTTCCTAATATCGAAATTTCTTCCTTCGACTCTTTTTTGTGCTCTTTCTATAGCCCCGCTCAACATCCTATGTTCGATAGATTCTCCTTCCTCCAAACCTACTCTTTGCATAATATTTTTGAATTGATCGGATGCAAATATTCTCATCAAATTATCTTCAAGAGAAATATAAAATCTAGAAGAGCCAGGATCACCTTGTCTGCCTGAACGTCCTCTAAGTTGATTATCCATTCTTCTTGATTCATTTCTTTCAGTCCCAATGACGTGTAAACCTCCAGAATTAATAACCTCTGAATTTAAAATTTTCCATTTAGATTCCAATTCTTCTTTTTTCGAATCATCCTTATGCTTTTCAAGCTCTGCTTCCCAGTTCCCGCCCAGAACTATATCTGTTCCCCTACCTGCCATATTGGTAGCAATAGTAATGACGCCTGGTTTACCAGCTTGTGAAATTATTTCAGCTTCTTTTGCATGATTTTTTGCATTGAGAACTTGGTGTTCAATATTCTCCTTTTTTAAAAGGCTAGATAAAAGCTCTGAGCTTTCTAAAGATGCTGTGCCAACTAATATAGGATTACCTTTATTTTTATAGTCTTTAATTTCATTTATTACAGCTTTATATTTTTCAGCTTGGGTTAAATACACAAGATCATTCTTATCATCACGAATCATCGGTTCATTTGTTGGAACCTCCAGAACATTGAGACCATAGATTTCAGCAAATTCCTCAGCCTCTGTGCTTGCTGTGCCAGTCATCCCAGATAATTTCTCATATTGCCTGAAATAATTTTGGAAAGTACAAGACGCCAGAGTCTGACTTTCCATTTGTATGGGTACATTTTCTTTTTGCTCTATTGCTTGATGTAAACCATCAGCCAATCTTCTTCCCGGCATGGCTCTGCCTGTATTTTCGTCAATTAATACTACTTGATTATTTTGGACCATGTAGTCAACATCTTTATTAAAAAGAAAGTGAGCTCTTAATGAGGATTGAATATAGTGAAGAAGTCTTAAATTTCCTGAAGAGTAAAGACTTTGATCTTCTTCGAGCAGATTATCATCTTTTAGTAGCTGCTCGATGAAATCATGTCCGAAATCGGTAAGCTCAACCTGCTTTGATTTCTCATCTATAATAAAATGACCCGCATCTTCCTTATTTTGATCTTGGTCATCCTCTTCATCTGCCTCAATAATTATTTGTTCTTCTAATTTAGGAATAAATTTGCTAATTTTTTGATAGATCTGAGCTGTATTTTCTGCTGGTCCAGAAATAACAAGAGGAGTCCTTGCTTCATCTATAAGAATAGAATCAACTTCATCAATGATTGCAAAATAATAGTCATTCATCATCCTATCATTTGTATTCACAACCATATTATTTCTAAGAAAATCAAAACCAAGCTCATTATTAGTTGCGTATATGACATCTGCTTCATAAGCAGCTTTTCTTTCTTCTAGTTGCTGTCCTGGAATGATAAAAGATACAGACATACCTAGATTTTCATATATTGGCCCCATCCATTCAGCATCTCTTTTTGCTAAGTAATCATTCACTGTAACTAGTACAACTTTTCTTTCTGTAATGGAATTGAGGTAGGAAGGCAAGGTAGCTACAAGCGTTTTACCTTCTCCAGTAGCCATTTCAGCTATTTGACAATTGTGAAGGGCTATTCCACCTATGAGCTGGCAATCGTAGTGTCTTAAACCGAGCTGTCTTTTGCTTACCTCTCTAACGACAGCAAAAGCTTCAGGGAGTAGATCATCTAACGATTCTCCATTCTTGTGGCGGTCAATAAAATTTTCTCTCTTTTTCTTGAGATCTTCGTTGGTGAGCTTTGAATACTCTTCCTCAAGGGAATTAATAGAATTCACCAAAGGTTGAATTTTTTTTAATACTTTCTGGTTTTTTGAACCAAATATTTTATCTAATAAACCCATAAAAATTTGTTAGGCGCAATTCTAACAGTTGCTAACGAATATCAGATAAAAAATTATCCCGAACTAGGATCAATGATGGGCTCGAGGTATTTTATGGGAGAATTCACTGGATCATCATAAGTTTTAACTTCCCATGTATCTGGTCTAGCAATGAGTTCTCTTAGGAGTGCATTATTTACTTTATGACCTGACTTATAACCTTCGAAAGAGCCTACCAAATTATGACCAAGTAAGTATAAATCACCAATAGCGTCTAGGATTTTATGCTTTATCATTTCATTCTCAACCCGCAAACCATCTTCATTTAATATGCAATCATCACCTATGGCGATTGTGTTTTTAACACTTGCTCCTAGGGCAAGATTATTTTCATTTAAAGTTTCTAACTCACTCATAAATCCAAAAGTCCTTGCTCTGCTTACTTCTCTTACAAATGAAGTGCTATTGAAGTTAACTGAGGCCTTTGTGGCATGATCCTTGTGAACTGGATGGTCATATAACATTGTAAAATCTACTTTGAATCCATCAAAAGGTGATACCTGAGCCCAAGCATCATTATGTGAGACCTTCACTGTATCTTTTATCCTAATGAATTTTTTTATTTGGTCTTGTTCAAGTAAACCAGCAGATTCTAATAAGAATACAAATGGTGCAGCGCTTCCATCCATTATAGGAATTTCAGGCCCATTTACTTCTACATATGCGTTATCGATACCTAGCCCTGCTATAGCAGACATGAGATGCTCAATAGTTGAGATTCTTGTCTCTCCTAAAGTGAGGCAAGTAGATAATGAAGTATCACCAACATTCTCTGCCGAAGCCTTTATTTCAACAATAGGATCTAAATCAACTCTTTTAAAAATAATCCCTGTATCTGTAGGTGCAGGAAGAATCCTCAATATGATCGGATTTCCTGTATGTAAGCCTACACCAAATGCCTTGATAGGATTTTGCAGGGTTCTTTGAGTGAGCATTCAGTTATTCTATAGATAAAGTTTAATTAAAAAAATTATTTTGTTTTTTGATCTCAAACAGCATTATCCCCGCACTCACTGATGCATTTAAACTATCCATTTTTTCCGACATCTTAATCTTTATGAGTTCATCACAATTTTCTCTAGTTAGCCTTCTAATTCCTTTATTTTCAGATCCAATTATCAAAGCCATCTTCTTGGGGTAATTAATTTCGTTATGACCTAATGAGGCTTTCAGGTCACTTCCATATATTGCTACTCCCATTTCTTTTAGATTATTAATTGTCCTCACTATGTTAGTGACAATAACAAATGGAATAAGTTCTGAAGCTCCGCAGGATATTTTCCTTACTGTAGGGGTAAGATGACAAGATCTATTCTTTGGGACTATAACTGCATCGACATCTGCTGCAGCCGCACTTCTTAAGCATGCTCCGACATTATGGGGATCCGAGAGTCCATCTAAAATAAGAAATGTAAGGTTAGGTCTTTCAATTATTGATTCGATGAAAGCTTCAGATTCTACTAATCTCTTATTACATGACAATGCAATACTTTGATGATTAATATCATTAAATTCCTTTTCAAAAAATTCAGGATCTTTTTTACTGATTTTTATTTTATTTTTTTTAGCTTCATCAACAACAGATTCGATCCTTGCATTTTGCACTTTGCCAACATATAGAGATTGAACCGATTTAGGTCTCGAAATGATTATTTGGTTGACTGTATTTAAGCCACACACCAATTCCTGATCTGAATTTGAACTCATTTAACTAATCTAAGGTCTACTTTCTGAGAGAAGACTTCTACTTTTTCAATTTTTGCTTTAACCTCGTCTCCAAGAGAGTATGAGTGTCTTGAGCTATTGCTTTGTAACATCTTACTATCTTCATCGAAGACATAATACTCATTACGCGGCAAATACTTTATATGGCAGAGACCTTCAATATTTATCTCTTTTAAGTGAATAAATAGACCAAAATTAGTAACACCAATTATCTGACCATTAAAAGTATTTCCAATATTCTCAGAAGCAAAAGCGCACTTCAGGTGGTTTAGGGCTTCTCTTTCTGCTTTTTCGGCAATCCTTTCCTTTGTAGAACAACTTTTTGACGATTCTATTAACTGGTCATGGCTATAAATAGGTTTTGTTTTTACGGGATTTTCAGCAATTTTAATATTTCCATGATTAGACTTTATTAGAGATTTTATTGCTCTATGAACAAGTAAATCAGGATATCTTCTTATTGGAGAAGTGAAGTGAGAATAGTTTGAGTAATTAAGGGCATAGTGGATTGCAACATCAGCTTCGTAAGTAGCCAAGCTCATAGAATATAAAATTTGCGAGTGAATGATGCTCTTATCTTTTCTATCCTTAGCTATTTCAGCAAGAGACGTTAATTTTTTTATATCGTTACCATCATCTAAAGAAGCATTAATTTTTCTACTCCTTAAAAATTTTTCAAGAGTTTTAATTTTCAATATATCTGGCTTTGGGTGAACCCTGAAAACGGATGGTATTTTATGTTTCAAACATAATTCAGCAGCTGATATATTTGCAGCTAACATGAATTCTTCGATCATCATATGAGAAATCTCTCTTGGCGAATCAATAAATTTTACAATTTTCTGATTTTCTACCTTAGGGACGTATGTTGGTACTTCGAGCTCTAGCGAGCCCCTTTCAACTCTATTTTTCTTTAATCTTCTATAAATTTTTAATAAAACTCTTAAAGAATCTGCATAGGGCTTTTTAAATTGTTTTTTCTCTATTTCCCGCGTAACTGTAGGGTAAGTCAATCTAGACTTAGAATTGATTACTGCTTCAAAAAAAGAGGTATCTGTGAGACTTCCATCTTCACTGACAGTAGTTTTACAAACTATACAGAATCTATCCTTATCAGGTTTTAATGAACATAAGTCATTACTTAATTCCTCGGGTAACATTGGAATTACTCTCTGCGAAAAATAAACTGAGGTTCCTCTATCAAAAGCTTCTTTATCTAGATGACTGCCTGCATCTACATAACGCGCAACATCGGCTATTGCTACGTATAAAATTAGATTTCCATGCTCATCCTTCTCACCTAGCACAGCGTCATCAAAGTCTTTTGCGCTTTTTCCATCTATAGTCACAAAAGTTTTACCCCTGAGATCTACTACAGATTCAATATCAAAATTCTTATCTTTTAACTTTCTCGATTCATTAATTACCGCCTTAGGCCATTCACGTTTAAGATTATGATTAGTTACGGCCATCTCATATGCCAAACTAAATTCATTATCTAAATCAAATAAAGAAATAAGATTTGCTTCAGGCAGGGCTTCTAGACTGGGTTGTTTATGCATCGAAAATTTACCGATGCCACCATCTTTTATCATTTTAGGATACGGCTCTTTGATTAAAACCCTTAAGTCATTTTCATAGCCCATAGGACTTGTGTATAGCCTTTTGCCTCTTCTAAATATCTTCCCAATAAATTCACTTGTATTTTCTGTGATGACTTTATCTATTTTTGCCCAACCTTTTGAAGTAAGAGAAAATTGAACTAAGTCTCCAGGCATTGCTTTAAACAGTTCTTTCTTTCCAAGTTTAAATTGAAAATCATATTTGGAATCATCGACATAAAATCCCCTAGATTTATTAGATTTTTTTACAATCCCTCTAAGGGCTTTAGAGGTTTGTTTATATGATTTTTTCAATGGATGGATTTCGGTTAAGCATTTTGCTTTTAACTTGTTAGAGTATTTTAAATCATTAAGTTCTATAAGAGTGATTTTTGTATTAGGACAAGGTTGCTTGCTAATAACTTAGCTATTAAAGTTGCATTATGCATATTGGAATTATTATTTCTTTAATATTTATAAGCCTTTTATTCTTTCTTTGGCAATATTCGAAAGGAGAGCAAGTTGGAAGAAGAATTGGTTTTTTATTAAATATTTGGGGAGCAGTAATAGTATTCTACTTATTCATGGTTGTTTTTTTATAACTGGGGAAATTTATGTCTGTCAAACATTATGATTGGTCGGCTTATCACGCTTACGTAAGACCAACAAAGATAGCGATTCGTGACCTGAGCTCAAAACAAACTTTAACTTACAAAGAGCTTGATGATAGGGCTTGTCTTCTGGCAAATTGGTTGCAAAGTGTGGGAGTAAAAAAGGGAGATAGGATTGCAATTTTATCTCAGAATTGTGCAGAATTTTTTGAATTAGAATTTGCGTGTGCAAAGATAGGAGCTATAGAACTTCCCTTAAACTGGAGATTAACAAAGCCCGAACTGGAATATATTCTTAATGACAGCACACCTAAAGTTCTTATCTATGATGAATCTTTTTCTGATATCTCAAACGAATTAGTAAAAGACTGTAATATTTCCAGCTCTTTGGAGATTAATAAGGAAGATTTAGAAAGCGAGTATGAAATCACTCTAAAGGAATCCAGTTTTGATTATGATCAACCGGAAATTACACAAGAAGATTTGATAATGATTATGTATACATCTGGTACAACTGGTCACCCAAAAGGGGCGATGATTAATCATCAAATGCAACTGTATAATGTCATCAATCTTGCCTCACCTGCATTTGTATCTTCAGATACTGTTCAGCTAGTGGTTTTACCTCTTTTTCATACCGGCGGTATGAACTGTTATGCGAATCCTGTTTTGCATGCAGGTGGGGAATTAATTCTTATAAGAGATTTTGATCCTGGCTTAGCATTATCAATTCTTGGAAATCCCGAATTTCAGGTATCTCATTTTTTTGCAGTCCCAGCTCCTTATCAATTTATGATGAATCATCCTGATTTTGATAGCACTGATTTATCAAGTCTGAAAGTTGCAGGAGTAGGTGGTGCTCCATGCGCTGAGGCAATACTCAGAACCTGGTCAGATAGAGGCGTTTCTATGATTCAGGGCTGGGGTATGACTGAGACAAGTCCTGGAGGTATAGGACTTCCCGCTGAAGATGCTGAAAGAAAGTTAGGCTC
>LULK01000379.1_pt1 | contig 14526 bp, 33 predicted proteins | sample 728181 | NCBI WGS metagenome assembly LULK01 (sample SAMN03860291, study PRJNA289734) | marine metagenome | biome: seawater column; feature: ocean; material: water; isolation source: Red Sea water column Station 169 - depth 10m | place: Saudi Arabia: Red Sea | collected 2011-10-15 | depth 10 m | reverse complement strand
ATTTAATCCTAATGATATAGATATAGATAAACAAGAAGAAACACAAGACACGGGTGTTAAATTAAAATACATAAGGTAATGAATGGAATCAATATTAGCGTTCCTACTATCGACAGTAGGAATCGTAGAAATAATAGAAGTAAGTGAAGCAGTAACTAAACAAAATACAGGAGGAAATATAATGGGCGGTTTACCAGTTGAAATGATAACAATGCTAGGTTCTAGCTTACTGGGGGGTGTAATGACAATCTGGGGGCAGAGCATCAAAGCAAAACAGGAAGAGCAAAAAATGTTATTAGCTAGAGCAGAGACACAAATGTCTTTTGTAGAAAAAGCTAGAACATACGAAAATAAAGGCTTCCAATGGACCCGAAGAATTATTGCATTAACTGCAGTGTTCTTTATTATTGCTTGGCCCAAGTTAGTGCCAGTATTATTTGATGTGCCAGTTATTCTAACATGGACAGAATTTACAAATGGATTTTTATTCTTAATAGAAAAGAAAGAAATATTATTAGATAGAGAGTTCCTAGGGTTGGTAATTACACCACTAGATACTCACTTAATGTCTGCTATTGTTGGACTATATTTTGGTGGTAGTTTAGTTAAGAAATAATGCAAGGATTAATAAATCAAGTATTTAATTTTATTGCTCAAGAAGAGAACAAACCTCTGTATGATGCTATTAAAAAAATAAAAGAAGGAACAAAAAAATTTGAACCATCTTTATTAGCCCCCTACAGTGACCCATCAGGAAATCCAACTTATGCTTATGGAATTGAAACAAATAGATATGGTAAAAAAAATAGTATTTCTGAAATGGAAATGCAGTTTACTAAAATAATAAAAGAAGACGTTTTAAAAACTATAGAGAATATAAATGTTAATAATAATTTAAAATTAAATAATAACCAAAAAACTGCCTTAGCTTCTTTATTATATAATGTAGGAGAAACTCAATTTAAGTATAAAAAAGATAAAGAAACTGGCAAGATAACAGACGAAGAAACTGAGGCTTTTTCTGCTTTAAAAAGAGGAGACTTAGAAACATTTAAAAAAGAGGCTTTTGGAGAAGAAAGAGGTTTCATAAGTGGAGGGATTCTTACAGAAAGAAGAAAAAGAGAATTAAAATTATTTGAAACTCCAGAGCAAACTGAAGACATAGTGGTAGAGGAACTAAGAGATGTTCCTAAAGCTGACGAGAATCTAGTTGATACTAGCTATATTAAGCGATAAGCCTATTTAGTAACTCTTGAGTTGTCTTGTAAGTTTTATTTGTATGTTCTTGTAGACGTTTAATGATTGCCCTTAGAATAAAGGGTAGTGGAGTTCTTAATACTTTTTCGTTAACATGACGGCCATCCCATGCATATCGCATAGTGCCATACTTTTCTTTAAATTTTTTAATAAGCTGTGTTGTGTTAATACAGTCTTCATCCCAATAAAGTTGATTATCCTCTGCACAATACCACACTGACAAATTAAATAATTCAAAATCATTTGCTGTCTTTCTTGGCAATATCTTTCTTTTCATTTTCTTGCACCTCTGCGGCTATGGAGCCTAATATTTGATTAACTTGATTCCACGGTAATGTGGACAAAAAATTAACTATTGTTTGTATTAATTTTTGACTTATTTCGTATTTTTGCATTTTTAGTTTTCTCCTTATTTAGTTGTATGTTTCTTAACTCTTCAGTAATTATTGCAGATAAATCATCATGCAGTATTTTTAGGTAACCAAAGAAATTTGTTTTAGTGGATATCTTTATATATCCTTTATCCTTTACTTGCTTTGATTCAAAAGAATCTAAAGACATAAGTAAATCTCCTGTGAATGGGTCCTTAATTATTCTCATAGTTGTTTACATTTATTAACTCAGTTATGGGTATCAAGTAACCCCATGAAGTATTACTATCACCACCAGGCATTTTTTTAAACTTATTTTTTTTGATGATATCTTTTAATGAAAGTGTTTCAAGAGTTATATTAAAAAAAAGTCTATTCTTTTTATAAAAATTTATAGACCAATACTTTGCATTTGTTGTAAGTATACCACTGTCCTTACCTCTACTAGAATACTCACAGAAATGATTACCGCTTTTAATCCACTTATCTCTTTCTGATTTTACTTCTGTAGAATCACCCTCTACAATATCGGCAACAACTTTCTCGCCAACCTTTCCCCACTTTAAATCGTATTTAAAATCTGAGTTATGTTTCAATGTAACTTTTTCTTCCACTCGTCTAAGTAGATTATATTATCTTTATTGTTCTTACTTTCCATTTCAAGAACTTCGTATAAAGATTTTCCTAAACTATATATTAAATCGGGGTCATCTAAAGATATTTGTCTAAGTCCTAAAGCTACGATAAAGGCTAGTTCTTTTTCATCAGTGTTGGGTTTATATTTCCCATCTAATCTACAGGCAAATTTATTCTCTCCAAAAGGAGTTATAAATAATTTCATAGTTACGTCATCAGTTTTAGTTCTCTTCACTTTCTACCATCCTAGGGTTATTAATCTCAGCGTACCAATAGTATGCCGGATTAGTTGCTTTAGATTGTTGTTGAGGTAAATATTGTAAGTTATCCCAACACTTATGTTTATAGTTACAAAAAGTGCATACTGTGCTTAACACTTTATTTCCTGTTTCATTCCTACCAAACTTTTCATTCTTTAATTCAAACTGTCTTTTAAATGGAGCATCAGTCATTAATGCTTTAATATTTTTATTAGCCCTTTTAAGTGCACTTCTTTTGTATTTAGTGTCTTCTTGTGGAGGCTCTGTTACTAGCATTTCCCCCGTCTCTTTGTTGATTACAATCCAACCACCAAAATCTTTTTTAAGTGCCTTGCCATATAAATAACCTTGAGGTAAATATCCAAAAGGGTCATCTTCACTCATGACTTGAAATCCTTTATTGAATTTATTTTTAAATGCGAAATTAGAGGATGACTTTATATCGTAGACTTTATCGTCAATAATAATATCATAAGTGCCCTTGATGTCAAAGTATTTTGTTTTTAATTTTACCTTCCCTTGAACACCATCAATCTTAGCCTTTACAGTTCTAAGGAGCATAACCACTACTGCCTCTAGTATATCACCATATAAATTTCTTATCTTAGTGTTATAATCTGAAGCGTACCCCACTTGAGAATCAGATGCATACTTTTTTTCCATCTGTAATTGACAAAGGGGGCGGCCAATATTAGACATCCTAATCCTAAATTCAGATTCTCTCTCACCCGTAAATTGTTTTTTTACTGCTTCTAAACAATCACTAGCAAACTGATGTTGGATTAAATGAGGTATCTTTATTGGCCGTCTTTGAGATTCAACAAGAAGAGATTTAACCTCTTCTAAAAAGGTCATGCCGTTTCTAATTCTGCAACTATATCATCATCTAATACATCTTCAGTGGATTTTTGTTTCTCTTTATGTAAACCCATGACATATGCATTTTCACTTTCACGAATAGATTTAAACATACTTAAATGTTTTAATTGCTCTTCAGTAAGTGCCGGTGGTTTTGTAAAAGATTCTTTTATCTTTGCCACATACCAAATGTTAGAACCTTTCTTTTCTTTTTGTGTATCATAAAATTCTAAAACACAATTAATCATCACTTCATTTCTTTGACTGATACCTTGTATTATTTCTTGCATAGGTATAAAATTTGTGCCGGATGCAGAATATAAAACAGGCTCATCCGTTATGGATAGTTCTTTGCCCGTGGCTGAAACACCTTTCATGGTTGCTAGTCCCCAAACATATTTAAAGCATTTAATTTTATCTTGCTCGTCTATTTCTTGTTGACTTAATCCTTCTCTTTTTTTTCTAGGAATACTACCACATCTTTGTGTACCATTTGTATCGGGTATCTCATCAGTCCATGATGTAAACATAATAGATTTATAATTATTGTCTTCATTATTTTCATCATACTTTTTATACTGCATTGCAGTGTATAATGGTCTGAAAAAAACCGGCTTACCAAAAATAGTTCCAACACTACTATTATCTATTCTAAAAGAACCCATAGGAAGTTTATTTCCGTCATCATCCTCTGGCTCTCTATTTGTTCTCATAGTTGCTAAGGTTGTGGTCGGTGCAGAATCTTGACCTATCATTGCCATCACCGCCTCTGGAGATAGGTTACTTATGTTGCTTACTTCGTTTGACATTTTAGTTCCTTACTAACACATGTTAGATTTATTTAATACTATATATTATTATTATATTTGCTTTGTGTCAAGCCAGTTCTGGCCTTTCTTTATTTCTATATCTAGGGGTACATTAAAATCACAATCAAATTTTAAAAGTAAATAATCTTTAACCCTGCTACAACCAGTTTTTATTATTGATTCTACTATCTTTTCTTCACCAGGATATGTATCAATAACAATAGAATCGTGCACAGTATTTATAATTAAACTTTTTACTTTCTTTTCTTTCATCAAAGACCATACATTTAGACAAGCTATGGGAACTATATCTGCAGTAGCAAAACCTTGAACAGGATAATTTTTTATTTTAGTAGCTTTAGTGTATCTAATATCACCATACTTATTAGTTGTTTTATAAACATCTGGAAAATAATATTCTCTTCCACTAGGTAAAGATATTATTTTTGTTTTGTATGCAGTTTCTTGTAAAGTTATATGCCACTTAGCAATGTCTCTATATCTTTTTAAAAAACTTTGATAATATCTTTTTTCGTTTTCATTACCCATCATCCCACCGTATAAAGGTTTAAAGGTATGAGCTTTGGCATCCTGCCTACTACAACCTATTATATCTGCAGTATTTTGGTGAACATCTACACCATTCTCAATATCTTTCATGCCCTGTTTATCTTGTGCTAAAAAAACTGCAGTTCTAAATTCTAACTGCGAGAAGTCTACTTCAAAGATACTTCCGTTTTCAAATCTAGATATGATTACACTTTTAATACCACCGTCTCTTGGTAAATTTTGAAAGTTAGGTTCAGACGAAGATAGTCTGCCTGTGGTTGTAGAAGTTTGATTGTATGACGGATGCAATAACCCTGTGTTATACCTTACATTATCTTTTAATGCAGGAACAAAAGTATTTAGTAGTTTACCCACTGCACTATACTTAATTAAATTATCTGCAAATATTTTTAATTTACCTTTACTAAACTCAGATATTTTAAGTAAAGTATGAGTATCAACCTTAAAACCATTTATAGTTGCATCCTCAAAAGAGTACGGTTTATATTTAAATCCTGCAGGAACTTCAGTTTCAATGTATGTAGTTCCCTGTCCTTTACAGTCTTTACACTTTAGGGGCCTAATTCTTTTTGTGCCATCCTTCTTTAGTAAGTTTTCATAGCCTGTAGAATGACACTTAGAACAGGGGCTACCTATTAATTTATAAATAGGGTCTGTATACTTTTTTATGTATTCTCTAAACTCTGAATCTTTATATCTTGTTCTTTTGTTCTGTTTTCCATTTGTAGTTCCTATGTTAAATATTTCTTTCCATATATTTTTATCTTGTAATTTTCTAGAATAAATTATTTTAGATAAATCCTCGCCACTAGATAGATTGTATACGCCATCACCCATGACTTCTTTTACGGTGTTGTCTACTGTTTTTTTTAAATCGTAGTATTCTTTGGTAAGATTTTTTTCTACATTATTTAGTTTATCAACATTAATACAATTACCATTTAATTCTATGTCAATTAAAACTCTAAGAAAATCATTTGTCATATCCCTAATTTTAATTAAGTTTTTAAATTTTTGTTTGTATTCTGCTATCTGACTTTTATAAAGTTGATAAGTTATTTTTACATCTTGTCTTCCATACTCTTCTAAATGCTCTATGGGTATTTCATCAACATTATAATTATTATCAATGTATCTTTTTAAACTATCGAATTTGTGAGAGAGGTTTCTTCTTTTACAACATTCTTTTAAGGATAAAGATAGTCTTGTCTTACCACTAAAAGGATGCCCTCTAAAACTTATGTACTCAGCTAACATGGTATCATACAACTTACCATTATATTTAAAACCAAAGTGATACATCCAAGTCATGTCAAACTTTAAGTTATGACCTACAATTAATTTAGCGTCATCTAATAATTTTTGTATCTTATTAAATGTTTCTTGGTGTGTAGATTCATCTATGCTTTGATGATAAAAGAAAAAGTATTTACTGTTAATACCAACTGATACTAATTTATTATTTAGATTGTAAGGTGTGTTATCACCGTCAGTGAATGTTGTTTCTACATCTAATATTAATATCATGAATACCTAGATAATGTATGCTCTAGTTCACAATTAATATCTGCATGGTCGCCTGTCAACTTGTTTTTAGATAAATATAAATGTCTTTCGTATTCTTCTACTGATTCTCTTGGTTTACCAATACCAATAATTAAATCTGCCTCTCCTGCCTTGCCTGTTCTAGAATTATCTAGCCAATTAAAATCTACTCGTTGTTGATTGTGAGCGTCTGCGTTTGCTTGACTAACTCCAATTACTAAAATGTTTTTTCTCTTAGCTAACTCTCTTGCTTGTTTATATATTTCTTTTAACTTCTCATGCTGTTTATCAAATTTTTCCCTAATGTTTACTTTATCTAGTTGGTCTATGATAACTATATCAACTTCATTTTCATCACAATAATTATTTAAGTCATGCATGTTTATACCAACACAATCATAAACAAATACATTATCTTTAACTGCACTCCACTCGGCTCTTACTTGATTTATTTTTTGTTTCATCTCAAACTTGGGTACGCCTGTCCAACAAGAAACTAATCTTAAAAAAGTTTTCTTTGCAGGTTCTTCGTTAATAAACGCATGACATTTTTTACCTTGCTCTGCAAAACCATTCTTATTTGCAACTAAGCTAATCCAAAAAGCAGACTTACCGGCCTCTGGTCTAGCAAATATAATAATAAAGTTACCACCACCTACACCTTTTGTTGCATTTTGTAAGCTAGGTATATTGAATCTAATACTACCCTCTTCTTCTTCCTCTTCTATTAATCGTAAAGGGTCGACATCAACCCTATCCATTTTACTTTCGTATTCTTTTTCAACATCATTTATATTTTTTACAAAAGTTTTTATCTCAGAAAAGTCATATTTTTCGGGGTTATTTACAAGTGCAAAACTTTTTTTAGTAAGTTCTTCTGCTTTATTTTTTTTTAAAGTTAGTTGTAAAATGTATTCAACTGTTTTGTTATTTAGTTCTTTTACTTTATCTAAATCAAATATTATTTTTTTATCACTAGATAATTGTTGATGTCCCATGCGAGAGCCATAATGTTTTTCATAAACATCAACTAAAAATTCTGTAGAAATATAATTTAATTCTTTATCATTCTCATAGATACTATTTACAGTTTTATAAATATTATGATTGTATAAACTTCCTAAATTATATTTTTTAAATTTTTCATAGAACTCTCTTGTCAGTAAAGACTTTAATAAATATTTACGAATATTTCCGTCTGCCTCAGTCAAGGCGACCTTCCTGTTTTCTAACATATGTTAGATTATTGATTGTGTTCTTCAGCCATTTTGTCAACTTGCTCGGCTTCTTTTCTTCTCAAAATAATATCTATGATATCTACAAACTCACCGTGTTGACCTATTAACTTTACAAAGTTTTGGTATTCCTCATCTGTCATGGCAAACCTTAACTTAGGACTTAATCCTAAAGGCTCATCATAAGTTCTTATAATTATAATATCTTCTTGTTTTTTTGGTTGATACTTTTTTATTATGTCCTCACAAGTTTCGGCACTAATTCTTTGTATGTAGTATTTATTCATCTTTTAACTCCTTTAATCTTTTGTCCATTTCAATTTTTATTTGTTCTAACCTATCTATAGATTCCATTTCTTCTATTAATATTTCTTCATTAACAGGAATAGAATTTAATGGTCTATTAGCTTGAGCAGTATCATACTCATCAGAACTTTCAGGGGACCCCTGTGAAGAAACCTTAAAAGTTTTAAACGAGTATGAACATCCACTCAATAATAATAATAATACTAATAATATTTTCATAGTCAATAACTCCTTGTCTTAAAATATTCTTCTACTTTTTTTAATTGTTTTTCATAATACATTTTCTCAAACTTTCTTCTATGTGATTTTACAGTTTCATATTTATCATATAATACATGTCTTTGTTTTAATAGACTACTGCACTCTGAATAAATATATCTTTTAATTTCTAATTTATATTTTGTCTCACCCTTCACTTTTACTCTTACAATAGGAATAAAATCGTGGGGGTGTTCATGCACAAAGTCGTAATACTTGACGGCCCCTCCTCTCTTGTTTGTCATTTCCTTTTTCTTCTACGCCTTGATGCTCGTCTTTTTTTACTGCCTACTTTTCTACGACCTTTATGTCTTTTCTTTTTTAATACACTACCCATTTATAATCCTGTCACTATATAGAATAGCATAAAAAGAACTAAAGACATAGTGGCTAGTAACCCTAAGAAATTAAATTGCATATCTTATCTTTCCATCCTTTCATTTCTTCGTTAGTAAAATTTTTTAAATCTTTCTCTATCATCCATATATAAGTTTTAATCTTATCATCTAATTTATCTTTTAAATCCATAGATTTTTTTGTTGCATCAAAGTCTAAACAAACAACAACTGAATCTACTGCATTGACTATGTGTTGGATAGATTCATCTTTTAGATTCGTTCCCATTAAAGATATTCCTGTGAACCCACTCTTCATTTCAACTACACAAGCACTTACACAATCTTCAACTATGATTCCTACTTGTCTGTTATTCCCTGTTATAAAAGGAACATTAGACTTACCATACCTAAACCATTTTGAATCAGAATGTCCTTGGGTCCTACCGGTAGCGTCAACAACTTGTCCTTCATGTTCTACTAGAAATACAACTCTATCTTGTTTTACATCATACATTATTCGAGCGCTCGTATTTGTAATATCGTAAGTGTTTAAGTAGGCCCTACCTTTGGGATGTATTAAAGGATTTACAAAACTTTTTGGAACAACAAACTTATGATTATGTAATTGTTTTTTTTGAGATATAAAATTTTCTACATCTTCTTTTGAGAAGTTATTACTATACCTACCCTTTGAGGTACAGTTAGCAGAAAAACATTTCCAAACTAAATCCCCCTCTTTAATATTCACATTAAAACATCTTCTATGTAAACAAAAAGGACAGTCACCATTACTAATGGCTCCTTCTGTATTAAATATTTCTTGGACTATACCCAACTGATATTTATAATTCATTTGACAAATTCAATATATATGGTAGCATCTAGTTGTCAACGCCCCCCCGTATACATAACTAAAACTAGCCCGACACATAAACAAATTAAAAGAAAAATTGTTATACCTGTAAAAATATCCATACTACCAAGAACCTGAATCTTTGTCGTCATCATCTTTCTCTGCAGTCATAAGAACATAAAAGAATACAAACAATAAAATTAAAACACAAATTACTATTATACTTATACTTCCCATATCTTCTCTGCGTCTTCTCTGTCTGTTAATACACTAATTATTTCTCTATCTATTTCTGTTTCCATTAATGAAGTTGATACTCCTTCTAGTAAATATCTTTCCTCTGCGTCTTGGACTGATTCAGCGTCAACAATATATTTTTTTGTATAGCTTACATTAACTCTTACTATATATTTATTCTTCATCCTCATCCTCACTATCAGGTATTACAAAAGTATAGCCTACTATACCCTCATCCACCCTATTTCTGTACCATTGAACAGGGCATTGGTCTAGCCAATCAAAAAATTCATCAGGCATATCTGCCATTTTATCTGTCATTTATTATCCTTTCTTTTTATTTCTAATAATATTTTTATAAATAGTTTTTGCATATCTGTTAATTCTTCTAAGTCTTTTTCTGTTATTTTCATTAGAACCTCACATCCTTTATCTTGTTCCACCAAGGAACCTCAATACTATCTATCCACATCTTTATTTGATTATCTATATCTTCTGAATCAAATCCTGCTAAATCAAAAGCTATCTCATCTTTTCTATCTACAGATAATTTATAGGCACAACCTTTAGTCATCTTACCTTTACTCACTTTGTCTTCTATTTCGTGCATAAATTCTTCTGCTTTTTCTTGTAGATAATTTTTAACTTTACCCATTGTTATTCTCTTTTTCTTTATCTGCACACTCATCACAAACTAATCTGTCATCATGTGTACTTTCTAAATCTACATATGTCATACTCGGTGTTGGTTCTACTTTATCACAAATATAACAAATATCTTTTGCTTCTCTCATTACTACACACACCTTTCATCAAATAATATTTGGATTAAATTTCTTATACCCTCATCAATAGCGTCATTTATATCATCATAATCATGCTTGGTTAATAGTTCTTGAAAATCATGTAAAGATATTGAATCTAAATCCTCAAGTATTTGTTCTTTTATTCTTTCATTATTTATATCGCTCATTACCCTATGTTAAATCATAACATCTGCTTTGTCAAATTAGCAAAAATCTAAGCCTTGTATTTTATGTATAGATATTGATTTATAATTTAAGAGGAGGTGAAATCATGAATGCATTTGGTATTACTAAAAAATCTATCAGCTTTTTTGTTAATATGTTTAACATCAATTATGTTGATGAAGACAATATCAACAGATATGTTGAAGTCGAATACAGGCCAGATGATTGGAAGTGGGCTAAAGGTCAATTCAAAGCTAAGAATCTTAAAAAAGTAGCTTAACCCTAAAATTTATTCTGTTTTAAGAGGCATACAAGGGGGTCCTAAAAACCCTCGTGTGTGTTCTATCACCATATATCATCATACTTACTTTGTATTTTTTCGTAGTCAAGAACACCGTTAAAATGCTTGAATTTATTGACTTTTTTTGATGTTATAGTCTTTATTATTTTTTTTAAAAAATTATTTATAAATATTTTCATTAATGTTTCGTTGGTTCGTCAGTATCGAAGTCAGGTATGAATGTAATTGATGATTCAGTTAATTTTTCGTACCCCTTCTTTGTAATACGAAAATAAGAGGAGCCATTGGACTTAACTTTTTCTAAGAATCCTTGCTCTATTAATTCTTTTATATCATCTTCAACTGATGAGGCTTTGTTGTAATCTTTCGATTTCTTTTTCGACATCTTTTAAATCTGTTCCTTCTAATAGATGTATCAAGTCTTGACTAACTTGTCTAACAATTATTTCAGCTTCTTTTATTCTCCACTCACTTATGTTTGTTTTATTATATCCCTTAAGAATCTTCTCAACATCTCGTAGTCTGTAAACTGCAATCTTTAATTTAGTCTTTGGTATTTCTAACATGATGTGTCCTCTAATAAAGTTAATTCTGATTTTCTAAATTCTAATGTCCCTTCGTCATAATCATCAATCCACATTTCTGCGTCATCATCTTTTATAACAACTTTGTTTCCATAATCTCTTACTATTATTCCTGTTATATCTTGGTCTATAACTTTAACTCTGTCATTTATTGTCATTATATATCCTTTCGTAGTGGGTAGTTTTGGGATTAAACAATCTGTATCTTAAGACAATGTCATCCCCTTGGCACTACCCTAGCCGTATATTTTGGGTGGTGGCTTCGTTCACAACCGATATATCCACGCATTAAGTTAATTAAACTAGTATTACGATTCAACGCCCAAACCTTAAAGCTAATCCCTTGTCATTAGTTAAATCACTAATCTAGTAGTCGGACAGTCCACGCTACTGTGTCTAGCTTTAAACTTTTTAAGCAACTTTGCTTTGTTGCTTTCCTGATTCCAACACCCTATCAAAGATATGTTTAAGGGGTTTATGATTATCTTTAACGAATGTTTGTAAATCATGTTCATTTAAGATATCAGATAAATCAGAATCATTCAAGTTTAGTAGCACTTGAAAAGACTGAATGATAATATCTGCTCTTTGATATGATTCTGTGACTTCATTAAAGTTCTCAACTGAATCAGATAAATAGTCATCATCATTTTGAGGCATAGTAATTGGTTCTTCTACAACCTCAATCTGTTTAGCTTTATTACTCTTTACTAATTTAGCGTACTCTTCCTCAATCTTTGCAATAGATACGCTATCGCCTTTCTTATCTTGCAATTTATTATTTTTAATTACAAGTTTCTTACGGTGTACCAAGTGAGAGCCCTTAGACACTCTTTGATTCATCATATCATAAGCCCCCCTCGATATACCGTCATCTTCGTTATAAGGTTTTACTGCTAGAAGATATTTTCTAATGTTCTTTACTTCCTGCTCTTTGTCCTTATTTTTTACTTCTTTTTTAACTGCGATATGCTTTGATACATAGTCAATTAATTCAATAGTAGTTTTACCATTTTCAACTTTCCTAATCTCATCAAAGCAGTTATCTATTTTTTTGAGTAAGTCTTGGTTTACCCTGTCCAATTCTTCTAGTTCGACAGGCTCCCCTTCCCACTCAACAACTGTAGTTTTAGTCATTTGTAGTGCCTTTCTTCTAACATATGTTAGATATTATATAAAATTATTTTAGGAAAAAAATATTAAGATGTCAAATTTTTAATCAAGAAAGCGACAAAGGGGGATTGTCCGGCTACTATTATCCCCCCTTGCCTAAGTCCAAGGAGTGTTCTTACAATGAAACATGAACACAAAGGGAAAATAATAGTCCTAAATTCTAGGAGGAAATCATAAAAAAAGATACTAGAACTATTAAAAAACTTTGTATTCATAACATTAAGATATTGCAATAATAGTAGATTGTCAAATAAAAAAAGGCTACCCCCGAAGAGATAGCCTACAAATATTTATAATAGTTTTTTTAGACTGTGATTAAAGTATAAATAAAGGTTATAATAATCATACAAGCCATTAAGATATTAAATTTAAGATTGTTCATGCTATTATAGTACCTACAAATAATAAACCAAGAAACACTAAAGACAATGTCGCATATACCCCTACAAATATTTTCATATCTGTATCTGTGAGGTTATCATCTCTTTTAGTTTTCTTTTTTGGCATATTTATCTCTCAATGCTTGTAATCTAGCCTCGAATGTCTTGGAATCTACTCGAATTGATTTATCTTTATTAATCCAATTCAAATGCTTTCCCGTGGTTGAGCCCCATATATTCTCACGAATAATCAAGCCCTCATCACCTCTAAAAGCGATTAAGGTATCATAGCTGAAGTAATAGTCATTGTGAAAATTATCAGTAAAAGCCATACTGTGCGTTCCGTAGTTATCACTTGAATAATTGCCATAGTTCCATTTTTTTACGATTTTAGTATTAAACATTTTTATTGTTCCTTTCTTTTAATATGTCTAATGGGTCATATTTTATTATTGCGTCAATGTCTTTCTTAGAAAAATAAAATAATATCTTTCTTAATTGCAGTTTTAAGTAATAAAACATTAATTTAAACCTCTTTCCATGTCTATGATTGCTATTTTTAACTGTGGTAATATTTTATTCATGTATTGATTAAAATTACCTTTTACTGTGTAATATTTGATTAATCTGTGTTTGTAGTTTGTAGCCTCAACCCTAACTGTTTCAGCGTTTATCTCATCAACTACTACATCATAATCAAATACATTAGTTTTATTAAGCATTATTGCCTCTTTTCTCTTAGGATAACCCTAAGCAATAACCCTAATTAAAGGGCTATTGTTTAAAGTTATATTAGATTACTCTGAATCCTTTGTAAAATCAGTATAATCTATATTCCACAATGTTTCACTAGTAATCATTTTCCTAGTGTTCCAATCCTTAGAATATTTGTATAATTGTATAAAATATACATATTCTCTGGGGGGCGAATCAAATCCCTTTTCTTTAGCATTATGTTTACCGATAACTAATTTATAGTTAGGGGTTGATTCTGTATCTTTAATTAATAAAGACATGATTTCCACCTTTGCTTTCTCTTAGGATAACCCTAAGCAATAGCCCTATTCAAAGAGCTATTGTTTAAAGTTATTTATTTAATTTGTTATTTAAAGTATCAATTATATTTTTAAGGTTTACTTCCCATTCATGGTTTCTTAATTCCCCTAAATTTTTTTCTTGTGTTAATTGTCTTTGAACTAATTCAATAACATAAGATAATTGATTATTATTTAAATAATCTGTTTGGTGTATTTGTTTTAAGTTAATCATGTACTACATGTAACACGATAAACTGAATCTGTCAAATTTTTTTTATGTCCAATTATTATTTTATTTTAGACAGAACATAATGCGAACAAATATGTTCAGCCTATCTTGGTTATATATTGGATATGTGTAGGGGGGGTGTCAGATTTATATCTCACATATGTTAGAAAGTAGATTACTAGTTTTTGTAATGTTTGAGATATGCTCTATATCTTGAAAATACATACTAAATATTTGTAATATATTATTACTATATCTATATCTAGTATGTATCTAGCATATATTTTGTATATACCTACTATATGTTGTGTGTATGCA
>LULK01000377.1_pt1 | contig 14534 bp, 15 predicted proteins | sample 728181 | NCBI WGS metagenome assembly LULK01 (sample SAMN03860291, study PRJNA289734) | marine metagenome | biome: seawater column; feature: ocean; material: water; isolation source: Red Sea water column Station 169 - depth 10m | place: Saudi Arabia: Red Sea | collected 2011-10-15 | depth 10 m | reverse complement strand
CTATTTATCATATCCTATTAATTTATTGATCTATAAAAAACAAAGCTATAAATTAAAATATACCATATGACAAATAAATATATGTATTTTATTGCTAATTGGAAAATGTTTGGTGGTTTAAATACTTTAAATTCATTACATAATGTAGAAAAATTTCTAAAAAAATTTAAGAAAAATAAGTTTACTAAAATAATCTATTGTCCTCCCTATACTTTGATAAGACCCATGTCTAAAAAACTTCAAAAATCTAGAATTAAAGTTGGTGCTCAAAATTGTCATGAAGCAGAAATTCCAGGTGCATTTACAGGATCAGTAAATCCTTCAATGTTAAAAAGTGTAGGTGCTAAATATGTGATTATTGGTCATTCAGAAAATAGAAGAGATGGCGAAGATGATAAATTGATAAATCGGAAAATAAAGACCTCTTTAAAAATGGGGTTAAAAGTGATTTTTTGTATAGGTGAAACCTTAAAGGAAAAAAGAAAAAAAATTACAAAAAAAATATTAACTAAACAAATAAAAGATGGGTTACGAAATATAAAAACAAAAAAAAATATCATTATTGCTTATGAACCTGTTTGGGCTATTGGAACTGGTTTAATTCCAAAAATAAAAGATTTTTTTTTGACAATAGCTTTTATAAAAAAAAGAATGAAAAAAATTAAAATTTTATATGGCGGTTCGGTAAATCCAAAAAATATTCAACAGTTAAAAATTATTGATAATATAGATGGTTTTCTTGTGGGGGGAGCTTCTCAAGATTCTAAAAAATTTATTGATATAATCAAAAAAACATATAATTAAGCCACCATGGAAAATATATTGTTAATTTTGAATATTATACTTGCGTTTATTTTAGTCATTTTGGTCTTGATGCAAAAATCTGAAGGTGGCGCTTTAGGTATTGGTGTTTCTCAAGAAAGTTTTATGTTTTCAAGAACAGCAGGTAATTTTATGACAAAAGCAACAGCAATTGTTGCTATGCTTTTTATTATATGTAGTTTAGGTTTAACAATTATATCTAGAGGTGATTTAGCGCCCACTTCATCAGTTCTTGATACTGTTGAGGAAAAAACAGAGGATACACCCGAAATTCCAGAAAATAATAATTAATACTTTCCATTTACTTTTTTATTCGCTATAAGATACTTCCATGGCGCGATATATTTTTGTCACGGGCGGCGTGGTTTCTTCATTAGGTAAAGGTCTTTCTTCAGCATCCCTAGCATACTTACTTCAATCAAGAGGATATAAAGTTAGATTAAGAAAATTAGATCCATATTTAAATGTTGATCCAGGTACAATGAGTCCATTTCAACATGGTGAAGTTTTTGTTACTGATGATGGAGCAGAAACAGATCTTGATCTTGGTCATTATGAGAGGTTCTCAGGTGTATTAGCAAAAAAATCTGATAATATCACTACTGGAAAAATTTATAATGATGTTCTTAGAAAAGAACGTAAAGGTAAATATTTAGGTAAAACTGTTCAAGTAATTCCACACATCACAGATAGAATTAAAGAATTTATTAAAAATGATTCTTCTAGAGAAGATTTTGTTATTTGTGAAATAGGGGGAATTGTTGGAGATATAGAAAGTTTACCATTTGTTGAAGCTATAAGACAATTTGCTAATGATATTGGCAAAAAAAATGTATTATTTATTCATTTAACTCTTGTTCCATACTTAAAATCTTCTGATGAAATAAAGACAAAACCTACACAACATTCTGTCAAAGAATTAAGAAGCATAGGTATTCAACCTGATATAATAATTTGTAGAACCGAAAGACCAATACCGTTAGAACACCGTAAAAAAATTTCGTTATTTTGCAATGTTCACATTAAAAATGTAATTGAAACAGTTGATGTTAAAACAATTTATGAGGCACCAATAAGTTTTTCCAAAGAAAAATTAGATTTACAAGTTCTTAATTATTTCAACTTAAGATCAAAAAAAGTTGTTAATTTAAATCCTTGGAAAAAAATTACTAAAATAATTTTAAAAACTAAAAAACAAATTAATATTGCTATTATAGGAAAATATGTTGAGCTTAAAGATGCATATAAATCATTAGATGAGGCACTAACTCATGGAGGTATAGAAAATAAGGTCAAAATTAACTTGGTTAGAATTGACTCAGAAAAATTAAAAAAAAATGAGATTAAATCTAAGCTAAAAGGTATTTCTGGTATCTTAATTCCAGGGGGATTTGGAAAAAGAGGCACCGACGGTAAAATTGAGGCTATAAAATATGCAAGAATAAATAAAATTCCATTTTTAGGTATATGTTATGGAATGCAGATGGCAATTATTGAATTTGCAAGAAATGTATTAAATCTTAAAAAGGCCACATCTACAGAGTTTAATAAAAATGGACCACCTGTGATAGGTTTAATAAATGAATGGAATAAAGATGGAAAAGTTATTAAAGGCACAGACAAAGAATTAGGTGGAACTATGAGGTTGGGTTCATATGAGGCTAAATTAAAAGAAAATTCAATGATAAAAAAAATTTATGGAAAAAAAATGATCGAGGAGAGACACCGTCATAGATACGAGGTAAATATCAATTTTAGGGATAGATTTGAAAAAAAAGGTATGATCTTCTCGGGTTTGTCTCCAGATGATACTTTACCGGAAATAATTGAGTTAAAAAACCATCCATGGTTTATTGGAGTTCAATTTCACCCAGAATTTAAATCTAGACCTTTATCACCTCATCCTTTATTTTCATCATTTATTAAAGCATCAAAAAATTACAAATGAGCAATATAAAAGTAAATTGTGGGCAAATAGAAATCTCAAATGACAATAAGATTTGTATTATTGCTGGTCCATGTCAACTTGAAACAGAACAACATGCAATGGATATGGCTGGAAAAATTAAGGAAATTACAAATAAATTTAAAGTTGGTTTTATTTACAAAACATCATTTGATAAAGCTAACAGAACAAGCCTAAAGGGCAAAAGAGGAGCAGGTCTAGAAGCGTCCTTACCTGTTTTTGATAAAATTAAAAAAGAGCTAGGAATTCCAATTCTGACAGATATTCATAATATTGAACAGTGTTCAATTGTTGCAGATCATGTTGATGTGATTCAAATACCAGCATTTTTATGTAGACAGACTGATTTATTAATTGCTGCTGCAAAAACTAATAGAATTATAAATGTTAAGAAAGGTCAATTTCTAGCACCATGGGATATGGTAAATGTAACGAAAAAAATTTCAGACTCTGGAAATAAAAATATTTTAGTTACAGAAAGGGGCGCAAGTTTTGGCTATAATACTCTCGTCTCAGATATGAGATCATTACCAATTATGGCTAAGAATGGTTATCCAGTAATCTTTGACGCTACACATTCAGTTCAACAACCTGGTGGTCTTGGAGAAAAAAGTGGAGGACAAAGAGAATTTGTAGAATATTTGGCAAGAGCAGCAGTAGCAGTAGGTGTTGCTGGAGTATTTATTGAAACCCATCAAGATCCAGACAACGCTCCATCAGATGGACCAAATATGGTACCACTTGATAAATTGGAAAATTTATTAAATCAACTTACTGATATTGATAATTTAATAAAAAAATTGTGAGTAAAATTCTTAAAGTAAAGGGTCGTCAAATTTTTGACAGCAGAGGAAATCCAACTGTCGAGGCTGAGGTGTTTACAAAAAATAATAGTGCTAAAGCAATATGTCCATCAGGTGCATCCACCGGAACATACGAGGCATTCGAAAAAAGAGATAAATACAATAAAAAATATCTAGGAAAGAGTGTTTTAAGTGCCGTAAACTCAATAAATAAAAAAATTTCAAAAAAATTAAAAGGACAAAATGTTCATAATCAAGAAAGAGTTGATGCTATCATGATCAATTTGGATGGATCAAAACAAAAAAACAAATTGGGTGCTAATGCAATTTTAGCAGTGTCTATGGCAGTTAAAAAACTTTCTGCAAAAGAAAAAAATATTCCTCTTTATAAAAATTTTTTGATAAAAAAAAATTTTAAATTACCTTATCCAATGATGAATATCATAAATGGTGGGGCTCATGCTAATAATGGTTTAAGAATACAAGAATTTATGATCAGGCCTGATAAAGCCAAAAGTTTTTCAGAAGCTATGAGAATATGTTTTTTAGTTGTAAAAAATTTAAGTAAACTATTAGAGAAAAGAAAATTATCTACTTCAGTTGGCGATGAAGGTGGTTTTGCTCCAATGATTAGCAATAATAATCAAGCTTTAGACTTGATTGTTTCCGCAATAAAAAAGTCAGGTTTTATCAATGGTAAACATGTATCTATTTGTTTAGATGTTGCTGCAAACGAGTTATACAAAAAAAATAGATATTCTATTCATTCAAAAAAATACATAACAGTTGAAAAATCTATAAAAGAATACAGTAAGATTATTAAAAAATATAAGATTAAATCATTAGAAGATCCTTTTGCTGAAAATGATTGGATATCATGGAGCAAAATTATGAGAATAATAAACCAAGTCCAAATAGTTGGGGATGATCTTTACGTTACAAATCTTGAAAGATTAAAAAAAGGTTTTTTGAATATTTCATCAAACGCTATTTTGATAAAACTAAATCAAATCGGCACTGTTTCAGAAACTCTTGATGTGATTAAATTTGCTCAAATAATTGGTTTTAAAACAATTGTTTCTCACAGATCTGGTGATACGGAAGATACTTTTATTGCAGATTTAGCAGTAGGGACAAATTCAAGTCAAATTAAAACAGGATCTCTAGCAAGATCTGAGAGAGTAGCTAAATATAATCAATTATTACGCATAGAAGAAGAACTTGGCAAAAAAGCTATAATGAATAAAATTCATTAATGCTTCAAAAATTAAAAAAAAATTATTTTTTGCTAATTATAACTTTTTTAATTTTTTACTTTTTCTTCAATCTTTTATCAGGTGAAAGAGGCCTTATCTCATATTTTGAAAAAAAAAATCAGCTGAATACACTAAAGGTTGAAGAATCATTACTTAAAAATCAAATTAAAGACTTGGATTTCAAGAATTCGTTATTAAGTGACAATCTTAATCTTGATTATATTGAAACATTAATTAGAGAAAGACTCTTATTTGGAAAAAAAAATGAAAAAATTTATATTATTAAAAATCAATGAAAATTAGACATCCTGAAAAACAAAAAAATCCGGTAAATCCAATTAAAAAAAAACCTGCTTGGATCAGATCTAAACTTACTAATAGTAAAGAATTTTTCTTAACTAAAACTGTTGTAAATAATAATAATCTTGTAACTGTTTGCCAGGAAGCAAATTGTCCAAACATAACTGAATGTTGGAGTAAAAGACATGCAACTTTTATGATTATGGGAGATACTTGCACAAGAGCATGCGCTTTTTGTGACGTTAAAACTGGTAAACCCGAAAAACTTGATATACTTGAACCAATTAAGATTGCTGAGGCAGTTAAAAAGCTAAATTTAAATCATGTGGTAATTACCTCAGTAGATAGAGATGATTTAAAAGATGGTGGTTCAAATCATTTTTATGAAGTGATTGCTCAAACCAGAAAAACAAATCCAAATACCACTATTGAAGTTTTAACACCAGATTTTTTGAGAAAAGGTGAGGCTTATAAAAAAGTATTAGAAGCAAACCCTGATGTGTTCAATCATAATATTGAGACTGTGCCTAGTCTTTATTTAAAAGTGAGGCCTGGTTCTAGGTACTTTGCATCTTTAGAACTTTTAAAAAATGCAAAAAAAATAAATAAAAAAGTTTTTACCAAGTCAGGTATAATGGTTGGTTTAGGTGAAACACGAGATGAAATATTACAAGTTATGGACGATTTAAAATCTGCTGATGTAGACTTTTTAACTATTGGTCAATACCTTCAACCATCAGTAAAACATTTTCCTCTAGATAGATATTATACTCCACAAGAGTTTGAAGAATTTGCAAGTATTGCAAAATCTAAAGGTTTTTTATTAGTTTCATCTTCACCTTTAACCAGATCTTCTTACCATGCTGATGAAGATTTTGCACAACTTCAACGTAATAGAATTAATAATCATTAATGCCAAAAGCTTCAGTTAAGAGATTAATTGAATGTAAAAAGGATGATTTAATAAAATTAGTATTAGATATTGAAAAATACCCTGAATTTGTTCCTTTTTGTTTTGATGCAAAAATTTATGAAAATAAAAATGAAGGTGATTTAAATAAAATAATTGCTGATCTTACTATTGGTAAAGGACCATTTAAAGATACTTATAAAAGTGATGTAGTCTTTAACAAAAAAAAAGATACTATTTTTGTTAAAAATATTGATGGTCCTTTAAATCACTTATCAAATAATTGGACATTTACGGATAAGAAGAATGAAATTACTGAAGTAACTTTTGATATAGATTTTGAAATTAAAAACAAATTTTTAAATTCTTTAATGGTTGTCTCTTTTCAGTTTGGGTTAGAAAAAATAGCTGATGCTTTTCAAAAAAGAGCTGAAGATTTATTTGGAAGCTATAAGAATTAAATTTAAAGCTTTTTTTACAGTAGCTCTTTGTATAGAAGACCTTTTTTGATTTCTAAATAGATACTCGTTTACTTTTATTTTGTTACCTTTTTTAACACCAATATAAACTAAACCTACAGGTTTTTGTTTTGTACCACCTTTAGGTCCTGCAATTCCTGTTATGGCAATATTAATATTAGCTTTTGAGATTTTTGCTAAGTTATTTACCATGGATTTACAACATTCGTAACTTACAGCACCGTACTTTTTAATGATATTTTTATTAACTTTTAAAACTTTAATTTTTGATTGATTAGAATATGTAATTAAACCTAAATTAAATACTTTTGATGCGCCATTTATCGAAGTAATCGTGCTTGCCAGTAACCCACCTGTACATGACTCAGCGAATGAAACTTTAATTTTTTTTTTAATTAATAGTTTTATCAAAGATTTCATTAAATAAAATAACTCTTCAAAATCATAAAACAAATCAATGATAAGACAACATAAAAACCTGCACAAACATCATCCATTATTACACCAAAACTGTTTTTGTAATTTTTATCAAAATAGCTTACTGGAAATGGTTTTAATATGTCAAAAAATCTAAATAGTAAAAAGCAAATAGAATAAAAAATTATTGCTTCATCAGAAGATTTTTCAGTTCCATGTGAAATTTCATAAAGATAAATTGGTATAGATTGACCAATTAATTCATCTATAATAATTTCTTTTGGATCTTTGTTGTCATTATCTTTGATATGAAATGCAACTGATAAAAAAGATAGAATAAAGATTATTATCAAAACAATCAATATAACGTTTGGAGATAAGTTTAATATATGAAAAGAAAAATAAAGTATTATAACTGTAGCTAATGAACCAAAAGTGCCAGGAATTTTAGGAACTTTGCCTAAACCACACATTGTAACAAATAATGTATTTAAAGTTTTAATCATTTTTAAAAATTGAAACTATCGCTTCACAAGCAATTGCTTTTTCTTTTCCTATTAAACCTAATTTTTCTACAGTTTTACCTTTTAAATTAATTTGATCTTTATCCAAATTTATCAGTTTAGATAAAGAATTGATTATTCTATTTCGGTATTTTGAAACTTTAGGTCTTTCACAAATTAGATTTATATCAAGATTATTTATTGAAAAATTAGATTTATAAAGATTTTCTAAAATGGGCTTCAACATTTTTGGTGATCTAATGTTCATAAATTTTTTTGTATTCGGAAAATAAGTTCCAATATCTCTTCTTCTTGTAGCACCTAAAATTGCGTCAATTATAGCGTGTAAAATTACATCCCCATCTGAGTGTCCTTTAAGCCCTGAATGAAAAGGAATTTTTATTCCACCTAGAAAAAGTTTTTTATTTTTAATTAATTTATGAATATCAAAACCAATACCATAATAGGTTTTTAACATTTTAGTATCATCTAAGTATGTAATTTTGCTATTTTGATTTTCACCTTTTATAAATTTTACTTTTAGATTTTGATTTAGATAAAAAGAGGCTTCATCACTTACTTTGTTTTTTTCTTTAATTGCAAGTTTGTATAAATTTTCAAATCTAAATGCTTGTGGAGTTTGAGCTAAAAAAGATTTTTTTTTATTTAGATTAAATATTTGATTTCTGATCCTATATTTTATCGAGTCTCTTGACGGGATTACTGGAATGACTGCTTTATTTGCTTTTAAATTTTTTGTTAAATTTTTTAGTAATTTAATAGAGAAATTGGGTCTTGCTGCATCATGTATAAAAACATTTCTTGGTTTATATTTTTTTAGATATTTTAAAGCGATTAAAGAAGAATCTGATCGTTCTTTGCCTCCTTTTATTAAACTTACAATTTTTGGATATTTTTTCTTTTTAAGATAATTAATATTATTGGTAACAATTAAAATCTTTTTAAATAAATTTGAACCTAATGATTTTTGAACCGAGTGATCAATAATTTCTTTATTTTTATATTTATAGAATTGTTTAGCTAATTTTCTATGAAATCTCTTACTTTTTCCTGCTGCTAATATTACAAAATAGTTGTTCATTTGTTTAAATGCTATAATTCTAAATTATGTTAGAATTTTTGAAAAAAAATATATTCATTATTGTTCTATCTACTATCACACTTATTGTAGGTTTTTTAACTTTTTTAACATTTATTGATCGAGGTTTCATAGAACTTAATGAAAAAAATTTACAATATCTATTAATTTCAAATATTTTTTTACTATTTCTATTATTTATTTTTATTTTTAACGAAATTAAAAGATCTATCAAAAATGATATTGATAGAGATGGACTATCATCTAATAAAAGATACATAACGTATTTTTCATTGTTTACATTAATTCCGTCTATTTTGATTTCAGTTTTTTCTTTATTTCTATTTTCTTTTGCTCTGGAAAAATATTTTGATAAAAAGGTTACAACAGTAGTAAATAATTCGTACGAATTGGCTAAGAATTATGTTCAAGAAGTAAGAGATAAAATTGAGGCAGATATAGTCTTAATAGCATTTGATACAAATAAAAGTTCTAAATTTCTTAATGATAATTTTAATGAGTATCTAAGGTTTCTTAGAACACAAAAATTAATCAGAGATGTTGATGCAATACATATAATAGATAAAGATAAGAATGTTTTATTTTCTAGTGAACCGTTTGAAAAATATATTCCTCCTGTTGATAGAGCATTAAATTTAGTTTTAGATGATGATCGTCCCTTAAAAATAGTGAATGCGCCAGAAAATATTTCTGCCGCAATAATGCGGTTACAATCTTTTGAGGATAGATTTTTATATGTGGTTAAAAATTTAGATAAAAATATCTCTAATTATCTAAACGAGTCTCAAGAGGCAATTAATTTCTATTATAATGTTGAGGAAAGAAGTACAGGTATAACTATTTCTTTTGCAATTATTTATATTATAATAGTAACTTTATTACTATTCGTATCTATTACAATCGCTATAAGATTTTCTTCTCGTTTTTTTAGATCGATAAATAATCTTATATTAGCTTCTACAGCAATAGGTAAAGGTGATTTAGAAGTTAAAGTTCCTGAGATTAAGACTGATAAAGATTTAGAAATTTTGAATAAAAATTTTAACATGATGACTGATCAGTTAAAAAATCAACAAGAAAAATTAATAATTAACGAGAGACATGAAGCATGGAGTAATTTAGCTAGAAAATTAGCTCATGAAATTAAGAATCCTTTGACACCAATACAATTAACTATTGATAGAATAAAAGATAAATATTTAAATAAAATAGTTGAAACCGATCAATCAAATTTCAAAGAAAATTTGAAAATTATAAATAATCAAATTAAACAAATTGAAAATTTAGTAAACGAATTTTCAGATTTTGCAAGAATGCCAAAACCAATTTTGAAAGATAATGATCTTATCAAAATTCTTAGTGAAAATATTAATTTGTTAAAAGAAATAGATAAAAGTATAAATATAAATTTTAAAAATAATTACGATAAGATTTTACTGCATTGTGATAAAGAGCAAATAAGTAGAGTTTTTTTCAATCTGATTAAAAATTCGATTGAAAGTATTCAACAAAAAGCTGATAAAAATGATGATTTTGAAAAGAATATTAAGATTGAAATTTTAAATAATAATGACCATATTAAAGTCATTATTATTGATAATGGTGTAGGATTAGATAAGATAAATAACGTTAAAGATATATTAAACCCTTATTTCACAACAAAAAAAAATGGAACTGGATTAGGATTATCGATAGTTAATAAGATTATAAATGATCATGAAGGTAAACTTTTATTTTTTCCAATTGAAAATGGAGCAAAAGTCGAAATAACTTTTAGGATAAATGTCAGTAGAAATTTTAATAGTTGATGATAACTCAGATATAAGAAACATCTTAAATGATTTAATCTTAGATGCAGGATATAAGACGAGAATTGCTGCAAATTACAATCAAGCCTTATCCGAAATTGATAAAAAAATGCCTGATGTTGCAATTTTAGATGTAAAATTAGATAAGGGTGATAATGATGGAATTGAATTATTAACTCACATAAAATCCAAAAATAAAGATGTACCAGTTATTATAATTACTGGTCACGCTAATGTAGAAATGGCTGTAAACTCATTAAAACATGGCGCATTTGAATTTATTGAAAAACCTTTTGATCAAAATAGATTGTTAAATTTTGTAAAAAGAGCGGTTGAAAATCTTAAACTTAAATCACAAAATAAAGAGTATGAAACAAAATTATTTTATTCTTATGAATTAATAGGAAATAGTAAAAATATATCAAATATTAGGGAACAAATTGAAAAAATTTCAATTACAGAAAGTAGAGTCTTAATTAATGGACCTTCTGGTTCAGGAAAAGAATTAGTAGCAAGAAAAATTCATAAACAATCAAAGAGAAATAATAAACCATTTATAATTTTAAACGGTGCGTTACTAGATGCAAATAAATATGAGTTAGAATTATTTGGAGAAGAAAAAAATAATGGTTCAATTTCATATGGTGCTTTAGAAAAAGCTAATCAAGGTACATTATTAATCGATCAAGTGTCTGAAATTCCTTTGGATATTCAGTCAAAAATATTAAGGGTTTTAACAGATCAAAAATTTAAAAGATTAAATGGAAATGATGATATTAATGTAGACGTAAGAATTATTTGTTCATCTAGCAAAGACCTTAAAGAAGAGATTTCAATTGGAAATTTTAGAGAAGATCTTTATCATAGACTTAATGTTTTTGAAATTAACATAAAACCTTTAAACGACAGAATTTCCGATATTCCATTATTGATAAAATATTTTTCAAAGAAAATTTCTGAAAACTACGGTATTAAGAATTTAGCTATTGATGATAATGATAGTTATATTCTTAATCATAATTGGCACGGAAACGTTAGAGAATTGCGTAATCTTATTGAACGTATTGCAATTTTACAGCCAGAAAATAGAGAGAAAATTTCAATTATAATTAAAGAGTCTTTAAAAAATGACAATTTTGATAACAAAATAGCTGAAAATAACTTATCAGTGCCTCTAAAAGAAGCTAGAGAAAAATTTGAAAAAGAGTATTTAACTATTCAACTTAAAAAATTTAATGGAAATATATCAAAAACAGCAAGCTTTGTTGGTATGGAAAGAAGTGCCCTTCATCGTAAATTAAAAGGCTTGGGAATAAAAGAATTTAATTAATGAATATAATTATTTGTGGGGCTGGAAGAGTAGGTTTTACAATTGCAAAACTTTTAAGTGAGCAAGGTCATTCAATTACAGTAATAGATCAATCCAGTGAAGATATACAAAAAATCAATGAAAGCTTAGACGTCAAAGCAATTGTAGGAAAGGCTACATATCCATCAATTCTTGAAAAGGCGAATGCAGTTGAAACAGATATGATAATAGCAGTTACAAGAAATGACGAAATTAATATGTTAATTTGTCAAATAGCTTTTTCAATTTTTAATATACCAAAAAAAATAGCTAGGATAAGATCTCAAGATTATTTAAATCCTAAATTTTCAGGTGTATATAATAAAGAAAACTTACCGATCGATGTCATTATTTCACCTGAAAGAGAAATAGCTAAATCTATTCAACGTAAATTGGAGGCCCCAGGGGCTTTGGATAGCGTTCCATTTGCAGATAATAAAATAAAATTACTTGAAATTTTAATTAAGGAAGATTGTAAATCAATAGATATAAAATTTAACGAGTTATCAAAAAAATATCCAAAATTAGAAGCTAATATTATTGGAATAAATAGAGGTGATAAATTTTTTATTCCCAAGAAAACAGATGCAGTCAAAAAAGATGATAAAATTTACGTAATTATTAATTCATCACAAATGGCAGAAACTTTAAAAGCTTTTGGAAGAGAGGAAAAAATTTCTAAAAAAATTTTAATCATTGGTGGTGGGAATATTGGATTTAATCTTGCAAAAAATATTGAAGAAACTTTAGAAACGATAAGAGTTAAAATTGTTGAAAAAGATAAACAACGAGCAGAATATTTAGCAAGTGAACTAAATGACTCAATTATAATTAATGGTGACGGATTAGATGAAGAAGTTTTGACAGAGGCAAATTTAGATGAAGCAGAGACTGTACTAGCATTAACAAATGATGATGAAGATAATTTGATGGTAAGCGTTCTTGTAGAAAAATTTGCAAAAGATCAAAAAGATTTTGATGATAAAAGAACTATGGCTTTAATTAATAAACCAAATTATTCTTTACTTCAATCTTCACTTAAAATTGATGATCTTATCGATCCTAGGATGACAACAGTTTCGAGCATATTAAAACATGTTCATAAGGGAACAATTGAAAATGCCTATACTATATCAAATGGTGAATATGAGGTTATAGAAGCAGAAATAATTGAGTCTTCTGAATTAATGAATATGGAAATAAAAAATTTAAGCTTACCAGATGAGTTAAGAATTGGAGCTGTATTAAGAGATGAAAAAATCATTATTCCTAGATCTAATTTTGTTTTTAAAAAAGACGACAGAGTTGTTTTTATTGTCAAAAAGGACTCAATTTCTTTTGTAGAAAATATTTTCAGATTAAGTTCTGTTTAAATTGATGATAAAATTACAACTTAAATATTTAAGTTTCTTTTTTGGTCTTATCTCAATTTTATCTTTTTTTAATATTATCTATTCTTATTATTTAAATTTATATCTTAATTTAAATACTTATTATTTTAGTCTGATCATATCTCTTTTGATATCTATTCTTTTTTTTAAATTAAAAATTAATGAAAAAAAACAATCAATATTTGATAAAATTTTAACTGTCTTGTTAGGATATATCTTAATTCCATTAATTTTATGTATTCCGTTTTATTTTAGTATTTATAATCTAACTTTACTTAATTCATATTTCGAGACGGTTTCTGGATTTACTTCAACAGGTTTTACTATCTTTGAAAATATCAAAAATATTGATCAAAGTTTAATTTTATGGAGATCGTCTACCCAATGGATTGGAGGCCTTTATTTTCTTTTTTCTATAATTTTTTTAATAGATATATATGACGAAAATTTTAAAAAAACTTTAACAAATTTTATATCTTTTGATAGTTCTGAAGTTTTAAAACAAGCTTTAAAGATTTTCTTTTTATATTCGGGTCTGACATTGTTAATTTTTTTAATTTTAAATTTTTTTTCAATAAGATCTTTTAACTCACTTAATCTAGCTTTTACGCTTATATCTTCGGGTGGTTTTCTACCAGTTAATGATCTTTCAAGTATTTTAAAAGATAATACTCAAATAATAGTTTTATCAATATTAATGTTGTTATCTTTTTTTAGTATTTTTTTTAGCTATAATTTAATTTTCTTCAAAAAAAAGAACATGAATTTTTTTTATGAAGATTTTCACTTATTAGTTTACCTTCTTATGATAACAGCTATTTTTTTTCTTTTTTTTAGTTTAAATGTTGATTTTTCAATTAATTTTTTATCTATAACCAGTAGCATATCTAATATTGGATTTTCCCTTGAAAATGATCAAAAAAATTTATCTCTTTTATTTTTAATTTTAGTAATTATTGGTGGTTCGTTTTTTTCTACAAGTTCAGGTTTAAGATTTATAAAGATATATTCTTTATTAAAGTATTCTTTAAACCAAATTTTATCTTTTAGTAGGCCAAAAAATGTATTCACAAATAAATTAATATTCACAAAGATAAATTTTGATTTTCTAGAAATTAATAAATATTTTTTAACAATTCTTATTTTTATAATGTCACTTTTTATTCTTACAATCTTATTAACTATAAATGGCATTGGATTTGAGAGTTCATTCAAATTATCTATATTAACTTTAATGAATACTGTGAATTCCTCTATTTATGGTTTAAATGATTTTGATTTTAATAATCTCAATTCTTTCATAAAATATTGTCTGATTATATTAATGATTATCGGTAGAATTGAATTATTAACAATATTACTACTTTTTAAAAAATTCTTATTTAAAAATTAGTTTATTATTGTATATGTA
>LULK01000544.1_pt1 | contig 14560 bp, 13 predicted proteins | sample 728181 | NCBI WGS metagenome assembly LULK01 (sample SAMN03860291, study PRJNA289734) | marine metagenome | biome: seawater column; feature: ocean; material: water; isolation source: Red Sea water column Station 169 - depth 10m | place: Saudi Arabia: Red Sea | collected 2011-10-15 | depth 10 m | reverse complement strand
AAATTAAATATGTCAGCATGACAGTATTAAGCATTATAAAGTACTTTTCTGTCATAAATTTTTGTTTGGCATGATTGATGAAAACAATTAAAGAAAATTAAATTATGAGTAAAGTAAATATTAAACCCTTAGCTGATAGAGTTTTGGTTGAACCTTTGGAAGCAGAAACCAAAACGGCATCTGGTATTATCATTCCAGATACCGCTAAAGAAAAACCTCAAAAGGGAAATGTGGTTGCTGTAGGATCAGGAACCAAAGAAAATCCAATTACTGTTAAGGTTGGTCAAACCGTTTTGTATGGTAAGTATTCTGGTACTGAACTTAAATTTGATGGTAAAGATTATTTAATAATGAGGGAAAGTGACATCCTCGCAATTGTTTAATAAAAAAAATAAAAAATGGCAAAAAAAATACAATTTGATATTGAAGCAAGAGAAGGTTTAAAGAAAGGCGTTGATGCATTAGCTAACGCTGTAAAAGTAACATTGGGCCCTAAGGGAAGAAATGTTATTGTAGGTAAATCATTTGGTGGGCCACAAGTAACCAAAGATGGAGTTACAGTTGCTAAAGAAATTGAATTAGAAGATGCTTTAGAAAATATGGGAGCACAAATGGTGAAGGAGGTTGCATCTAAAACAAATGATCTTGCTGGTGATGGAACTACAACAGCAACAATATTAGCTCAGTCTATTGTAAATGAAGGCTTAAAAAATGTAACTGCTGGTGCTAATCCAATGGATCTTAAAAGAGGTGTTGACAAAGCTGTCAGCACAATAGTTGATGAATTAAATAAGTCTGCAAAAACAGTTGGAAATTCATCTGAAAAAATACAACAAATTGCCTCAATTTCTGCTAATAATGATAGTGCTATAGGAGATTTAATTACTCAAGCTTTTGAAAAAGTTGGTAAAGAGGGTGTAATTACAGTTGAGGAAGCTAAAGGTACTGACACTTATGTTGATGTTGTTGAAGGTATGCAATTTGACAGAGGATATTTATCTCCTTATTTTGTTACAAATTCAGAAAAAATGGAGGCTGATTTAGAATCTCCATACATATTACTTTATGACAAAAAGATTTCTGCAATGAAAGATCTTCTACCTGTTCTTGAGCCTGTTGCTCAATCTGGTAAACCTCTATTAGTTATTGCAGAAGATGTTGATGGTGAAGCACTAGCTACATTAGTTGTAAACAAATTAAGGGGAGCTTTGAAAATTGCTGCGGTAAAAGCTCCAGGTTTTGGAGATCGTAGAAAAGCAATGTTAGAGGACATAGCTATACTTACCGGAGGAACTGTTATTTCTGAAGAAAGAGGCTTCAACATTGAAAATACAACAATTGATATGCTCGGATCAGCAGAGAGAGTAACGATAGATAAGGATAATACAACAATTGTTAATGGATCTGGAGATAAAAAAGAAATTGAAGCTAGAGTTGGACAAATCAAATCTCAAATTGAGACCACGACATCTGACTACGATAAAGAAAAGCTCCAAGAAAGATTAGCAAAGTTAGCCGGTGGTGTAGCAGTATTGTATGTTGGTGCAGCTTCAGAGGTTGAAATGAAAGAGAAAAAAGATAGAGTTGATGATGCGTTACATGCTACAAGAGCTGCAGTTGAAGAAGGTATTGTCGCTGGAGGTGGTGTTGCATTAATTAGAGCTAGAAAACAATTGGATAAAATTAAAGCAATTAATGATGATGAATTAACAGGAATTCAAATTATATCTAGAGCACTGGAGGCGCCCCTAAGAACAATTGTAGAGAATGCTGGAGGTGAGGGTTCTGTGGTTGTTGCTAAAATTCTAGATGGAAAAAATGGTTTCGGATACGATGCTAAATCAGATAAATATGTTGATTTATTTGAATCTGGAATTATTGATCCTAAAAAGGTAACCAGAGTTGCACTTGAAAATGCAGCATCAGTTGCAGGAATGATTTTGACAACTGAATGTGCTCTTGTTGATATCAAGGAAGATGCACCAGCAGCTCCACCAATGGGCGGCGGTGGAATGCCAGGAATGATGTAATTCTATTACTACGTTAAAAAAAAGCTGCATTTATGCAGCTTTTTTTTTGTAAAAGATTATTTTTATAATCGTTTCATTAAATGTCAACAACAAATCAAAAATCAGCATTAATTTCTGTTTTCAATAAAAATAGAATTGATGAAATAGCAAAAAAATTAACTGATTTAGATATCAATATTATTTCAACAGGTGGTACAGAAAAGTTTTTAAAAAATCTTGGTTATAAAGTTGAAAAAATAGAGGAAATAACTAAATATCCATCAATTTTTGGTGGAAGGGTTAAGACATTACATCCTAAAGTTTTTGGTGGAATTTTATATCGGAGGAATTTGAATGAAGATATCAACGAAAAAAATAAATTTGAAATACCAACAATAGATTTTGTAATTGTTGATTTATATCCATTTAAGAAAACAGTAAATGATTTGAAATCACATTCTGAAATAATTGAAAAAATCGATATTGGCGGTATATCTTTAATTAGAGCTGCTGCCAAAAATTATAATGACATTGTTTGTGTGTCCTCAACTGATCAATACGATGATTTTATTAAAGATCTTAACGAAAATGATGGCATATTTTCAATTGAGGCAAAAAAAAAGTATGCGTTAAAAGCCTTTTGCATTTCTTCTAATTATGACAATCTGATTTCTGAATATTTTGAGAAAGGTATTTTAAGCAAAACAAATAATTTAAGATATGGCGAAAATCCTCATCAATCGGGAAAATTTGTTGGAAATTTAAATGATGTTTTTGAAAAACTAAATGGTAAAAATTTATCTTATAATAATTTACTAGATATTGACTCGGCAGTTAATATCATTTTAGAATTTTGGAATGAGCCACCAACTTTTGCAATACTCAAACATAACAATGCATGTGGATTAGCAACAAGAAACAGCATTTCTGATGCCTATAAATCAGCTCTTGCTGGTGATCCAATTTCAGCATTTGGAGGTGTTTTAATATCTAATACTAACATTGATACTAAAACCTCTGAATTGATTAATGAATTATTTTTTGAGGTTATTATTGCACCTAGTTATGATAATGAAGCATTGGAATTATTAAAATTGAAAAAAAACAGAATTATCCTAAAAGCAAATAATTTAAACTTTGATAAAATTTCTACCAGATCGTGTTTAAATGGAAAACTCATTCAGGATAAAGACTTTTTAACTGACTCAAAAAAAGATCTAAAATTTGTAACTGAGAAGAAACCAAATGATAATGAAATTGATGATTTACTATTTGCTTCTAAAATATGTAAACACACAAAATCAAATACAATAGTTTTAGCAAAAAATAATCAATTAATTTCATCTGGAACTGGACAAACATCTAGAGTAGATGCCTTAAATCAAGCAATTGATAAAGCAAAAAAATTTAAATTTAATTTAAAAGGTGCTGTCATGGCTAGTGATGCATTTTTTCCTTTTCCTGATTGCGTTGAAATTGCTTTTCAAAATGGTATTAGTTCTGTTATTCAGCCAGGTGGATCCATAAAAGATCAATTATCAATTGATTTTTGTAATTCTAATTCTATATCAATGGTAATGACTGGAAATAGGCACTTTAAGCATTAATTTATTAACTTTAACCCTAATATTTATAGTATGAGTTTTTTTGATTTTTGGACTGAAGCAATAGCAATTGACCTGGGTACTGCGAATACATTAATTATTCATAATGATAAAGTTGTAGTCGATAGTCCTTCAATTGTAGCAATAGATCAAAAATCTGGAAAAATTATAGCAGTTGGAAAGGAAGCAAAATTAATGCATGGTAAGACTCATGAAAATATAAAGACAATAAGACCCCTAAAGGATGGTGTTATTGCTGATTTTAATGCATCTGAGCAAATGATTGGTCAACTTATTAAAAGTATTCCAACACTTAATAAAAGATTTTATTCCCCATCACTAAAAATGGTTATTTGTATTCCTTCAGGTATTACAGAAGTTGAAATGCGAGCTGTAAGGGAATCTGCTGAAAGAGTTAATGGAAAAGAAGTATATCTTATTCATGAACCCATGGCTGCGGCCATTGGAATTGGAGTTGATATTAATCAACCAAAAGGTAACATGATTATCGATATTGGAGGTGGAACTACTGAAATAGCTGTAATTGCATTAGCTGGAATTGTTTGCGATAAGTCTGTGAAAATAGCAGGGGACGTTTTCACCGAAGATATAGTTTTTTATATGAGAACCCAGCATAATTTATCTATTGGAGATAGAACAGCAGAAAAAATTAAAATTAGTATTGGATCTGCATTAGATGAGCTAGAGAATCCCCCTGAAAACATGCTTGTACAAGGTCGTGATCTGCTTTCAGGAAAACCCAAAGAAATTTCTATAGGATATCGTGAAATTTCTAAAGCTCTTGATAAATCAATAATTAGGATTGAAGAATCTGTAATGGAGACATTGTCTCAAACACCTCCTGAACTAGCTGCCGATATTTACAATACTGGTATTTATCTTGCTGGAGGAGGCTCTATGTTGAGAGGACTTGATAAAAGAATTTCAAAAAAAACTGATTTGCCTGTCTTTATTGCTGAAGATCCTTTAAGAGCCGTTGTAAGAGGAACAGGGATAACTTTAAAAAATATAGAACGTTATAAGAACGTATTAGTGAAATAAAATTTAATGCGAAAAATAATTGATTTTTTAATTAAAAACATTCACTCATTAACGTTTACTTTTCTACTCTCATTTTCACTAATTCAGATAATTGATAAAAATTTTTATCATAATTCTAAATTTAATTTTTATTCAAACACAGTAATTAATACAATAAATGATTTCAAACAAAATTTTTCTGAATATTTTGAATTAAAAATAATCAATGAAAATTTAATTATAGAAAATACACTTTTAAAAAATAACTCTATTAATAAAGCTCAAAATGATTCAATTATTTCTGATGAAAATTATACATATAAACCCGCAAAAATTATTTCTAATAGCATAAAATTTTCTAAAAATTTCATTACTATAAATAAAGGAATTAATCAAAAAATAAATGTTGAAGATGGTGTTATCTCTAAAATAGGCGTTATAGGAATTATTAATAATAACTCTGATAAATTTTCAACAGTTATTTCTATACTCAATACAGATCTAAAAATAAATGCAAAAGTTAAAAACACAAACCATTTTGGATCTTTAAGTTGGGATGCAAATAATTTTCAGATAATGAATCTTGATGATGTCCCAAAAAGTGCACTCATTAAAAACGGGGATACAATTCAAACTGGTGGAATGTCATCAATATTTCCAGAAAATATTCCAATTGGTACAATAATAGAGTATTCTCTTCCGGATGCTAGTAATTACTATAAAATTAAAGTAAAACTTTTTGAAGATATTGGTTCAGTGAATAATGTGTATGTAGTAAAAAACAACTTTAAACAAGAGATTAAAGATTTAGAAAAAAGTAATGAAAAATATTAATCAATTAGTTTTTTTAAGATTTCTATTTATAATATTAAGTCAAATATTGATTTTTAATAATATTTTAATTTATGGAATCAGCCCTAATATTTATTTAATATTTCTGATAGTTTTTCCATTAACTTATAATAAATCATTATTCTACATATATATTTTTATAGCAGGATTAATTCTTGATTTTTTTTCAAATACTTATGGAATAATTACATTTTCTCTCTTGCTTTCAGCTTGGTTCAGACCATATTTTTTAAAATTTTCTTTTGGTCACTTTGATGCTAGTAAGGTTAGAAAAACAGCTGACTACATTAAAGAAACTAGCTTATACCAAAAATTAACATTTTTAATTTTAATGTATTTCACTCATCAATTTTTACTTTTTAGTGTTGAAGCTTTTTCATTTGAAAAATTAGATTGGATTATTAAAAAAACTCTGATAAGTACAATAATTTCTATAATTTTATGTTACATTTTCATTCTTATTTTTTACACAAAAAATGCGAGATAAATTACTTCAAGTACTAATAATTGTTATTTCATCTATACTAACAATTCAACTTTTTAATCTTCAAGTTTTAAATAAAAAAAATAGCGATGTGTCTTCTAAAGCATCAGTACAAAAAATATACAACTTCCCAGAGAGAGGTTATCTCTATGACCGTAATAACAAACTTATTGTTTCAAATCAGCCATATTATGATTTATTAATTGTACCAAATGATGTTAATATTAACGACAGTATTAAAATTGCTAATGATCTAGGAATAAGTGTAAAAGATTTTAATACCAAATATAAAAAAGCGAGAAAATTTTCTCCACTAAAAGCTTCAATATTCATCTCTAGTCTCACCAAAGAAGAATATGCCAAAATTCAGGAAAAAATGTGGAAATTAAGTGGCTTTTTTGTTCAAAAAAATTCTAAAAGAAAGTATAACTATTCAACTGCTGCAAATCTGTTTGGATATATAAGTGAAGTGAATGATTATGAGATAAAAAACAATTCATATTATAAATCTGGTGAGATGATTGGTAGACAAGGTTTGGAGAAAACTTATGAATCAATTTTGAGAGGTGAAAAAGGTGTTAATTATTTTCAAAAAGATAAGTTCAATAGAATTATTGGTAAGTTCAATGATGGAATTAATGATACACTTCCAACTATATCAAAAAAACTAAAACTGACTTTAGATATCGATCTTCAAACATATGGAGATTCTCTAATGAATAACAAATATGGAAGTATTGTAGCTATCGAACCAAAAAGTGGTGAAATACTTGCATTAGTAAATTCACCAGGATATGATCCAAACTTACTAGTAGGAAGAGAAAGATCTGAAAGATATAGATCTTTAAATAATGATTCAATTGGAAAGCCCCTCTTCGACAGAGGTTTACAAGGTCAATATCCCCCCGGTTCAACATTTAAAATTATAAATGCACTCATTGGTTTACAGGAAAATATAATCAAACAAGAAACAACTTTCAAATGTGATGGTGGTCATTTTTATGCAAGAAATTCTTTTATGAAATGTCACACATCAGAACCTACTTTTACGAATTTAAATAATGCAGTATATACATCTTGTAACACTTATTTTGCTAAAACTTACAGAGGAATTATAGAAAATTATGATAGTCCATCAATTGGATTAGATAAATGGGTTAATTATGTAAAATCATTTGGCTTTGGAAATTATTTAGGGTATGATCATCCTACTGGAAAACCAGGCTTTATTCCAACATCAGCTTACTACAATAGTTGGTATAACAATTCATGGAAGGCTGTAACAACTATCTCAAATTCAATTGGTCAAGGAGAAATATTGACAACTCCAATTCAATTAGCAAATTTTGCTGCTACTATTGCAAATAGAGGTTGGTATATTACTCCTCACTTTGTAAAAGAAATAGAAAACGATTCAATTAACATTAATTATAGGAAGAAAAATAAAACTCTTATTAATTCTGAACATTTTGAGCCAGTTATACAAGGAATGATTAATGTTGTTGAAAAAGGAACAGCAACTAATTCAATTATTCGTAATATTAAAATTGCTGGAAAAACTGGAACAGCAGAAAATTTTGTTAAAATAAATGGAATAAAGAAACAACTAACTGATCATTCAATTTTTATAGGATTTGCACCTGCAGATGATCCTGAAATTGCTGTTTGTGTTTTTATTGAAAATGGATATTGGGGTTCAAGATGGGCAGCTCCAATTTCCAGTTTGATAATAGAGAAATATATTAATGGTAAAATTGAAAGAAATTGGCTTGAAAAATATATTTTGGAAGGTGATCTTTCAGCAGAATATCTTAAGCCCTATTTGACAAGTAATTTTAATATTAATGAGTAGTATTAGAAACTTTGATCTTGTTTCGTGTTTACTAGTGTTGACATTGATGTTAATTGGATTGGTCAATATATATTCAGTGACATATTTTGAAAATATGGACTTTTTCTCTACTGGCAACTTTTTTGGTAAACAACTTTTTTTCTTTTTCATTTGTATTCTTACTTTCTTCATATCACTTACACCTGATATTAAGTTTTACTTTAAGTATGCTAGTATAATATATCTTTTAATGATAATAATATTAATAGCTGTTTTAATATTTGGAAATGAGGTTAATGGCTCTAAATCTTGGTTTTCTCTGGGTGGATTTAGTTTTCAGCCTTCTGAATTTATGAAGCCTGTAACCGCATTAGCACTTGCTAAATACTTAAGTAATATACACTCTGATATAAAAAGAAGAAGTATACAATTTTATAGTTTTTTAATTATCTCTATTCCCCTTATTTTAATTATAATGCAACCAGATCCTGGCACAGCATTAATTTTTTTAAGCTTTTATCTTGTTTTGCATGTAGTTGGATTACCCTCTTTTTATCTTAATATTTTTGTAGCATCAATTTCAATTTTTATAATAACGATATTATTTGGCAGAAATAATATTTTATTAATAGGTTCTATAATTTTTGTTCTAATGCTAATCATTAGGTTATATAAGAGTCTTCCAAAAAGGAGATTAATATATATGGGTTTAATAGCTGCAATTTTCATTTTTTCAGTAGATTTTATTTTTAATAATATTTTTGAACAAAGACATAGAGATAGATTTAATGTAGTTTTAGGATTAGATGAAGACCTCAAGGGTATTGGTTACAACACCAATCAATCGCAGCTCGCTTTTAAAGCTGGAGGGATTTTGGGTGAAGGATTTCTAAAAGGTTCTCAAACTAAGGGTGATTTTATCCCTGAACAACACAGCGATTACATATTTACAACTATTGGTGAGGAATGGGGTTTTGTTGGATCAGTATTAACTATTATAATTTTTACATTTTTACTATTAAGAATAATTGAAAGAACATCAACGCAAAGAAATCTATTCTATAAAATATATTCTTATTGTGTAATAAGTATAATATTCTTTCATTTTGCAATAAATATTTCTATGGTACTAGGTATTTTTCCAAGTGTTGGAATACCTCTTCCATTTATTAGTTATGGAGGTTCAAGCATGTTAGCATTTACTATTCTGTTTACTGGTTACATTAAAATTGATGCTAACAAGAAGGAGAAATGGTAATCTTTATTTTTTTTCGGAGTAATAGTTAGACAAAAACATAAAACTAGAAACTAATAAAACAAGAAAAAAAGCTGGAATAAAAGCCAAATAGGCGTTTCCTAAAATAATGTATTGATAATTTTCTTTAATCATATATCCCCAACTTGGGACTGGTGGTTGTGTGCCAATACCAAGGAAACTGAGACCACTTTCCAATAATATACTGGAAGCAAAGTTAGCAGCAGCAATAATTAATAAAGGGCCTAAAATATTTGGAACTATGTGAGATATGATGATTCTAAAATTATTAAAACCTAAAATTTTAGAGGCGACAATATAGTCTTTTGCTTTTTCTGAAATAACTTTACCTCTTACTAATCTTGCAACATCTACCCAAACTGAAAAGCCAATAGCTATATAAACTTGCCAAAAACCTTTTCCTAAAGACAATGAAATAGCGATTACTAATAATAGTGTTGGAATAGACCAAAAAACATTTATTATATATAATACAATGTTATCAATGGTTCCACCAAAATAACCACCCAAACAACCAAAAAATAAACCTAAAACAGTAGAAATTAAAACAGCCATTAATCCTATTGAAAATGAAACACGTGTGCCTAATATTACACGACTAAATAAATCACGACCATAAAGATCAGTTCCAAAATAAAAAATTTTTTCAGAGATAAAGTTATCAACAATATAGGATTTAATATCTTGTACATTATTTGGTACATTATTTTTGTATATATCTAGACTAATAGATAGTTCGTCATAATAATCTTCGTATTTATTGTATAAGGTAAAATATATTGAATCAGATGAAAAATAATAATTCTTTATAGCATACTGCTCGATTGAATAATCTGTTCCAAATACATATTCAGATAATTTTTTATTTTTTTTAGAGGGTAAAGAGAGTGTTTGAACTTTAAATCCAGGCTTGACAGACTGGATATTTAAGTTCATAGTATTAGCATTTCTTGTTTTATCAGGGATAATCAAATAAGAAAAAATTGAGAAAATAAAGCAAGTTCCTATAAAAAAAATTGAAAAATAGTAAGGTGTATTACTTAAAAATTTAGAAAATAACTTTGAAGAGATCAATTTAGTTTTTTGTCATTATCTGCTAAAATAAGATTATTTTCACTTAAAGCAGATAACATTTCAAGGGCCTTTACCCCCTCCTCTACATATAAGTCTTTAGTTAAATTTCTATGCCATCTATTTCTACTACTTAAAAGCTCCTTGTTAGACATTACATATTGCTTTTCAGTTTTTAATAATTTAAATATTAGATTGTTTTCATATTTTGAAAGACTTTCAAATTTTTTATTTTTCTCTCTTTGGTCACTCAAATAATTATTATAAATATCAAAATTTAAAGAAATACTCTTATTAGACTGTTGAGATTTGATCCATTTTGCCCTATCATTAATTAAGGTATAATAATTATCATTATCAATTCTAGATTGACAATTTGTGGAGATTTTTGTAACTATGTCTTTTTGGTTCCATTTTTGGAAGTTGGCAGGAGTAATTTTATCCCAATCAAGTGGGTTTTTTTCATCCTTTTCTCCATTAAATACATATTTATACGAATCTGGAATTACTATATCACTTTTTACTCCCTCCAGCTGAACTGACTCTCCATTTATCCTGTAAAATTTATCTGTTGTTATTTTAATAGCTCCTAAATCATAGGAGGAATTAGAAATAAATCTGTTTAAATCAATTACGTTTTGAACTGTTCCTTTACCAAATGATTTTTCATTACCTATAATAACTGCCCTATTATAGTCTTGAAGTGCGCCAGCAAGGATTTCGGATGCGGATGCTGACATTTTATTCATCAATATTACTAAAGGTCCCTCCCATACTATTTTTGGGTCTTTATCATACAAAATTTGTTTTCTATTTCCAGTAGACTTTACCTGAACTATTGGCCCTCTTTCAATAAAAAGCCCTGTCATGTCAACAACAGTTTGGAGAGCTCCACCGCCGTTATTTCTCAAATCCAGAATTAAACCTTTGATTCCGTTATTTTTTAATTTTATTATTTCATTTTTAACATCATTTGCTGAATTCCTACTGTTTTTATCTGAAAAATCAACATAAAATTTTGGCAGGCTTATATATCCATAATTTTTATTATTCTTACTTATCAATGTTGATTTTGCATATAGTTCTTCAAGCTCAACAAGACCTCTTTTTATTGAGACATCCTTGATTTCTCCGTCTATTTTCTTAATGGTTAGCCTTACAACAGAATCTGCAGGACCTTTAATTAACTTAATCGCGTCATCTAACTTCATACCAATAATATCAACTGGATCTTCATTTTCTTGAGCAACCTTTAAAATAATGTCACCTATATCTAACAACTTATCTTTCCAAATAGGTCCTCCAACTATAATATCAACTATTTTGACAGCACCTTCGGTTTTTTGTAATCTAGCTCCAATACCATTGAATTTTCCAGAAATATTGGTGTCAAACCTATCTTTGTCATCGGGATTGAAATAAACTGTGTGTGGATCTAGTTGATTTAAAAAAGCATTAATATAAAAACTGATTGGTTATTAATGTTAAAAATGGAGGAAGAAAATGTACAAGGTGGAGAAACTGCAATGTTGCACCTTGATGATTGGGAACATTTAGATAGTTTAACTAATGATAAAGTTGGAAAGCAAAACTTCTTATGGGGCTCTCCAAAAAGTAAAAATGTTGACTATAAAGTAGAACATCCTGTATTTTCATCTGATGAAAAATCAAAGCCTTTTTCCATGATATCGTAATAATAATCTTTCACTTCGTCAATTCTTTCTCTTGATACCTGAAAAACTAAGTCGAAGAAAGTTAAATCATGATCTTTTAATTGATCATCAAGTTTGAATTTGTACTTTTCAAACTGTCTTATATCAGATTGTAGAAAAAATCTTTTTTGATTATCTAACTGCTCAATATAAGAATTAAAGATTTTTTCAGAGATACCATCATCAATCTCAATTGAATTATAATGGCCTTTTTCAACAACATATTTCACAACTTCAATTAGTAACTTTTCTTTGTTAGGATCTGAAAACTTCTTGTTAGAAAAAGCAAAACCAAAAATAATTATTGCTACAAAAAAGGTAATATGTAAAAAATTAATTTTCATCTGAACTTATAAAAATAATTATTTTGAATTTAGAAATCATCTTTTGTAAAAAAATATGTTGAATTGGTTACTTTTGTCCAATAATTATACCAAGAATGGCAAAAAAACCCTTAATATTAGTTACTAATGACGATGGAATATCTGCACCAGGAATTAGAACTCTAATTTCTGTAATGAATGAAATTGGAGATGTAGTTGTTGTAGCACCCGACAGTCCTCAATCAGCTATGGGACATGCCATAACTATAAATTCAACTTTACAATGTCATAAAATAAAAATTGATGATGGGCCACAAGAAGAATATACGTGTTCTGGAACACCTGCTGATTGTGTAAAATTGGGAATTAATGAAATTTTAAATAAGAAGCCAGATTTGTGTGTTTCAGGCATTAATCATGGTTCTAATGCTTCGATTAACGTAATTTATTCAGGGACTATGAGTGCTGCTATTGAAGCCAGCGTTGAAGGAGTTCCTGCTATTGGTTTTTCATTATTGGACTATAGTTGGAAAGCAAATTTTAATCCTATTAAAAAAATTGTAAAAAAAATAACATTAAAAGCACTCAAGGAGGGTATCCCCGTTAGGACAGCTTTAAATGTTAATTTTCCCAACTTAAATGAAAACGAAATAAAAGGAATTAAAATTTGTAATCAAGCTAATACTTATTGGATTGAAAAATTTGATAAACGAATTAATCCACAGGGCAGAGAATATTATTGGCTTACAGGTGAATTCATTAACAACGATGAATCTAAAGAATCGGATGAATGGGCTCTTGAAAATGGATATGTTTCTGTGGTTCCTGTGAAGCACGATTTAACCAATTACGAGGTTATTAGCAAAATTAAATCTTGGAATCTCTAAAATGAAATACTACATAATCTCTGGAGAACCATCAGGCGATATATATGGATCAAGATTAATTAATGAAATCAAAAGATCTGACAGTAAAGCTAACATTAGATTCTGGGGTGGAGATTTAATGAAAGAGTCAGGTGGAACACTTGTAAAACACTATAAAGATTTAGCTTTTATGGGCTTCTTTGAGGTGCTAACAAATATTTTTAAAATTTTAAAAAATTTTACTTTATGTAAAAATGATATTATAAATTTTAGTCCTGATAAAATAATTTTTATTGATTATCCTGGATTTAATTTAAGGATTGCAAAATGGGCAAAAAAGAAAAAATTTAAAACTTTTTATTACATAAGTCCACAAGTATGGGCTTGGAAAGAGAACAGAGTCGCAACAATAAAAAAATATATTGATCATATGTATGTTATTATGCCATTTGAAAAAAATTTTTACAAGGAAAAATATAATTATGAAGTACAATATTATGGACACCCATTAGTTAATATAATAGATGAATCATTGAAAAATAAAGAAATAATAAAAAATGTAAAACCTATTATAGCTATTTTACCAGGGAGTAGAAAACAGGAAATATATTCTACATTGAATAAAGTTTTATCAATTGTAAAAGATTTTAAAAAATATCAATTCATTATTGCTGGGCTAAATCATATTAATAAAAATATTTATGATGAAGCTGTTGCTAAAAGTGGTGCTTCTGTCAAAGTATTATACAATAAAACATATGACTTATTAAAAAATTCAAATGCAGCAATAGTAACAAGCGGAACGGCAACATTAGAAACTGCTCTTATTGGAACACCCCAAATCGTATGTTACGCAACTAATAGTTTAAATATGTTTTTGGCTAAATTATTTGTTAAAATAAATTTTATTTCACTTGTTAATTTAATTTTAAATAAAGAGGTTGTCAAAGAACTTATTCAATCTGATTTCAATAAAGAAATGATTAAAACTGAACTCAACTTAATTTTAAAAGGTAAAAGAAATCAAATACAAAAAGACTATAAAGATTTAAGAAATTTACTAAAAGGTGAAGACATTGAGTCTAAAATAGTTAATCACATAATTAACAACTAACAAACTACATTAATAATTTTTTTTGGTACAAAAATTATTTTTTTTATAGAGTTACCATTTAGATATTTCTCAGTTGATTGATGATTTTTTATTAAATCCTCTACTTCTTTTTGTTTTAGGCTAGCTGATAAATTAATTTTAAATCGAAGTTTTCCATTAAATGAAACTGGGTATTCAATCATTGACTCTATTAGATACTTTTCATCATGCATAGGAAATTTTTCATATGATATTGAATTTTTATTCCCTAACAATGACCACAATTCTTCACAAATATGTGGAGCAAATGGAGATAGTAATATACACAAGTTTGCTAAAATATCTTTCGATTTACAGCCTAATGAAGACAATTCATTGATACAAATCATAAATGCACT
>LULK01000503.1_pt1 | contig 14602 bp, 21 predicted proteins | sample 728181 | NCBI WGS metagenome assembly LULK01 (sample SAMN03860291, study PRJNA289734) | marine metagenome | biome: seawater column; feature: ocean; material: water; isolation source: Red Sea water column Station 169 - depth 10m | place: Saudi Arabia: Red Sea | collected 2011-10-15 | depth 10 m | reverse complement strand
ATATTTGCTTCCACAGATGACAATGCATTTTTGACAGCTTTGATTTGATTTAAAATATCAATGCAGTATTTATCGCTATCTATCATCTTGGAGATTCCTCTAATCTGACCCTCAATTCTGTTAAGCCTAGCGATTTGATCTTTATGGGATGAGTGATTCATATTAATCTTGGAACTATATATGTAAATATTGTAGCGAAAACAAAAAGCGCAGCCGAAAGATAGTACAAATACCTCGACCTTCTTCTTGTTCTCATGCATGTCTTACCTAGTTCAGGATCAGCTGGGCAAGGCATGTAGTATGTTTTGTAGTTTACATAACCAGCAACTGACAACATTATGAAAGCAAAAATTGTTATTTGGACTTTATATTGAGATAAAACAATTAAAAAAGGAAAGGTTGTTACTAATGATGCAAAAGTTGCACCTGCACCAAGAAGAACAAATATTGAGGGCAAGGCACAACATATTAAAGTTGATGATGAAGCAAATAGTGAAAGAAAACTTGCAGATTGATCATTCATATTGATTTTAGATATTTAAAATTTTCATGCCTGTTGCGTTTTGCCCATTAGCTAATATCTTTGTTTTGATGTCTTCAAAATTAATAAGCTTATCTTTTGTGTATGCAATCAAAACCTTGCCTTTATTTAAGTCAACATCGATTTTTACAACTTGTGTATCCTTTTTAAATGTTTTTTCTATTCCTCTTGCACAAAAATCACAGACCATTCCTTTTACATTTACAACAGCAACTTGAGAATCTTTAAGATCTTCTAAAAACTTATTAAATCTTTCTTGATCAACCTCAAGATTTTTTCCGTCAATAAATTTTTGATGTTCATGAGCATCATGGGAGTGCTTTAAATCATCATCTGAAGCTAAGCAAAGTGACAAAGCTGCATATAAAACTAAAATTGAATAAAAATTTTTCATAGTTTCTCCTTAAAATCTATACATTAAATGCATGTCCCATTCGGTTTTATCATTATATCCAATCTCAAATAGTACATTTCCCTTAAAAAATTTTAATACAGGATAAGAAGACCATTTATTATCTAATGTATTTTTCTTTGATTTCAACATAATCCAAGTGTGAAGGTCTCCATAATCACCAAGATATGGAGCAAACCCAAATTGATAGTAACGATTATTATAACTTTCAACATTGTTTTCAACTTTTTTGTATCCAAATCCTAGAAATAATCTTCTTGTTTCCCAGTCTCCATGAATACCATAAAAAAAGCTCTCATTACCTTTTGAACTAAGACCAGATTGAAAATATAAATTTCTTTGTGAAATATCTGTATTTCTTCGGTCTAGTAAATATGTATATCTCAGATAAGAATATTTACTGTTAAAGACCTTATCTTTAATTCCTTCTATACCAACAGAATATTTATAGCTTGGTGAAAAGTGATAATAGATTGATTCCTTCATATTATCTGAAAATGACATTAGTGTTGATCCACCTGTGTAAGAAATTGGTCTCGAATCAACAAATAAACTCAACAAAAGTGAGTATGCGATTAAGATTTTGATACCCATATGGGGTATATTAATTAAAAACTTTTTTTAAGTAAATAAGTTCCTTACTGGTGGAGACAAGAGCCCATCCTGCCACAAGCAGCTAAAATTATTACTTTCATTTTTAAGTCTCTTAAAGAAGGTTACAATACATTCATGATATCAAAACAACAAAAGCCAATAAAATCTGGATTCCATGCTAAAACAAATGCAGATGAAATTATAAAAGGAGTCGATCTCAGTAATAAAGTAGCCATTGTTACAGGTGGCTACTCAGGAATTGGGCTTGAGACCACCAGAGAACTCATTAATGCCGGTGCAAAGGTAATTATTCCAGCTAAAAGAGTAGAGATTGCTATAAAGAATCTTGAAGGCATAGTATCAAAAGAAGATATTATTGAAATGGATCTTGGAAGTTTAAATTCGGTTAAAAAATTTACAGATGGTTTTAAAGAAAACTTTAATAAATTAGACCTGCTAATTAATAATGCAGGAATTATGGCCTGTGCCTTTCGTCTTCAGCCCATTCACTTACAGGAATACTTTGGGATGATATCCACTTTCAAAGTAATCCATATGACAAGTGGATGGCATATGGTCAATCTAAAACAGCATCATCATTAATAGCTATAGAATTTCATAGGAAAATGAAAGATAAAGGTGTCTCTGGGTATTCTGTTCATCCAGGTGGAATTATTACTCCGTTGCAACGTCATCTTGAAAAAGAGGAAATGGTAGCTTTGGGTTGGATGGATGAAGATGGATCACCATCTGAGATGGCAAAGAATTTCTTTAAAACTACTAGTCAAGGTGCATCAACTACTCTTTGGTGTGCAACAAACTCGGACCTAAGTTCCTTTGGAGGAGTATTTTGTGAAGACTGTGAAGTTGCAAAAAGAAAAAATGAAGTAGATGAATCTCTTCAAAGATATTTTGGTGTAGCTGACTGGGCTGTTGATACTGATGAGGCATCTAAGTTATGGGACGTCACTGAAAAGATGCTTATATCGTGAACCAAATACATACACTTTTTGAAGGTATCGAACCTTACGCATCAGGTTACTTAGAAGTTGGCGAACATAAGATTTATTACGAGGAATGTGGAAACCCAAAGGGCAAACCTGCAGTTTTTCTTCATGGAGGACCTGGTGGTGGAGGTAGCACAAAAGTAAGAGGATTTTTTGATCCAGAATTATTTAGAATTGTGATTTTTGATCAACGAGGTTGCGGAAGAAGCAAGCCTCATGCGTGTTTAGAGAATAATACTACTTGGGATTTAGTAGAAGATATTGAGAGACTTAAAGAAAAACTGGAAATAAATAAATGGCTTGTTTTTGGTGGTTCTTGGGGAAGCACACTTTCTCTTGCATATGCTCAAACGTATCCGAGTTCAGTCTCAGAACTAGTTCTAAGAGGTATCTTCATGTTGCGAGATAAAGAGTTAAAGTGGTTTTACCAAGATGGAGCCAGCAGAATATTTCCTGAAGCCTGGGAGGGATTTTTAAAACCCATTGAAGCAGAAGATAGACATGATTTGATGGATGCATACTACAAAATTTTTACAGGAAGTGATGAGAAAAAGAAAATGGAAGCTGCAGTTGCTTGGTCTAAATGGGAAGGATCTGTAAGCACTCTGAGCCATAAACCTGAAATGGTTTCATCCTACTCTGAATCTAAATTTGCTTTGGCATTTGCACTAATAGAAAATCACTATTTTATTAATAAAGGTTTCTTGGAAGACGAAAATCAACTTATTTGCATTGAATCAATTGATAAGATTCGTAATATACCAACAAAAATTATCCAAGGAAGGTATGACATTGTATGTCCAATGGAGACAGCATGGGAGTTATCACGCAATTGGCCTGAAGCGGAATTAATCGTCGCACCCTCTTCCGGTCACAGTGCTTTTGAAGCAGAAATAACGCATGAACTTATAAAAGCCAATCTGGAGTTTGCAAGAAATGAATAATATAAGTTTTATAGGTATGGCTGGATGTGGTAAATCTACTTTAGGTAAAGCTTTTTCAGAAAAGCATGATCTTAATTTTGTTGACACAGACAATCTGATTGAAAGTGAGTACAACATGACTTTAGAGCATGTGAAGAAAAAATTTGGCTATAAGTTTGTAAGGTCTGCTGAAGAAAAAGCTATTCTTGGTCTTGATAAGACATCTCAAATTATTTCTACTGGAGGAAGTGCAGTATATTCAAGCATATCTATGAATCATCTCATGTCTTTCTCAAAAGTAATTTATATTGATACGCCATTAGATGTGGTTATTGAAAGAATAGGTGTTGGTCAGGAGCGCGGGCTCGCAGTTCCAGAAGGTATGACAATTGCCGAAGTTTTTGAAGAAAGAAAGCCTCTTTATGAAAAATTTTCTCAAGGCTCAATTGATGGGTCAAAAGCCATAAAAGATCTTATTATTTTGATTGAAGATATTATAAATGAGTAAAAGTATTCTCTTAGTTGGAGCTACCGGCTTTGTTGGAGGTAAGATTTTAAATTTAATAGATGATGGAAACTCTAAAATTACTCTTTTATCAAGAAAAAAACTTAATCATAAATCAAATCTTAAACAAATCATTACTAATTTTGATGGCATTGATGAGAGGCAAGGTGAGTATAATTATGATGAAGTTTATATTGCGATAGGAAAAAAACTTTCATTACTAGAATTGCTTTACATTAAAAAAGAGGGCAGAAATAATTTTAAAAAAGTTGATCTTGAATATATTAAGAAAGCTGCAAGATATGCCAAAAATAATGGAGCCAAGTCGATAGGTCTCATTTCTGCAGTTGGAGCAAATAAAAATTCTAAGAATACTTATCTAGCTGTAAAGGGTAAAACAGAGGAAGAAATCATTTCAATGAATTTCAATAAAACTGTAATTGCTCAGCCAGGACATCTTCTTGGAGAAAGAAAAAATGAATCAATATCCTACGTAATTTTTGTTTTTGAATTTATAACAAATTTTTTTGGATTACTCCTTATTGGCCCTTTTAAAAAATTCAAGAATGTTGATGCTTCCAAAGTTGCGAAATGTATTGTAGATAAAATGAATGATAAGGAATATGGAGCTCGATACTTAACTTTTAATGATTTCAAAGCTCATTAATTTTTCTTCTTTGTTCTTTTCTTATTTTTTTAATTCCATTAAGAGCATTTAGTAACCAAAAAGAATTTGCAAAAACAAAATAATATAGTCCTAGATACAGTTGAACTATGATTGCAAAAAAACTTCCTGTAATTACAGCCATTAATCCATATAATCTTTTCTTAGCTTTTTTGGACACAATAAGTGGTGCGGCAATCAAAGTACCAAAAAAAACACTCAACAATTGGATCGTATCTAGCATACTCATACTGATGAGCATTTAGAATTGTGCTCATTAGTATAAATATCGGAGCATTATGAATACTTAAAGTATAAAGTAAAGCTAATTTTGGAACTTTTTAAAAAAAGTTATACTCTTAAAAGATAAACTTAATTTAGAGGTAGAAATGAAAATATTATTACTCACATCAATAGGTTTTTTATCATTATTTACAAGCGCTGACGATCATGATAATGCAGAAAAAAATGCTAAAGAAAAATTTGCAAATCACCCAAATCATCTCCTGAGCTTCAAAGATTGCAAGGAAACTAAAGACGGCGTCGGTGGTCTTCTAGAGCTTAGTGATTCTATTTGGAAAAAAATTGAAATGGATCCAGATGACGAAGAAAGTTGGATGGAAGTAGCGGTGTTGGCGGATTTAGCAGCTAATTATTCAACAATTTATGACGTCTGGTGTAAAGACATGATTAATAAAAGAGTAAAAATGAGAATGATGGCAGATAAAAAAAAGGCCATGAAAAAAGGAAAAGCTAAAGATAATTAAAATTTTCCTCTTTGGAACCTCATCCTTATTGCGTAAACCCGAATAAGAGCGACTATCGTAATTATTACTTGAATAAATATCGATATTTTTAAAGGATCCGACCATTGCCAACTATCAATTGTTAACCATAACAAGTAGGTTTGAAGAGGAAAATTAATAACTGCCCCCATCATTACAACGATTATTGCCTCTCTAAATGCAATTTTTTCAGTTTTATTCATATTTATTCCTTTTTAATTTTTACACCTGTCCCATAGGCTAAAATTTCAGATGCACCAGCAGCAACAGTTGATGTTTGATATCTGAATCCTATGACTGCATCGGCTCCTTTCGATTTTGCATCTTGAATCATACGCTCATAAGCTTGCTCTCTAGAGGTAGACAATAATTTTGAATAACTAACTAACTCCCCACCGACAACACTTTTCAGGTTTGCTAGCATGTCAGATCCAAAATTTCTTGCCCTTACTGTGCTGCCCTGAACAATTCCAAGATGTTTTTCAATTTCTACATTTGAAATATCGTATGTTGTTAAGACAATTATTTCTTCTTCCATGACATTTCTCCTTTAATGGTTTACTGTATAAATATAATGCAAGAACTAATAGAAGCAAAGTTTTCAATAGGTGATGTAGTAAAACATAAGTTTCTAAATTTTAGAGGCGTCATTTTTGATCTGGATCCAACTTTTAATAATACTGAAGAATGGTATAACTCAATACCAAAAGATTTTAGGCCAAAGAAAGAACAACCTTTCTATCATCTTTTTGCAGAGAATGAAGAAATTTTCTACATTGCTTATGTATCAGAGCAAAATTTAAATATTGATAATTCAGGTATTCCGGCCAATCATCCTGATATTAAAAAAATTTTTTCACGTTTTAATGGGACATCATATGTCCCTTATGATAAAGCTAAAAATTAGATCTCAAGCTCGTAATGAGCAACTAAAACTGCAGTTACAAAAACATCCATTGCATCAGAAAGATCGCCTGCCTCAACAAACGTAGGAGCCAATCTAATAACACTGTCATTAGGATCATAATTTTTAGGAAAGGTTGATCCTGCTGGTGTAATTAATACTCCAAGCTCTTTACATAATGCAACAACTCTTGTTGCAATAGGTTTTGAGGTTGAATACGTTATAAAGTATCCGCCTGTTGGTCTCGAAAAAGTTCCACATTCTTCCGGCAATGCTTCTAGAAATGAATATGCCAGCTCAAATTTTGGACGGACTAAATCTGCATGTTTCTTCATATGCTCATGAACAGACTTCACATCTTTAAAAAACTCAACATGTCTTTTTTGATTTAATTTATCTGGACATATAATCATTGTAGTTCTTACCTTTTTTATAAGATCAAGTGAGTGGCCTGCTGTCGCGAGAAAAGAGATACCTCCTCCACCAAAGGTTACTTTTGAGAAAGAGGTTGTAATAACAGTTTGATTTTCAACACCAGCCTCTATGGCCAATTCCCACAAAGGTCTTTGAGATTTAGAAGGAAGAAAATCGTGAATAAGATAAGCATGATCAAATAAGAATAGAAATTTTTTTGAATAACTGGACCCAATTTCAAATGCTTCTAATAAGTTTTCATCCGAATATATTTCGCCAGATGGATTTGAGTGTCTTGGAACACATAACATTCCAACTACGTTTTCCTCTTTCAAAACATCTGTAAATGCTTCAAGGTCAATACCTTCATCTGTCAACGGAACAGGAATAGCATCAATACCAAAATCACCTAACATCATAAAATGTCTATCAAATCCAGGCACAGGACATATAAACTTAGGATTATTGATATTTTTCCATGGATTAGGCTCAGCAAAAAGAAAGTTTGCTAGAACCGTCTGATAAGTTAGTAAAAGGCTTGATTGTTCACATGCAAGAACGTTTTCAACTGGAGCATTTAAAAGTTCAGAGCCCAATTTCCTTGCTTCAATTATGCCGAAGGGTTCACCATAATTTCTTAGATCAGCGCCATCATCAGATAAGGTAGGAATTGAAATATCTATTAGTCCATTAGATAAATCTAACTGGTCTTTATCAGGCTTTCCTCGAGTGATGTCAATGGATAGTCCCTTTTCTTTTAATGAGTTAAACCTTTTTATAGTTTCCTGATGCATAATATTAATGACATTTTATACTAACATCATGATCAATTACTTAATATTTATATCTTTAGTTCTAATATTAGGCATCTTGATTTATCTTCTATTGAGCATCAGACAAAAAGACATAGCTGATTCTGGTGGCAATAAAAATTTAGAAACTAAATTAAGTGAAGTATCAAATGATATAAATAAGATTGAATTAGATTTAGCTTCTGTAACAACGCCATTGAATGAATTAAATAGATTTCTTGGAGGTAACGTAACTACAGGAAGATTGGGTGAATGGAATCTAGAGTCTATTGTAAGAGACATCATGCCAAGTGATAGCTATGAATTTCAGCATCAAATAAATCCAGACTCACGAGATCTTGTAGACTGCGCAGTTACCTCAGCTGAAGGAATTATTGTTCCTATTGACTCAAAATTTTATGCTGGTCAATATCAAAATTATCAAAACGCATCAACAGGAACAGAAAGAAAAAAAATACTTGGAAATTTAAAAACTGAGGTGTTGAATGATGCAAAAGATATCTCAGCTAAATACTTATTAACAAACAAAACATCTAATTATGTTGTTCTGTACATCCCATCTGAAAAGCTAATTGATCTGATAAATCAAATTGAAAATCTCAGAGAAGATAGTTTTACTGACTTTAAAACTCTCATCATGGGACCCAACACACTTGCAGCTTTTTTAGACATGGTCAGGACTGGACATCACTACCTAAAACTAAATGAAACTGCCAGCAAGGTTGCCTCAGTAGTAAGAGGAATCCAGAAAGAATTTTCTAATTTTGATGCAAACACAAACTCAGTAATAAAAAGATTAGATGGTGCTATAAAAGATGTTCATAGTCTTCAAACAAGAATTAATGTTCTTGGGAATAAACTTGAGAAAGGCGCAGAAAGTTTGGATGAAGAAAAATAATGCTAACTTTAAAAATTTGGAAATATGTATCTTTGCCTTGGCTTTTGATATCAGTGCTTTTCTTTACTTCATTTATCTTTTTATCCTTTTTTAAAGGTACAGAAATTGAATACCTCACTAATAGTTATTTATTAGGACTTTTTAGAAATACATTTTTATTATCTTTACTAACAGCTTTAATTTCTTGTCTTATTGCTGTTCCATTAGCAATCTTAGTAACTTTTTATAATTTTCCTGGAAGTAATTTTTTTAGCTGGGGTCTAAGTCTTTCAATAGCATTTCCAGCATATGTATATGCTTTTATATTTGTAGGTATATTTGAATACTCAAGTCCTGTTGCATCTTTCTTGAGAGACCTTAATATCATATTGCCATCAATTAAGAATCTTTTTGGTGCCTCAATAATAATGTCAATGGCTTTATTTCCTTACATATTTCTATTATTAAAAGTCCAACTACTTTCTACTGGGATAAATTTATTTAAAGCATCAAAAACACTTGGGAATAATAATATTACTTCGATATTTAAAGTGATTATTCCATCAATGATGCCTGCCATAATTGCAGGAATGGCACTTATAATATTTGAGACTATTGCTGACTTTGGAGGTGTTTCAACACTAAGAATAGAAACATTTACAGTTGGAATCTATAATGCATGGTTTGGATATCAGAGCTACTTTTCGGCTGCAAGATTGGCAGGATTTTTATTACTTTTTGTTCTAGTCATTATTGGCATTACTAAATATTTTGGAGCTAGTAACCTTGCTTCAAAAACATCTGAAACTTTCGTAAAAATTAATTTAAATAATTTTTATAGTTATGTTGCGTCTATAGTATGTTTCTTGTTATTTATGATTGTGTTCATTATTCCGCTAATCCAGTTAATAATATGGAATCTGCAATTAAATAATCTAATTAGTTTTGAAAATCTAAATTTATTATTTAATTCTGTCACTTTGGGGGTTCTAGCTTCAGTTTTAACAGTTTTCTTTGGTATTACGCTTGCTCTTTCATATAGAGATGAAAAAAAATTGAGATTTACTATAGATTTAGCTACTTCTGGTTATGCTATCCCAGGATCAGTTTTAGCTGCTGGTCTATTAGTTTCATTTGGATATTTTTTTAATATCTCTATTACTTCCTTCGGTCTTTTAGGATTAGTTTTTTGTTTGTCGCTCAGATTTATGACGCCTGCATATAATTATTTGTCGGCCTCACTTGCAAATATTAGCGATTCTTCTGAAAAAGCATTATCAACTTACAATGTTGGCTCAATTAAAGCTTTGAAAATGTTTTACTTTCCACAAATGCAATCTGCAACTTATTTAGGTCTTTTGATTGTTTTTATAGAATGTGTCAAAGAACAACCCGCAACATTATTATTGCGACCAGTGGGATTTGATACTCTTTCAACAAAAATTTATAACTTTACTAGCGAAGGACAATGGGTACTGGCTTCAAGCCCAAGTCTGATATTAGTAATAACGTCTCTAATTTTTGTATATTTAATTAATAAAGCTATAAATAAAATCTAGTTTATGAAAGAAAAAGGTTACAGATTGAACGTGGGTCTAATTATAGCTAACAGCAAAGGTAAACTTCTTTTGTGTAAAAGAAAGGGTATGAATAGTTGGCAGTTTCCTCAAGGTGGAATTGACTTTAATGAAGTGCCGATAAAAGCTGCAAAGAGAGAACTTTTTGAAGAAGTTGGTATTGATTACAAAAACGTTAAGCTGATTCACTCATTGGATGATTGGCTAAAATATGAAATTCCTAAAAAAAGCAGAAGAAGAAAAATTGTAAATAATAATTTTAAAGGTCAAAAACAAAAATGGTTTTTATTCAAGCTCAAAAAAGATGTCAACATTACTTTTGAGCATGATCCTGATAATGAATTTGATGACTTTAATTGGGTACCTTATTGGTACCCTTTAAGTGTCATTGTGTCATTTAAAGAAGAGGTCTATAGAGAAGCATTGAATAAATTAAGATATTCTTTCTGCAAAGAGTTTAGCAATGTTTGAAGAAATATTAATATTTTGTACTTTTGGTATTCTTGCAGGCCTTCTTGCAGGAATGTTTGGAATTGGTGGTGGTCTAATTATGGTGCCGGTTCTAATTGGAACTTTCATGAACTTAGGATTTAATAGTGAAATCATTGTTCAGCTTGCAATAGGAACATCTATAGGTTGTATAATTTTTACAAGCATTTCTTCAGCTGTTACTCATAATAATAAAGGCTCTGTTAATCTATTGCATTTTAAGCCTGTTGCAACTGGAATAGTTTTTGGAGCTTTTGCTGGAGCAATGTTCGCAGTCCAAGTTGATGGACTAATTTTGAAGTTATCAATCGCTACTTTCATACTTTTAGTTGGCATGGATATATTATTTGATAAAAATATCATACAAAAAATATTTAAATTTAAGTCTAAATCTGTATTTGTTGGATCTGGAATAGGATTTTTGTCATCAATTCTTGGTATTGGTGGTGGGACATTCTCAGTTCCTTATTTTAAAGGCTCAGGACTAAATCTAACATCTTCAATTGGCACATCGGCAGCGTGTGGAGTCCCAATAGCAATATTTGGAACTCTAGGATATATTTTTGCTGGAATTGACTCGCCTCTTATGCCAAATTTTAGTCTTGGTTATGTCTATGTGCCTGCAGTTTTTGGTGTGTCGATAACAAGTATATTTGCTGCAAGGTATGGCGCTGAACTAGCACATTATTTATCTCAAGAAGTGTTGAGAATGTTGATGGCTGGATGGTTTTTTGTTGTTTCTATATATATGTTTGTAATATGATTTTTGAACTCTCTGATTTTTTTAATAATCCTTCTCTGGTTGAAATTGGTCCATTAAAGATTCAATACTACGCAGTCACTTGGTTGCTTTCAGCTGTTCTTATTTATATGTTTCTTTCAAGACACACAATAATCAAAGAACTGGGTCTAAACAAAGACGAAGTAAATGATATGGTCTTTTTATATGGTCTATTTTTTGGAGCTGTATTTGGCGGAAGAATTGGATACATGTTTTTTTATGGAACAGATCAACTAATAAATAATCCGTTATCTCTATTTTATATATGGCAAGGTGGCCTTAGTTTTCATGGAGGCTTAATGGGTGTTGTTATAAGTTTATTCGTATTCTCTAAAAGAAAAAATATTGAATTTTTAAGACTTATCGATGGAGTTGCTTTGTCTATGCCTATTGGACTTGGTCTAGTGAGAATAGGAAATTTTCTAAATGGTGAACTTTATGGAAAGCCTACAGATTCTGAATGGGGTTTTATATTTCCTACAGATCCATTTGGTCTTTTAAGGCATCCTTCTCAACTATATGAAAGTTTTGGCGAAGGTATATTACTTTTCGTTATTTTGATGATAGTGAATAAACTAACAAAAATTAATGGAGTAATTTCTTCTTGTTTTTTAATTTTTTATGGACTTATTAGATTTATAATTGAGTATTATAGACAACCAGATGCTCATATCGGTTATGTTGCATTTGATTCACTTAGCATGGGTCAAATTTTATGCATACCAATGATTGTTATTGGTATTTTTATGTTTATTTACTCAAGGAAAACTGCATGAAAGCATATTTAGACCTTCTTAAATACATTATTGAAAATGGTGATGAAAAAGAAGATAGAACAAACACAGGTACTATTTCTTCATTTGGTCATCAGTTAGAGTTTAATTTAGAGCATGGATTCCCAGCAGTTACTACTAAATCATTGGCATGGAAAGGTGTTGTATCTGAGCTGTTATGGTTTTTAGAGGGCTCAGATGACGAAAGGCGCTTAGCTGAAATTAGATTTAATAAAGATAGGTCTGAGCTTAAAGATTTAGATAAATTTTCTACAATTTGGACAGATAATGCTGATAATCAAGGTAAAGAATTAGGATACACAAATTCTGAAACTGAAAAGATACTTGGACCAGTCTATGGTGTTCAATGGCGGGATTGGTCTGGAAAAGATCAGATTAAAGATCTTCTTCGTAATTTAAAGGAAAATCCAGATAGCAGGCGTCATATTTTATCAGCTTGGAATGTTAGTGAGATTGATAAAATGGCATTGCCTCCATGTCATGTAATGTCTCAATTTTATATAAGTAATAAATCAATCAGCTGTCATATGTATCAAAGAAGTGCAGATATGTTTCTGGGTGTGCCTTTTAATATTGCAAGCTATGCTCTATTACTATGTATATTTGGTGAAATACTTAATTTGAAACCAAAAAGATTTATTCATTCTTTTGGAGATGCTCATATATATTTAAACTCAATTGAGCAAGTAAAAGAGCAAATTTCTAGAGAGCCAAAACCTCTGCCAACCTTAAGAATGCCAAAGCTAAATTCATTTGAAGATATCAAGAATTGCAAGGTTGATGATTTTATTCTTGAAAATTATGATCATCATCCGCCAATAAAAGCAAAGATGGCGGTATGAAAACTATAATCTCTCACGTTGTTGCTTTGTCAAATAATAGAGTCATTGGTAAAGATAATGATTTGCCATGGAATTTAAAAACCGATCTTAAACATTTTAGAGAATATACAACAAATAAGATCTTAATTATGGGTAGAAAAACATTCGAATCAATTGGCAGACCTCTACCAAATAGAACGAATATTATAGTTTCAAAAACTATTCAAAGCATTGAAGGTGCTGAAGTCTTCTCAGATTTAAACTCTGCGCTTAATAAAGCAAAAGAAAAATGTGAAAATCTTGATAAAAACGAAATAGTCATTATCGGTGGTGGTTTTCTTTTTAACGATACTCTAGATATTGTAAATAAACTTGTTCTTACAAGAGTCGATTGTGAAATAGATGGAGATATTTTCTATCCTGAAATTGATCTTTTGAACTGGAATAAAATTAGCAGTGAGAAGTATTTAAAAGATAATGAAAACGAATTTGATTTTGTTGTTGAGGTGTTTACAAAAAATTAAGTTGAACTTGAGTTCTGGATAAAATCTCTTCTCAAGGCAAGATTTTTAACTCGAATCTCTTCATTTTCAGTATATTTAATCCAATTGTTTGCTTGAGTTTTAACACTTTTTTTCTTGTCTCTTGCAGCTATCCTAAAATTTTTCTTTGCCTCATCAAACTCCTGTAATTCAAAATAAGCTTGACCTAAAGTTAAATATACTTGTGACAAATTCTTGATTTTACCTTTTTCAAGTCCTTTCTTAATTGCGTCAACTGCTTTATTAACCATATCTTCTTGTAAATAAAGGTTGCCAAGAAGAACATAAGATTCTCCATCTTTGGACATTTTTGCTGATTTTTCTAGTATTGGAATAGCTTTATCAACTTCTTGAGCCATTCTCCATGAGTCAGCAAGAAGCTTTAAGTTTTTTTCTGTATCCTTAACAACCGGTACAATTTTTTCTTCTTCTGTTTTTTCATCAACAATTGTGACCATCTTTTTTTGACCAGATACCAATACCTCAGCTGCCCAATATGGATTTTTATTTAGCAAAAGAAGCTGAGCCAATGCAAGATATTCAGATTCTTTGTCTAAAAAGTCTTTTGCATGAGCTGCTTTAAGAGTAATCATATAGTCTCTTTCTCTTCCTAATTGACCATATGATCCACCTAATTGAATGAAGTATGTTTTTTTCGGATAAAGATTAACAAGAATTTCATATATATCTATTTGTCTTAGAAGCGATTCTTTTTCACCAATTTCACTTTTTAACTCATTAATGTTCGCTGCCATTATTACATACCAATTTTCTCTCGGTTTATAACCCTCTTCTTCAGCAAGCGATATAGCTTTCTCCATAGATGATAATGATTTCCTGTAATCTTCAGTTGCGAAGTATGCCTGTCCTAACAAAGCCCATGATTGAGCGGTAACAGTTTCAACTTCTTTCATCCATTGAAGAATATATGCAATACCTTGACTATATCTTTCTTGAACTAAATGAATTTGGCCCATAGATAGTAATGCTCCAACTCGAAGACCAATGGTAACGTCAGGCTCATTTATAAGGTTTGAATAAGCAGAGAGAGCTTTTGAATAGTCTCCATCACTAAAATATACATAAGCCCATGCTTTCCACATTACCGAACGATCATAACTTTTAAGCTCGTCTCTATTATTTTTTAGCTCAGTTAGTAT
>LULK01000801.1_pt1 | contig 14603 bp, 13 predicted proteins | sample 728181 | NCBI WGS metagenome assembly LULK01 (sample SAMN03860291, study PRJNA289734) | marine metagenome | biome: seawater column; feature: ocean; material: water; isolation source: Red Sea water column Station 169 - depth 10m | place: Saudi Arabia: Red Sea | collected 2011-10-15 | depth 10 m | reverse complement strand
CAATATAAATTTTAAATTTGAAGCAGGAAAAGTATATTCTATTATGGGACCTTCAGGGTCTGGTAAATCAACATTATTAAATTTATTGTCATTAATTGATGTTCCTTCATCAGGTTTTATTGAATTTAACAAAAAAAAAATTGATACTAATAGCTCAATTGAGAATGATCACGTAAGATCAAAAAATATTGGTATTATTTATCAAGACAAAAATTTATTGCCCGATTTTACAGCACTGGAAAACGTAATATTGCCAAATTTGTTAATTTCTAACAATAAAACTAAATCAAAAGAATTAGCAAAAAAATTGATAAAAAAATTTAATTTAACCTCAAGATTAAGTCATTATCCATCTGAGCTTTCAGGTGGAGAAAATCAAAGGATAGCAATAGCTAGAGCTTTAATTAATGAACCAAATATTATTTTAGCAGATGAACCCACGGGTAGTTTAGATTTTGAAAATGCTAAACAAATATTTAAAATTCTATTTAATCTAAAAGAACAAAATAGAATTATAATTTTTGCAACCCACAATAGATATTTTGCAAATATGGCAGATTGTAAAATTAAAATGATTGGTGGTAAGATGAGTGTCACCAATGAAAGAATCAGTCAACAAAACATTCAACCATTTTAAAATTCATACACAGTATTCAATATGTGAGGGAGCAATTAAAATTGATAACCTAAGAGATTTTTGCAAAAAAAATAAAATTAGAGCACTTGGTTTATCGGATAGTTTTAATTTATCTGGAGCTTTAGAATTTTCTGAAGGTTTATCATCTGTAGGAACACAACCTATAATCGGAACCCAAATTTTATTTAATTATAAGAATTTTAAAGGTTTAATTCCTTTAATAGCGAAAAATGATCAAGGTTACAAAAATATAATTAAATTATCTTCAAAGTCTTATTTGCAAAATAATGACATAACAGATCCATATTGTGAATTGGACGATTTAATAAATAATTCAGAGGGCATTATAGTTTTAACTGGTTCAATAAAATGTTTATTTGGCAATTTGTTTAACAAAGGTTTATTTAATGAAATAGAGAAAATTTTAATTAAATTAAAAGAAAAATTTTTAGATAATATATATATTGAAATACAGAGACATAACGATGTAAATGAAAAAGATTTCGAAAATTATAATTTAAAAATTTCAAAAAAATTGGAGTTACCAATTATAGCATCAAATGAAGTTTATTATTTAAACAAAGATATGTTTGATGCTCACGATGCTTTAATGTGTATAGGTGAAAAAAAATATATTAATGATATAAATAGAGTTAAATTAACAGATCAGCATTATTTTAAATCTTCTGAAGATATGATAGAACTTTTTAAAGATTTACCAGAAGGTTTAGAAAATAATTTTAATCTGCCTTTTAGATGTTCATTCAAACCAAATACATCAAAACCTATACTACCGAATATTTCTTCTTCAGATACAGATGCCAACCAAATGTTAAAAGCTTTATCTAATAATGGATTAAAAGATAAATTTAAATCTGTATTTAATATAAAAATTGATAATTTAGAAAATAATGAAAAATATATTAATTATAAAAAAAGGCTAGATCACGAAATAAAAATAATTGTTGAAATGAATTACGCTGGATATTTTTTAATTGTATCTGATTACATAAAATGGGCTAAAAAAAAAGGAATTCCAGTTGGACCGGGTAGAGGATCTGGTGCAGGATCATTGGTTGCTTGGTGTTTGTCTATAACGGATATTGATCCTATAAAATTTAATCTTATTTTTGAACGTTTTTTAAATCCAGATAGAATTTCAATGCCTGACTTTGATATCGATTTTTGTGAGGAAAAAAGAGACTTGGTCTTTAAATACTTAACAACAAAATATAAAGATAGTGTCGCCCATATTATTACATTTGGCAAACTTAAAGCGAGAATGGTCATTAGAGATGTAGGTAGAGTTCTTGGTCTACCCTATGGATTTATTGATAATATTTGTAAAATGATACCATTTGATCCATCAAGGCCTATGTCTCTTAAAGAATGCATCAATGTGGAGCCCAGACTTCAAAAATTAATTAAAGAGGATAAAAGAGTTGATCGTTTAATAAATTTGTCACTTAAACTAGAGGGTTTGAATCGAAATGTTGCAACTCATGCTGCTGGAGTGGTAATTGCTGATAAAAAATTAACTGAGATAGTTCCACTTTATAAAGATAACTCTGCTAATTTATTATTGCCATCGACTCAGTTTGATATGTATTCAGCAGAAAATGCTGGATTGATCAAATTCGATTTTTTAGGTTTAAAAACATTAACTGTGATTAACAAAGCACAAAAACTTATTAACGAAGTCGACCCAAATTTTAATATAGAAAAAATCAATTTTGAAGATCAAAAAGTTTATAAGTTATTATCAAGTGGTAAAACTGTAGGTTTGTTTCAACTTGAGAGTTCTGGAATGAAAGATGCTCTAATAAATATGAAGCCTAATAGATTAGAGGATATTATTGCATTGGTTGCACTTTATAGACCTGGTCCAATGAGCAATATACCAATTTATAACGAGTGCAAACACGGAAAAAGGGAGCCGGACTACTTACATCCCAAGTTAGAACAGATATTAAAACCAACATATGGAGTAATAATATATCAAGAACAAGTAATGCAAATAGCACAAATTCTCTCAGGTTTTACAGCAGGAGAGGCTGATATTTTGAGAAGAGCAATGGGCAAGAAAAAAAGAGCTGAATTAGAAAAACAAAAGCAAAGATTTGTAGAAGGCGCATATAATAACGGAATTAGTAAAGATATTGCTGCAGGAATATTTTTAAAGATTGAGCCTTTTGCAGAATATGGATTTAACAAGAGTCATGCCGCTGCATATGCAGTTATAGCATATCAAACTGCGTTTCTTAAAGCATACTATCCACATGAATTTTTTGTAGCATCTATGTCAATGGAATTATCAAATCAAAAAAAATTAAGTGAATTTTATGAAGAATTGAAAAGATTAAGTATTCCTATAATTAGGCCAAATATAAATAAGTCATTTGCCGATTTTTATTCAGATGGAAAAAATTTTTATTATGCTCTTGGAGCAATCAAAAATGTTGGATACGAGGCTATTTCAAATGTAGTAAAAGAAAGAGAAATAAATGGTGAATTTAAAGATTTGTCTGATTTTATAAATAGAGTTAACCCCAAAGATATAAATAAATTACAATTAGAGGGATTGGTACAAGCTGGAAGTTTTGACACATTTAACGATAATAGACAATCTATACATAATTCTATACCAAATTTATTACTAAAATCAAAAAATATTTATGAAAATAAATCGTTAAATCAAATTGATTTATTTAGAGACCAAGAAACCACAGAAATAAATTTTTTAAAAAATATAGAAGATTGGAATACAGATATAAAACTTACAAAAGAATTTGAAACTCTAGGTTTTTATATTTCCGATCATCCACTCAATCAGTATAAGTCAATATTTAAACAATATAATATTAATAGTTATGAAAATTTCGAAAATAATAAAGAAATTTTAAGTTCCAACATTGCTTGTACAATATTAAAAGTTCAAGAAAAAAAAACACAAAAAGGAAGTTCATATGGCATAGTTAAATTTTCAGATTTAACCAATGTTTTTGAGTTATTTATTTTTTCAGATATTTTTGAGACCAGTAGAGATAAATTAATAGAAGGAAATTCTTTAATGTTGACTTTAATAAAAAATTATTCAGATGAAAATAAAAGTCAAAAAAGAATTAATGTTAAAAAATTAGTCTCTTTAAAGGAGTTAACACACAAGCCAATTAAAAATATTACTTTTAAATTTAAAAATTTTAATGAATTGAAAAAATTAAAAAATTTAAGCTTAATAGATGGCGAAACTAATATTAAAATACTCTTGAGCGAAAATGATCAAATTGTCACTTTTAACCTTAAAAATAAAAGAAAATTAAATAATCAGCTTCTAAATACGTTAAATTTGGTGGAAAATGTATTAATTGACTAAATAATGCTTGTTTTTTATAAAATAATTTGTATTTATCACGAAAATTAATACGCACACAATTAGTGGTTTTATACCTCCGGTCCCATTAGGGCAATAATTGTGGTGGCATAACCGGGAAAAAATATGAAAATACCAAAAATATCTATTGAACAATTACTTGAGGCTGGTGTACATCTTGGACATAAAACATTAAGATGGAATCCAAAGATGAAAAAATACATCTTTGGAAAAAGAGATTCTATTCATATAATAGATCTAACTCAAACATTAGAATTAACAAATTTAGCCTTAGAAAAAGTACATAATACTATATCAAGTGGTGGAAAGGTATTGTTTATTTCCACTAAAAAGCAAGCTTCGGAAGCAATTGCAAATTTAGCAAAAGATACTGATCAATACTTTGTAAATTACAGATGGTTAGGTGGAATGTTAACTAATTGGGGCACCATATCAAATTCGATAAAAAAATTAAATAAAATTAATATTGATTTATCATCTGAGAATAGAGGTTTCACCAAAAAAGAATTACTCAAAATGAGTGGTCAAAGAGATAAATTACAAAGATCTCTAGGTGGGATAATGGAGATGAAAAAGGTTCCAGATTTAGTATTCATTATTGATACAAATTATGAGTCACTAGCAATTAAAGAATCCATTAAACTTGGAATTCCTATTATTGCAATATTGGATACAAATTCAAATCCAGATGGTATTGATTACCCTATTCCAGGAAATGATGATGCTAGAAGATCTATTGATTTATATTGTAGTTTAATCAAAGATACAATTAATGATGCAAAAAATAACATCAAAGTAATTCCTGATGAATCCCAAAATGAAAAAAACTCTCTCAATAAATCAGATATAAATTCAAAAAAAAATGAAAAGAAAACTAATTAAATAAAAATGAGCGATATAGAGAATGTAAAAAAATTGAGACAATCAACAGGAGCAGGGTTTAAAGATTGTAATTCTGCCCTAAAAGAATCAAATGGTAATCTTGAAAAAGCAGCTGAATTATTAAGAATAAAAGGTATTGCAAAAGCATCAAAAAAAATGACAAGAAATGCCAAAGAAGGTGTTGTCGCGGTAACAGGAGACTTAAGAAAAACTTCAATTATTGAAGTTAATTGTGAGACAGATTTTGTTGCTAAAAATGATGATTTTGTAAACTTTGTAAAAGAATTATCTGAGATAAATAATGTTTGTTCATCAAATAAAGAAAAATTAGTAAAATATAAGATGAATAATAATAAAACAGTAGAGGATAATTTAATTGATTTGATAGCAAAAATTGGAGAAAAAATTACTATTGGAAGAAATTGTACTCTTGAAAATATTAATTCACAAAATTTTATTTATCAACATTCAATAATTAAGGATAATTTATCTAAATTAGGTGTTATAGTTTCATTGGAGACCGCTGAGAAAAGTGAAAAGGTGGACTTGCTTGGTAAGCAATTATCTATGCACATTGCTGCATCCAATCCAATAGCATTAAATCACGAACAAATTGAAGAAGAAATAATAAAAAAGGAAATGAACTTAATTGCAGAAGAGCTTAAAAATTCTGGTAAGCCTGATGATATCGCCAAGAAAATAAGCATAGGTAAAATAAATAAATTTAAAGAAGATAATAGTTTAATGACACAAGATTGGGTTATGGAGCCTAAAAAAAAAGTTAAGGATATTTTAAAAGAAATTAATTTAAGTGATCTTAAAATAAAGGAGTTTAAAAGAATTAAAATTGGTGAATAATGTTTGATGATAACTCATATAAATCAAAAATGCTTAAATCAATTGATGTTTTCACAAAAGATCTAAATTCTCTTAGAACTGGAAGAGCAAACGCAAGCATGCTAGATATTATTAAAGTTGATATCTATGGTCAAAAATTACCTATAAATCAACTAGGCACTATAACAACTCCCGAACCCAGATCCATAAATATACAAGTATGGGATGTAAATAGTGTGCCTTTAATAGACTCTGCAATCAAAAAATCTCAGTTAGGAATGAACCCACAAATTGATGGACAACTTATTAGATTACCAATACCAGATTTAAGTGAAGAAAGAAGGGTTGAAATGAAAAAAGTTGTAAAGTCAATGGGAGAAAAATGCAAAGTATCTATTAGAAATATTAGAAGAGAGGCAAATGAAGATCTAAAAAAATTACTAAAATTAAAAGAAATCGCAGAAGATGAAGAAAAAAAATTTGAAAAGATTATTCAAAATTATACTGATACAAACATAAAACAGGTTGATGAAAAAGTAACTTCAAAAGAAAAAGAAATAATGACAATATGATATCTCCTAAACATGTAGCCATAATAATGGATGGTAATGGCAGATGGGGATTAAAAAAAAAAAATTCAAGAAATTACGGTCACAAAAAAGGTTTAATAGTAGTAGGAAATATTATAAATGAAGCTATTGATAAAAATATCAAATTTCTTACACTTTTTATATTTTCAACTGAAAATTGGAAAAGACCTTTAAGTGAAGTTAATTATTTATTTAATTTACTGAGTGACTACATTGACAAAGAAATAAATAATCTTTTCAAAAAAAATATAAAAATTAAAATAATAGGTGATATAAAAAATTTTCCAAAATTATTAAAGAATAAAATTAAAAATGTAGAAAAAATTACATCAAAAAATAAAAAAATTCAGATTAATATGGCTTTAAATTATGGTTCAAGACAAGAAATTATAAATTCAATTAAAATTTTAAAAAAAAAAAAACTTAAAATAAATGAGAAAAATATAGATAAGTTTCTTTACACAAGCGGTATACCAGATCCTGAAATTCTAATAAGAACTGGTAATACACACAGAATAAGTAATTTCTTAATTTGGCAACTTATTTACACAGAAATATTTTTTGTTAAAAAGATGTGGCCGGAGTTCACCACTGCTGATTTTAACAGAATATTAAATAAATTTAAAAAAATAAATCGCAATTTCGGTGGATTAAGTGACAGAAATAAATAAAAGAATATTAACTTCTATAGTTTTGATTGCTGTATTTTTTGCATCACTGAGTAATCAAATTGTACTTTTTTTGGCATTAATACTATGCTTTTATCAAATATTTTACGAATTTTTTAACATGTTAAATAAAATATTTATAAAAAAGAATAAATTTAAACTTTATCTTCTATCATTTATCTCTTTAGCATACATAATGTTTGCTATTATTAAAATTTTGGAGGTTATTTATAATAATTTATTTGATCAAAAAGTTTTGTTACTCTTAATTATAACAATTTGTATTTTTACTGATATTGGTGGAATCTTTTTTGGAAAATTGTTTAAAGGAAAAAAACTATCTTCTATTAGTCCAAATAAAACATATTCTGGTGCCCTAGGATCATATTTGCTTTCAACATTATTTGCATGTTTAATCTTTAAAAATTATTTAGAAATTAATAATATTATTATTATTTCATTTGTGACTTCAACAATCTCACAATTTGGAGATTTGTTTATCTCATTTTTAAAAAGGAAATCAAAAATTAAAGATACCGGAAATATTCTCCCTGGACATGGAGGATTGTTGGATCGTTTTGATGGAATAATTTTTGCTATACCTTTGGGTTTAATAATTTTTTAAAATGAAAAAAAAAATTATTATATTAGGATCCACAGGAACTATAGGATCAGCATCTCTCTCAGTAATAAAAGATAAAAACTTTCAAGTTGAGTTATTAACTACAAACAAAAATGTTAATAAACTTTTAAAGCAATCTTTGGAACATAATGTTAAAAAAGTAATAATAGAAAATAAAAAAGAATTTATTACAAAAAAACATTTATTTACAAAAAGAAAAATTAAAGCTTATTTAGGATTAAAGAGTATAAAAAAAATTTTAAGTAATAAAGCAGCGTACTGCATAAATTCAATATCAGGTATCGAAGGTTTAGGCCCTACTATTGATGTGATCCCATTTACAAAAAATATATTAATGGCAAATAAAGAGTCGATAATCTGTGGATGGGATATAATTAAAAAAAAATTGAAACAAGAAAATACAAACTTTATACCCATTGACTCAGAACATTACTCAATAAAGCAATTAATTAATGAAGATAATAATATTAATATTGATAAAATAGTTTTAACTGCATCTGGTGGACCATTTTTAAATTTCTCAAAAAAAAAAATAGTAAATGTAAAACCACAATTGGCCTTAAATCACCCAAATTGGAAAATGGGAAAAAAAATATCTATAGATTCTGCAACTATGATGAATAAAATTTTTGAATATATAGAGGCAAAAAAAATTTTTAATTTAGAAAAAAAAAAATTATCAATTTTAATCCATCCCACATCTTTTATACATGCAATAGTCTTTTATAATAGTGGTTTGATAAAATTTTTAGGTCATGAAACAAAAATGACAATCCCTATTTCAAATGCTTTAAATATTGTTAGCAAATATAAATATAATAAAATAAAAAAACATTTATCAAATTTAAATAATCTAAAATTTATTAAAACTGACCATAAGATGTTTCCAGTTTTAAAAATTATAGATATGATCCCAGATAATGATAGTTTTTTTGAAACTATACTAGTAACTATTAACGATACATTGGTAGAAAAATATTTAAAAGGTGAAATTAATTATTTATCTATACATAAGAATCTTTTAAAATTAATCAAAAGCAAGTATTTTCGAAAATTTTATAAATTAAAACCAAAAAGTATTTATGATATAAAAAATATGATTTATTTATGTAAAATTTATGTAGAAAATAATTTTAAACATTATGATAATTAAAATATTTAAAAATATTTTGTTTTTTTTGTTATTTCTATTTTTTATATTTTCGAGATCTTATGCTGTCGAAGTAAAACAAATCACTATAACTGGGAATGAAAGAGTTTCTGATGAAACTATAATTATGTTTTCAAAAATAAATATTGGAGACGAATTTAGTTCAGCTGATTTAAATAATTCTTTAAAGGAATTATATTATACCAACTATTTTAAAAATGTTTCTATATCTAACGATAGTGGGATTATTAATATAAATGTAATTGAAAACCCAATAATTCAAACAGTTACTATTAACGGTGTAAATAAAAAAAAAATTAATGAAAGTTTAAATGATATCACGCAAAAAATTGAAAAATATCCATTTGTTGAAAATAGAATTAATGATCAAGTTGTTTTAATTAAAAATATACTCAAGTCCAATGGTTATTATTTTGTAGATATAAAAACATCTATTAAAAATAAGTTTTATTGGAGATAAAAAATTCCGTGATAATACTTTAAGAAATGTAATTATTTCAGAAGAAACAAAATTTTGGAAATTTCTTACAAGAAATAAGTTCTTAGATACAAACAGAGTAAAAACCGACACTTTCAAATTAAATAAATTTTATAAAAATAGAGGTTATTTCGATGTAAAAATTAAATCAACGACTGCAGTTATAAATGATAAAAATCAATTTGAACTAATATTTAATATTGATTCAGGTGAAAAATATTTTTTTAACGAATTTAAAATAATTCAAAATAGTAATTATAATGAAGATAATTTTTCTTACTTTAATAAAAGATTAGAGGATTTAAAGGGAAAAAAGTATTCAAATAAAATATTGGAAAACTTAATTGATGAGATTAATAATTTCATACTACTGAATGATTTTGTTTTTGTTAACGCAAATTATCAAGAAGTTAAAAAAGAAAATAAAATAGATGTTATAATTAAGTTTGATGATCTTGATAAACAATATGTTGAAAGAATAAATGTCTTAGGAAATTTTATTACAGATGAAAAAGTTATAAGAAATAATTTAATTATTGATGAAGGTGATCCATATAATGACATATTATTTAATAAATCAATTCAAACAATAAAAGCGATGAATATATTTAAAAATGTCGATTATAAATCATCAGAAAATAATCAAAATAAAATAATTGATTTAATAGTTGAGGAAAAAGCTACCGGTGAACTTTTTGCAGGAGCGGGTACTGGAACCACAGGTTCTTCAATTTCTGCTGGCATAAAAGAAAATAATTATTTGGGTCTTGGTATAAAATTAGACACAAATTTAGTATTTTCTGATGAATCTATTAAGGGTAAATTTTCAGTATTAAATCCAAATTATAATAATTCGGATAAATCCATTAGCACAACAATAGAAAGTTCGACAAATGATTTTATGTCAACTGCTGGATACAAAACAAACAGGACAGGTTTTACTATTGGAACAGAGTTTGAGCAAATGACAGATTTTTATGTGAATTTTGAATTATCTAATTATTATGAAGACTTAGAAACATCTTCAACGGCAACTAATATTGTAAAAAAACAAGAAGGAAATTATTTTGAAAATCTTTTCTCATATAAATTGAAGTACAATAAACTCGATCAAGATTTCGAACCTACTGATGGTTTCATAAATTTTTTTGAACAAACACTCCCTATCTATTCTGATGACTTATCTATCGAAAATAGCTTTACATCATCTATCTATCACTCTTTAGGTGATAACTTGATTTTATCTGCAAATTTCTTTTTAAAAACAATAAACTCATTGGAGGATAACGTTAGAGTTTCAAAAAGAGTGTTTGTTCCGAGCAGACGTTTAAGGGGATTTGAAACAGGTAAAATAGGTCCAAAAGATGGTACGCAGTATATTGGTGGTAATTATGCGACTGCATTAAATTTAAATTCAACATTGCCAAATGTAATTTTTGAAAATGATAATGTAGATTTAAATTTCTTTATGGATTTTGCTAATGTCTGGGAAGTTGATTATAATAGTAACTTAGATTCTAACAAATTAAGATCATCGACTGGTATTGCTGTTAACTGGTTCAGTACAATAGGTCCCTTAACATTCTCATATGCCATTCCATTAAGTGAAGCTGATACTGATATCACTGAAAGTTTTAGATTCCAGATTGGAACTTCTTTTTGATGAAAAAAATAATTCTTTTCTTTCTATTATTTTTTATTTCATCTAATTCTTATGCTAATAACAATATAGTTTACTTAGACATTCAGTATATTATTGATAATTCCGATTTAGGCTTATCATATAAAAAAATTGTTAAATCTCTTCAAGATAAAATAAAGATTGAGATAAATTCTAAGCAAAAAATAATTAAAGAAAAAGAAATCGACATTAATAATAAAAAAAATATTTTAAAAAAAGATGAATTAAATAAAAATTTAATTGAATTAGATGAAATGGTTAAAAATTATAAAAATTATAGAAACGATTCAGCAAAAAAAATTATTGAAGAAAAAAAAAAATACAGTTCTAGAATTTTAGAAATTTTAAATCCTTTGTTAACTAAATTTGTTGACTCAAATAATATAGTTTTAGTTCTTGAAAAAAAAAATATTCTTGTGGGTGCAAAATCTCTAGATATCACTGAGAATATTTTGATAATGCTCAATGAAGAAACCAAAAAAAAGAAATTATTAGATGAAATTAATTAATCCTTTTTTTAAAAAAAAGAAAAATGTATTAATATCTGAAGTTTTTAAAATTTTAGGTAAAAAATATAATAAAAAAGATTATATAATCGAAAATATTGCTGATTTAAAAACCGCTAAAGCAAAAGATATTACTTTCTTTAATTCTTTAAAATATTTAGAATTTCTAAAAAAAACAAAATCTAAAAATATAATTACGAGTAAAAAATATGAAAATATAACTAGAAAATATTCTAATCCAATTATTGTTGAAAATGTTTTAAAGTCTGTTGCTGTAATTACCAATTTATATTATCCAAATGCCCTGGATGATGCTGTTGATTTTTCATTAAACCCACCAGATAAAAAAAAATATCCTAAAGTAAAGTTTGGTAAAAATGTTTTATTGGGTAAAAATGTTAAAATTGGTTCAAACTCAATTATTGGTCATAATTCTGTCATCGAATCAAATGTAATAATAGGTAAAAACAGTGTTATTGGAAATAACGTTATAATAAAATACTCGTTAATAGGTAAAAATGTAAGAATATTAGACGCATCTATTTTAGGTAAAAAGGGTTTTGGGTTTTTCCCTGATAAAAAAAATAATTTCAGATATCCCCATATTGGAATGGTTGTAATTTATGATAATGTTGAAATTGGATGTAGTAACACAATTGATAGAGGTTCATTATCAAATACAACTATTGGTCAGAATACTTATATAGATAACCAGGTTCATATAGCACATAATGTTAATATTGGAAAAAATTGTATAATAACGGCTCAAGTTGGATTTGCTGGTAGCGCGTAAAAAATATACCAGACAATAGTAAGGTCATGGGTTATCCTGCAAAAGAAATAAAAAAATTTTTAAAAGAAAATAAATGAATAATAATTTAAATAAAAAACAGATTAAAGATTTACTACCACATAGAGAGCCAATGCTTCTCATAGATGAGTTAATCAATATTAAAAAACTTAAATCAGCAACTGCGATAGTAAATGTTAAAAAAGATAGTTTTTTTGTACAAGGTCATTTCCCAGGCGAACCTGTTATGCCAGGTGTATTAATTGTTGAAGCATTTGGTCAAGCAGCTGCAGCTCTTACTGCTGCTGGAATTGATAAAAAAACTTATGAAAATAAATTAGTTTTTTTAATGACAGTTGATAAGGCAAGATTTAGAAATCCAGTAATACCAGATTGTAAATTAGAATTAAAAATTGAGGCTGTAAGATCTCATGGAAGGGTATGGAAATATAAAGGGGAAGCTATTGTTGATGGAAAAAAAATGGCAGATGCACAATGGGCAGCAACAATAGTTGATAGAAAGAAATAATCAGTAGTAATTCTTGATAGGCAATTAATAAATAATTTGTTATCAATAAATTGTGATACACCATACAGCAATAGTTGACGTAAAATCTAAGATTTCAGAAAATGTTGAAATAGGACCCTACTGTATTGTGGGCCCTGATGTAGAAATTGCATCGAATTCAAAATTACATTCACATGTAAGTATTAAAGGAAATACAAAAATTGGAAAAAATAATGAAATTTTCCCTTTTGTTTCAATTGGAACTGATCCACAAGATTTAAAATACAAGGGTGAAAAGAATTCAATAACTATTGGTGATAATAATAAACTTAGAGAATATGTAAATATTAATCCGGGTACATCTCAAGGCGGCACAGTTACTAAAATAGGAAATAATAATTTATTTATGGTTTACTGTCATATAGCACACGACTGTAATCTTGGAGATAATATAGTTTTGGCAAATAACGTTCAAGTTGGCGGACATGTTATAATTGAAAATAATGCCATAGTTGGAGGTAGTTGTGCCATTCATCAATTCTCAAGAATTGGTCATTTATCAATGGTCGGTGGAATGACTGGTGTATTAAGCGATGTAATTCCGTTTGGACTTTCATTAGGAAATAGAAATAATTTAGTTGGGCTAAATCTTATTGGATTAAGAAGAGCAAAAATTTTAAATGATGATATTAAAATATTACAAAAATTTTATGATACTGTATTTATTAATCAAAATTTTAGATCAAATGTAGAAAATCTAGATACAATAATAAAAAAAAATAAATATGTTAAAATTATAATTGATTTTTTAAATTCTGACAAAAAACGGCCAATATCTCTTCCAGAAAACATTAAATGATTGGATTATTTTTAGGAGAAAAAAAATTACCGTTAGAAATTTTAAAAAGTTTAAAAAAAAAAAAAATTAAATATTTCATAATAGATTTATCAAAAAATAATAAATTTAAAAAAGATAAAAATAGCTATTTTATTAATATTGGAAAATTTGGTAAAATTTTAGAATTAATCAAATCAAAAAAATGTAAAAAAGTTTTATTTGCAGGAAACATTGTTAAACCAAGAATATCAAAATTGAAATTAGATCTCAAAGGTATTTATTATATACCTAGAATTATAAAAGCATCTAAAATTGGAGATGCAGCTATATTAAAAGAATTGATTAATATTTTATTAGAAAACAAAATAAAAGTTATTAAATTAAATACTTATAATCCAGAATTAACTCTAAACAAAGGATGTTTTACAAAATTGAAACCTAGTATAGATGATAAATTTACTATTAAAAAGGGTATTCAAATATTAAATAAATCAAATTCATTTAATCATGTTCAGGCATTAGTAATAAATAATCAGAGGCTAGTTTCTTTTGAGAAGCGAAAAGGTACAAAGGATATGTTAAAATCAATAAGAAACAATAAACTACAGAATAAACTTTTAATAAAGTTACCTAAATCCAAGCAGGATTTACGTGTTGATTTACCGACTATTGGACTAGATACATTAAAAGATTGCAAAAAAGCTAACATTAAAGGAATTGTTGTTAAAGCAGGTCAAAATATATTTTTAGATAAAAACAAAGCAATTAAATTTGCTAATAAAAATAACATTTTTGTTTTAGCTAAATGAAAAAAATATTTATTTTAACTGGTGAGCCTTCCGGCGATAAATTGGCCTCAGAAGTTATTAAAGAATTAAAAAAAACAAAAACTGACATTCAGTATTTATCTGTTGGGGGGCAACATTTAAATTCGATAGGTATTAAGTCAATATATAATCAAAAAGATATTACATATATAGCAT
>LULK01001233.1_pt1 | contig 14606 bp, 10 predicted proteins | sample 728181 | NCBI WGS metagenome assembly LULK01 (sample SAMN03860291, study PRJNA289734) | marine metagenome | biome: seawater column; feature: ocean; material: water; isolation source: Red Sea water column Station 169 - depth 10m | place: Saudi Arabia: Red Sea | collected 2011-10-15 | depth 10 m | reverse complement strand
CAAACAAAGTATCTCCACAAAAAAGTATCGGGTCTTCATCATTAGAAGAGTAAAAAGCAAGATGATCCAAAGTATGGCCAGGAATCTCAATAACCTCAAAATCAATACCTATAAGCGAAAACTTATCAGATTCTTTAACTATATTGTTTATTCCTTCAATTTTTTTAGGTCCATATACTTCAAGATTCATCTTATTAGTTAGATCAAGAAGTCCATTAGTATGATCATAATGATGATGAGTTATTAAAACTCCTTTCAAATCAATCTTATTATTATCTATAAGATTAAGAATTTCTTTTGATTCACCTGGATCAACAACTATTGACCCTTCATTAGTTGATACTAACCAAATATAATTATCTGTATATGCTTTTATAGGCTCTACACTTAACATATGTAAATTCTAGTTTAAATTTATGAAAACGGTAAACATTTATACAGATGGTGCATGCAGAGGAAATCCTGGTGATGGAGGATGGGGAGTGCTTATTGAATATGAAAATATTTCAAAAGAATATTTCGGTGGTGAAAAAAATACAACTAATAATAAAATGGAGTTAAAGGCTGCTATTCATGGTTTAAGTGTTTTAAAAGAATCTTGCGATGTGAATATTACAACTGATTCAAAATATGTAATGGATGGAATTACTTCCTGGATAGAAAATTGGAAAAAAAATAACTGGAAAAATGCATCAAAAAAAGATGTTAAAAATAAAGATCTTTGGATTGAATTGGATAAATTAACAACCAAACACAACGTAAAATGGAATTGGGTAAAAGGTCATTCTGGTCATGAAAAAAACGAAATAGCAGACGCGCTTGCAAATAAAGGAATAGATAATTTATAAAGATGGCAAAAAAATACATTGTTTTAGATACTGAAACTACTGGACTTGAGGTAAAGCAAGGCCACCGTGTTATTGAAATAGGTGCTGTCCTTTTAAATGACAGAAAAAAATCAGAAGAACATTTTCATAGTTATCTAAATCCCTCAAGATTGATTGATGAAGAGGCATCAAAGGTCCATGGTATTACTAATTCTGATCTCGAGGACAAACCTTTCTTTGATGAAATTGCTGAAGAGTTTATAAATTTTATTGAAGGTTCAACTCTCGTTATACACAACGCTCCTTTTGATCTTGGATTTTTAAATAATGAATTACAGCTTGCCTCATCTAATTATCCTTGCATTGAAGAAATATGCGATGTAGAAGACTCATTAATAATTGCAAGAGATAAATTCCCAGGACAAAGAAATTCACTGGATGCTTTAGCAAGCAGATATAACGTATCTGGTTATGACAGGACATTTCATGGTGCCTTACTTGATGCAAACATTTTGGCAGATGTTTATATGCAACTAACTGGTGGACAAAGTAAATTTGAATTTATATCAAATGGAAACACTCTTTCTGACCAAAATAAAGACTCCGAAAATCTTATTATTGACAAAATTGATGACTTGCCTTCAATAAGTGCCTCAAAATCAGATCTCAAAGAGCATGAAAAAAGAATTAGTGAAATTGAAAAAAAATATTCTAATAAAACAATATGGAGAAGTTTTAAATGAAAGCTATCGTTACAAGATTTGCTCCAAGCCCAACCGGCACTCTCCACATTGGAGGCGTAAGGACCGCTTTATTTAATTATGTATATGCAAAACAAAATAATGGAAAATTTTTAATAAGGATTGAAGATACTGATACTGAAAGATCCACTAAAGAATATGAAAAAAATATACTTGATAATCTTACATCTATTGGGCTTAAGCCTGATGAAGATCCAATCAATCAATCTGAAAGAAATGAGATATATTTGAAAGCTGCTGAAAAAATATTTCAGTCTGGCAATGCATATTGGTGTGATTGCTCTCAAGAAGAACTTGAAGAAATGAGGAAGGCACAAATTGCAGCTGGAAAAAAACCAATGTATGACGGTAGAAGTAGAAATCTTGGGTTAGAAAAATCTAACAAGACTGTTTTAAGGTTAGCAACTCCTGAAGATGCATATCATTTATGCAATGTTGTTGATGATTACGAGCAAAAAGTCACTACAGTTATAAGAGGAGAAGATCATATAAGTAACACTCCGAGACAAATTCATATTCAAAATGCATTAGGTTATCCAGAATTAGAGTATGCTCATTTACCTCTGGTACTTGGAACTGATAAAAAAAGACTCTCAAAAAGAAATGCTGCTACAAGTCTAGAAGAATATCGTGATAGAGGATATCTTGATTCTGCCATCTTGAATGCTTTAGCCAGACTAGGATGGTCTCAGGGTGAAAATGATGTTTTTTATATGAATGATCTTATAAAAGAATTTAATATAAAAGATGTCCAGAAAGCAGGTGCAATTTTTGATATTACTAAGTTAGATTGGTTGAATTCACAACATCTTGCAAATTTGTCCATTGAAAGTTTTAAAGAACAATTACAACCATTCTTACAACAATTATATATTGATATTGAGAATCATGAAAATTCTAACAAACTAATTGAAGCTATGAGAACTTCTGATAATACATTATCAGGAATAGCAAAATCATTGATACCTTACTACAAAGATATTAAAGAATACGACGAAAAAGCAATTGAAAAGTTTATTAATGATAAAAACATACTAACTGAAATAAGAGATTTGCTAGACAAAATAGATATTTGGAATCAAGAGGTTATTGATAGCGTTTTAAAAGAGTATCAATTGAAAAATGAACTTAGTGTGCCTGAAGTAAATCAACCAATTAGAATTGCATTAACAGGTTCAACAAAATCGCCTGGATTAGGGCTAACTTTGAGTATTTTTACAAAAAATAAAGCTATAGAGAGGATAAATAAGCTTTTAGATAAACTTTCTTGAATAAATATTAATTTTTTTATATCTAAATAATATCAACAATAGTAGACAGATAAAGTAGCAAATGCCTATAATAATCTTTGAAACGCGTTTTTTTAAAGGGGATACTATGAAAAACTTAAAATATATTTTTTCTTTAGCATTACTTATTCCTGTAGCAGTAATTGCACAGGATAGTTCTAATTCAGATGTAGAAGAGGTTGTAGTCGTTGGTTCTCAGATTAAAGGAGCTTCTATAACTGATGCGCTTCCTGTGACTGTACTATCTGCAGATGACATTGAAGCTCTGGGCGTAAGTGATGGTGATGAGTTAGTTGAAAATTTAGTTGAGCAAGGTCTTAACTTTTTTAATGAGCAAGAGCAAGCCTCGGGTGGTGTTAATGCCAGTAGGGGTGACTCAGGTGCATACAACTTAAGAAATATGGGTGTTGGTAATACATTAACACTTCTAAATGGACGAAGAATGGTGAACAATGCTGGATATCAAACCGAGTTCATTGGTGGTGACTTTGTCCCAACAGTTACAGTCAACACAAATCTAATTCCAACAAATGGTTTAGATAGACTAGAAATTTTAAGGGATGGCGCTTCAGCTATTTATGGTGCTGATGCTGTTGCTGGTGTTGTGAATAATGTACTTCAAACTGACTATGAGGGATCAAGTCTTTCTGTAAGAGTTACAGGTTATGAGCATTTTGATGCAACAAATACTGATATAAGTTATAAATTCGGTACTTCTCTAAATGGTGGAGCAACAAATATTTCATTATTTGCTAGATATAGAGATCGAGGTCGAATTAAAGCAAGTGAGGATGAGCGGTGGTATAGCCAAGATTACAGAAGATACCTTTCAGAGGACGATCCTTTTTATGTAAACGCATTAAGAAATACAAGTACTTATGGCTGGTTCCAACTTGATTTACCTGGAAGAGGTGTTGGTCAAAGTTGGCATGCATCTAACGATGGTGAAACGGCCCTTGCTGATGCAACAGATCCTAGAGGTGGGGCACTCTTATGTGCGCTTCCTGGAGCAGTCCTTACAGGATTTGGAACATGTATGTTTGACAATAGACTTGGTGCTAATAGATCAAACCAGCGAGGCATGGGCGATTATCGAGGCAAGATGGAAAGATCTCAGATTTTTGTTTTTACTAATCATGAGTTTGAAAGTGGAATAGAGTTATTTAATGAAATTGGATACTATACATCTGATTCATTTAGGCTCATCTCAGCTGGAAGTTTTAAAGGTGGAATATTTAATATCCCATCAAATTATTATTGGTTCTCACAACTTCCTGAATCAATTGGATTTCCTACTTCAGGTTCTTCTATTCGTATTGATGGCTGGAGACCTTACAACCTAAATAGAGAAATTAGTGTTGATAAAACCAGCACAAGATTTGTTATTGGTTTAAGAGGAACAACTAATAATGGATGGGATTGGGAAGCTGCAGTTGTTAATGCAGATGCAAAAAGTGTTGATGCTGCAGGTAACAGAATGACTTATGAAGCAGTTTATGAACAATTTTATGGAGCAGTTGCAACAACAGCAGATGCTTGGAATATTTTTGATACAAACTGGGATACCAATAATAGTGAAGATGTTCTTACAACAATATATCGAAGAGATAAATCTAGTCTTGATATGTTCGACTTCAAGATAAGCAATGATGAGTTGTTTGAGTTGCCAGGAGGTTCAGCTGGTATTTTGATTGGTATGGAAAGAAGAAAAGAATCATATACTGACGACAGAGATCCTTATTTAGATGGAACTGTTAAAAACCAGGATTGTTGTGGCGTTACATCTGCTACTTTATCATTTCCATTTACATCTGGTGTACTGGGATCTAGTCCTACCATTGATGTTAGTGGAACTAAAAGAGTAAATTCAACATTTGTTGAGATGGTTCTTCCGATTACAGATAAATTAGATGCTCAAATTGCTGTAAGAAATGAAGATTTTTCTGATACAGAATCAACAATGGTTAGCAGACTTGCAGCAGGTTACACTTTTAACGATATAGTAAAAGTTAGAGCATCTGTCTCTACTGCATTTAGATCTCCAAATATTCTTCAAATAAATCAACCATTTGTTACAAGAACTGGAACAAGAACTGATGCTGTTCAAGAATATAGAATATATAGAAATAACAATAATACTAGACCTTCATCAGGTAGTGGATTTGCTAATGACTATACTATTTCGAATACTCTTCACTATAGATTGGGTAATCCTGATTTAAAACCTGAAGAGTCTGATAATGCAACATTTGGTGTTGTTATTACTCCAATTGATTCTCTAACAATTACTGTTGATAAGTGGAGTATTGAAAAAGATAATACCATTGGTCTTTTTGGAAGAAATAACTCAAGTGTTTATGATCTTCTTTTAAGAATACAACAAGGTATTGGTGGAGCCTCAAACGTTGCTGAAATGCTTGCTTTCTGCCAAGGCAAAAATATTCTTAACAGTCAATTTGATAAATATGCTTTAAATGGCTCATATGTTTTAAGAGATGCGGATCCTTCACCATCTTATGATGATGATTTCTTTAATGCTGGTATTTGTCCAGCAGGGCAACAAGATACAATCTATGAACCATATCAAAACCTTGCATTAAGAACGGTTGAGGGAACTGATATAGCTATTTACTATGACTTTGAAACATCGATTGGTGATTTTAGTGTTACATTACAATCTTCAATAACTGATAAGTTCGAACAAGAGCCTAGTGCTCAATTTTCTGCTATAGCAGCTGCTGTTGCAGATGGCACATTACCTCCATATATTTCTCTTGAAGGTTATGGCGATCTCAAAAATAATGAGAATATTGGAACAGATCAGAAAGATACTTTAAAAGTTAATTATAGACGTGGAGACTGGGGTGCGTCACTTTCAGCATTGAGAGTTGGTGAGCTTTTTGATAATGGTGTTAAGAGTGATGATGGTCAAGTATATGTAATACCATCTATGACAACTGCAAACGTAAGTGTTTATAAAAAATTAACACTTAATGGAAATGATGCAAGATTAAGACTTATGATCAGAAATATTGCTGACGAAAGAGCTCCATTAGCTGATGGATTCTTTGGTTTCTACTCTGATATTCATAGAGATGAAGGAAGACACTACTACCTTGATCTAAGAATGGATTTCTAAGATCTTTAATCTTAAAAAGGGAGTTGCATAACTCCCTTTTTTTTATTTTATAATTCATATATGGCTGCCTACAGAAAAAAAGGATTTACTATAGGGATAGGAATATTTCTTATAATGATGTTTTCACCAGCACCATCTGGATTAAGTGAGATTGGATGGGATGTGGCAGCTGTTGCTGTTCTAATGGCAATTTGGTGGGCAACTGAAACAGTTCCCGTTGCAATTACGGCATTACTACCTTTAGCACTTTTTCCATTATTAGGCGTTACTTCATTTGAAGAGGCAGCAGTTCCGTATGCTAATAAAAATATATATCTTTTTTTAGGAGGATTTATGTTGGCACTTGGCATAGAAAGCTCAGGCTTGCATAAAAGAATTGCCTTGAAAATGATTATATTGGTTGGTTCTAGCGGAAGAAGGCTTGTAGGTGGATTTATGCTCGTTGCTGCACTTATTAGTATGTGGGTGATGAATACATCAACAACGCTAATGCTTTTACCCATTGGATTGGCTGTGTGCGGAGTCATGTCAGAAACAATACCTGACATAACCGATAAGGATAGATCAAATTTTGATACAGCGTTGCTTCTAGGTATAGCATATGCCGCAACCATTGGAGGTATGTCAACATTAATAGGTACAGCTCCTAATATTGTCTTTAGTGCATTTATGCAAGACACTTACGGTGTTGAGATCTCAATGTTTGATTGGATGATGTTAGGCGTACCTTTAGCAACAATAATGTTATTTGGTGCTTGGATGCTATTAACAAAATATGTATTTCCAATTAATTTTGTTGCAACTAATGATGCGCGAAATGAATTAAAGTCAATGTTAACCAATATGGGTAGTTTTACAAAAGATGAAAAAAGAATTTCAGTTATTTTTGGGTTGGCTGTATTTGCCTGGGTATTTCGCACTTTGCTTAACAGAATTGATTTTCTCTCAGGCTTAACAGATGCTGGTATAGCTATTATTGCTGCAATACTTATTTTTATGACTCCATCAGCTTCAAAAAGAGGAGATCTACTTCAATGGGAAAAATCAAAAGATTTGCCATGGGGACTTTTAATATTATTTGGCGGTGGTTTATCATTGGCTGCACAAATAAGTTCAAGTGGTTTAGGTATTTGGATAGGAAATAGTCTTTTAATATTAAGCACTGTTCCTCCTATACTCCTCATTTTAGCAGTTGCAACTTTAATAATTTTCCTCACAGAAATAACTAGTAATGTAACAACTACAACGACCTTTTTACCGGTATTTGGTGCATTAGCTATTGCTATAGGAGTTCTTCCTGTGTCTCTGACGGTTCCAGTATGTCTTGCAGCAAGCTGCGCATTTATGTTGCCAGTAGCAACTCCACCAAATGCAATAGTTTATGGATCTAATAAATTTACAATTGCAACTATGATGAGAGCTGGATTTGCTTTAAATATTGTTGGAATCTTGGTTGTAACAATTTTTGCTTACTATTTTGCACCACTCATTTTTTAATTATTGTGAAGAGATTACTTAGTTTTATTTTAATTTTTCCTTATCTATATTCAGGCCAAGATTACATAGATTATCCTCATCCATTTCATCCAACCTCAAGTACAAGCGGAATGGTTGTAAGTCAAAATGCTCTTTCATCTGATATCGGTATAGAAATATTAGATATGGGAGGGAATGCAGTTGATGCCGCGGTTGCTGTAGGTTTTTCTCTTGCTACGACACTACCAAGAGCAGGCAACTTGGGCGGCGGTGGCTTCATGTTAATTTACATAAAGGAAAAAGATGAAATTTTTTATATTGATTATAGAAGTAAATCACCCAGAAACGCATCAATTGAAAAGCTGCTTGGAGTAAAAAAAATACCTGAAAGAAATTCTGAAAGATGGGAGAGGGTGGATTATACATATTTAGCATCAGCAGTTCCTGGAACTGTATATGGACTGCTAGAGGCTCATAAGAATTTTGGAAGATTAGATCTAGAAGAAATTATGAAGCCTGTAATAGCTCAAGCTGAGGAGGGAATAGTAGTTTCAAGTGATTTAAGTTATGTCATTGGTGTTACGCCTCAACTTAAAAGCGATAAAGAATCATATTCTATATATTTCAAAGATAAAGAACCCTTAAAAGAATTTTCAATTATGAAAAGACCTGATTTGGCAAATACATTTAAGCAAATATCAAAAAATGGTATTAAAGGTTTTTACGAAGGAGAGGTTGCAAACAAAATTGTCAACGCAATGAGTGAAAATAATGGACTAATAACTCATGATGATTTAAAAGACTATAAATCTTATTTTAGAATGCCAATCGCTATAAATTATAAAGGTCATAAAGTTTTCACTGCGGCTCCTCCATCGGGAGGGGGTATTACGCTCTTAACATCTTTAAGTATTCTCAATAATATTGATATTAATAAATATAAAAGTGACTCAACCAAAACATATCATTTCTTAGCAGAATCCCTTAGAAGAGGCCATAATAATAGATCTCATTTTGTTGGAGATCCTGATTATTTTGATGTTCCAATTTCAGAGTTGTTATCAACTAAGAGAATCAAAGAGCTTGTAGGTTCAATAGATTCAAACAAAGCAAGTTCTGTGGAAGATGTAAAAGCATTTAAAAAGCAGAAGGAAAGCAAGGATACAACCCATTTTTCTATAATTGATAAAGAAGGAAATGCGGTATCAAATACATATACGCTTGGCCTATCTTTTGGCTCTGGAGTAACAATTCCTGGAACGGGAATATTAATGAACAGTCAAATGAATAATTTTGCATATAGATATGGAGATAAAAATGATATCGGAAGGGGTGCGAGCCCTGGAAATAGATTTGAACCTGGAAAAAAACCAATGAGCACAATGGCACCAACTATTGTATTTGATAAAAATGATGATCTATTCTTAATTACTGGTTCACCAGGTGGATCTGATATACCAGCTGGATATACCAGCTGCTATCCTTAGAGTTATTACAGGTGTTATAGATTTTAATTTAGATATTGGCGAAGCAACGATGCTTCCAAGAATTCATAAAGATTGGCCTTATGAAGGTCTTGAGCATGAGAGAGCAGTAAGTAGAGATATTATTAGAAGACTTAAAAGTATGGGCCATAAGACAGAATATGAAAATACAATTGGCAGCACTCAAAGCATACATATATCTGAAGGTGTGAACTATGGTTTTGCTGATTTAAGAAGACCAAATGCAGCTGTATCAGTTCAAACTAATTGATCTTCACTAAAGTTAATTCTTTTTCCAACCCATTCAGTATTTTGCATTTCGTTAATAATATCTCTGTCTGATGAAGTAATTAATTTTCGTCTCTTATCGTCAGTATCTACAAACATAATGGCTTTATTAACGTCATCCCTAATATGGATTGTGTATCCAATTATTATTCCAGAACCACTTTTTTGATCTGATAATTTTACTGGAAGTTCAACTTCTCTAGCTTTTTTAGAGCAATCTTCATATGTAAAATCTATGTATGGGTTCTTTGACCAGAGTGCATATGATTGTTTTGTCATCATGCCCGATACTCCAGTAATTATCCCAACACCACTATTTTCTCTCAATTTTTCAATTAGTTTTGCTGTTGAATGAAGGACATAACTGTTTAAAGGACCTCCAGCAAATGGCATTGCCCCTGTTACAGTTTTATCTTTGATGTCCTCAAGTTTTAGCGATTTTGCAAACATTTGAACAGCAACAGGAAAACAGCTGTATAGATCATATAAATTAGGTATAAGATTATTTTTATTACAAATATCTAAGATAAATTTCGCAGCTAGATGCATTCCGGCTGGTTCAATTAAGTTTGGCCTTTGAAGAGTGGGTATCATGTGATTATTTTCAGATGAAGCTAAAGGATAGACTCTTTTATCGAAAGGAATATTAAGCTTATCAGCAATATCTTCTGAACAAATTATAATTGCGCAAGCTTGGTTTACATTCCAGCTTGTACAGTGATATTTGTTGTATGGAAATGCTGCAATTTCTGAATAACTTGAATATATTTCTGATAAATAATTGTTATGATCGTCATGGTTATTTTGTAACATGAACCTAAAGGCACTCTCCAAAATCGCATAATAGCCAACAGCCATAGAGCCCAACTCTCTTTCTTCAATATCTAATTGAAGTTTTTCGGGTGATTTATCGTACTTATCTGGATTTGTACTTAAAGGTGTTTCAATATACTCTTTATTTTCTATTGATGATCTAAGCATTTTAAAACGAGATTCACCACCTAAAATTAAACTAGCTTTAATTTCACCATTTTGAATTTTTTTACATGCAGTGTTGATGAGGTTTTGTTGAAGTATTCCTACTTTCGTTACAGTTGTTTCAACTGATTTAATATTATTGTTTTCAGCAACCCACTTACCAGGATCTCTATATCTCCAAAATCCCTTCGGAACCCTTACTTCATCAATATATTCTTTAATATTGCTGTTTGTACAATCAATAATAGCCTTTTTAAAAGCTTTATCCATTAATATAAGAGCTTCATCGAGTTGGTTGAAGTCACCTTTTTGCTGGATAGTTCCTAATCCAACCACAACAGGCCTATTATTCATGAATTTATCTGGTTGCTTCGCCCCAGTAGTTGTAACCAACTATTTTAGGCGTACTAGGAAGATACATTTGATCAAGAGTGTTAATTTTGAAACCACTTTCTTTTAAAATATTCGGTATATCTCTATTGATATTGCATCCTCCAAATAATTTTCCCCATATTGGATTTATCCTATTTTGCCATTTAATAATATTTTTATCTGGTGCAGTTCCATGTTCACAAAAAAGCATTTTTGCATCAACTTTCATTACTCTTTTGATTTCTTTAAGTGCATCTGTTGGATTTGGAATAGTACACAAGGTATATGTCATTACAACGGTATCTATAGAATCTTTGGGTAATTCAATCTCTTCAGCCCCATTAATTAATAAATTAACATCTATTTGATTATCAGAGGCTGTTTTCTTTGCCATATCGCATAATTCACTAGATGGATCTATACCATATAGGTTATTAATTTTTGATTTTTCATAAAATGGCAGATTTAAACCTGACCCAATTCCAATTTCCAAGACATTACCACTAGCATTAGGAACAACTTTATTTCTTTGATAGTTTATTGGTTTAGTTGAACAACAACAATCTAGCAGTTTCGGTAACACATATTTCTCATATGATTTTTTAATCATCTTTATGCCCGTCAAGTGTAAGTGGCATGGCTGCGATATTAAAACCAGCATCAACGTATGTAATTTCTCCCGTAATACCACTTGCATAGTCTGAGCACATAAATGCAGCAACATTTCCAACTTCTTCAGCAGTTACAGTTCTGCCTAAAGGAGCTTTATTAGAATGCTGAGATAGCATTTTTCTAAAATTTTTAACACCAGATGCTGCTAGAGTTTTAATTGGACCCGCTGATATAGCATTTACACGAATATTATATTTCCCTAATGATGCAGCTAAAAATCTTGTATTTGCCTCTAAACTAGCTTTAGCAAGACCCATAACGTTGTAATTTGGCATTGTTTGTGTTGATCCTAAGTAGGTAAGGGTTAGAAGAGCTGAATTCTCGTTGAGCATTGACTTTGATTCTTTAGCCATAGCTGTAAAACTATATGAACTTATGTCATGAGCTATCTTAAAGCCTTCACGGTTAGTTACCTCAAGAAAATCTCCTTCAAGCTGATCAGCCGGTGCAAAACCAATAGAATGCACAAAGCCATCAAATTTTTTCCATTTTTTAGATAATTCAGCAAATGAAGACTTAATAGAATCATCATTTGATACATCACATTCAATTAAGATATTTGAACCACATTCACTAGCTATTGGTTTAAGATTTTTTAAAAGCCTTTCATTTTGATATGTGAAAGCAAGCTCAGCTCCTTCTCGATGCATAGCATATGCAATCCCCGCAGCAATTGAGTATTTATTTGCAAGCCCGGAAATGAGTATTTTCTTATTTTTTAATAACATTTTAACTAGATTTAATTAGTTATATTGTAAGAGAAAAAAACTTAAAAGTTACCTTTTACGCAAGAAAAGGTCATTTTTGTAAAAAAATGCATAAAATAATTCTTATAAATGTTTATAAATAAATTAACAAAAAAGTAGCATTCTTGTAAAAACTCTGAAACAATAGCTTTCAAATGGTGATATTTCACATGTTTTCGTGTGTTTATCATAAAATTTAACGACTTACATGGGGAATTGTATGTTTAATATTAAAAATTACTTACTTCTCACATTAGTTGTATCTTTTAGTGCATTTAATGTAGAAGTATTCTCACAGGATGAGAGTGCTGATATTGAGGAAGTTGTTACTACTGGTTCTAGGATTGCTAGACCTGAAGTTGCAACATCAGCTCCAGTTACTGTTGTAAGCTCTGATGATATTAAAAATTCAGGATTAACAGATCTTGGTGAAGTTTTAAGACAAATTAGTGCTACACAGGGCTCTCTTCCTACTTTAAATACTAATAACGGTGGATCAGGTGGGGTTAGATATTCTTTAAGAGGTATCGGATCATCTAGAACACTTCTTCTTTTAAACGGAAGAAGAGTTGTGCCGATGGGTAATGGTGCAGCAGCATCTCCAGACCTTTCACATATTCCAACAGCTATGATTGAAAGAATCGAAGTGCTAAAAGATGGTGCTTCAGCTATTTATGGTTCTGATGCGATGGCTGGTGTTGTTAACATTATTACTAAAAAATCTCATGACGGTGTAACTGTTGATCTATTTAAAAGTGACTCACAGGACACAAACATGGGTGTTGAAGAATTTAGTGTAGTTGTTGGCACAGAGAGTAACAAAGGTAGCACAGTTATTGGATTCACTTCTAGTGAAAACTTTGGTGCGTTCATGTCTGAACAACCATGGTCAAATACTGAAGTATGGGCTCCAGCTTATTTTGCATCAGATGATCAAAGGGTTGAAGGTTCAAATTGTGCTTTAGCATGTTATCCAGGTGGTAGTTCAGCTCCTCCATGGGTTTCTGTATTCTCACCTTATGGTAGTGCTACCAGAGGGCCAGAGTATGGTGACTGGAGAACTAGAGTTGGAACCGATGCTTATAATTACAATCCAGTTAACTATTTAAGAACACCTCAAGAAAAATATAGCTTTACAATGAATAGCAATTATCAGATTAATGATAACTTAGCTTTCTTTGCAGAAGTTCTATTTTCAAATGTTGAGAGTAAAAGAGCTTTAGCTTTTGAGCCTCTTGCTCCTTTAGCATTCTTTGGTGTTCCAGCTCCATATTCAAAAGATAACTATTACAACATTACTTATGGTCCAAAATTCGATACTGTTGACGGCGGTATTGACATGGTCAATGGTGAAACCATCGATATCGACGACTGGAGAAGAAGAATGGTTGAAAACGCTCAAAGATTAGACGATAGAGATACTAACGTTTATAGAGTTGTTTTAGGACTTGAAGGTACATTAGATAATGGTATGAACTGGACAGCTTTCTTCAATTTTGGAAGAAATGATGCTGATATTACTTCAAGAGGTTATTTCAACCTTGAGAAAGTAGGAGAAGCAACTGGTCCAACATATTTTGATGCAAACGGCGACCTAAAATGTGGTGTCGACGCAAATACAAGTATTTCTAGCGATTGTGTTCCTTTAAACATTTTCTATGAAAATTCTGTTACTGCAGAAATGCTTCAATACATTTCTGGTGACTGGGATTCTTACGGAATGGGTGAGAACGAACAGAAAAACTATGGTGCTACAATTTCAGGTGCTGTTCCAGGTAGAGATAACTTATCTTTCGCTGCTGGTTATGAGTACAGAGAAGATAGCGGTTCAACAACTAATGATGCGCTTATTCTTCAGGGTATTACAACAGCTGGATCTTCATTAAATACAATAGGTTCATATGAAGTTGATGATTTATTTGTTGAGCTTCTTTATATAAAAGACAACATAGAAGTTTCTTTAGCATCTAGATATTCTGATTACTCAACTTTTGGTACTACAACAAATTCAGAGGTTGGTTTCCAATATACAGTAAGTGATCAAGTTACGCTTAGAGGTACATTCTCTGAGGCATTTAGAGCTCCATCAGTTCCTAATCTATATGGTGGTACATTCTTAAGTTATCCAACAGCTGATGATGCTTGTGATGACAATACAGCCTCTGGCGGACAAGCTAGTTCCTTCTGTCAAGCAAATGGTGTACCTGCTACAGGTTATGTATCTAACCTAGTTCAGATTCCAACACTTTATGGTGGTAACCCAGATCTACAACCAGAAACTTCTGAGTCATGGACAATGGGCGCGGTTGTTGACCCTGTAGATGGTCTCACAATTACAATTGACTATTGGAACATTGAAATTGAGGATGCAGTTGGTACTGTTGGTACTACTGACTTAATTAGATTATGTGCTACTCAAGGTCTATATTGTGACAGAACATTTAGATTTACTAGCCCAGCTGCTGTTGCTGGTCAAATCATTAGAGTTGAAGATACTGACAATAATGTTGGTACAGAAACTTATACTGGTGTTGACTTAGGCATATCTGCTGATCTTCCATCTGTTAGAGGCGG
>LULK01000998.1_pt1 | contig 14651 bp, 13 predicted proteins | sample 728181 | NCBI WGS metagenome assembly LULK01 (sample SAMN03860291, study PRJNA289734) | marine metagenome | biome: seawater column; feature: ocean; material: water; isolation source: Red Sea water column Station 169 - depth 10m | place: Saudi Arabia: Red Sea | collected 2011-10-15 | depth 10 m | reverse complement strand
GATTAAGATGCATCTCTCCATCTAAATTTAACATATGGTCTATAGTTGATTTAAATAATTTAGGATGTCTATTTTCTTCTGATCCTAGTGTTAGCATATTGCCAGTAGCATATTGCGACGAAAAAATTTTTGGATTCATTGATACGTACTTTATATCTTCATATTTAGTTAATACCCAATAACCCGGCTCAGGATCCATAGGCATAGGATCATGAAAATATATTGGTGCATTTTCTCTAAGCTCTTTATAAAGACTGAAGGGTTGCCCTTTAGTGAAGAGTTCTAAATCATTTAATTTACCTGATGCATCAAAGTTATGCTTTTCTTCAAAAGCAGGAGAATTGATCTCATGATCAAGAATTTCATCTGATAATATAAACCCCCTAGACATACACTAATTATAATTGATAATTTTTAAAGTCTCTCATATTCAATCCAATCAATTATAAATCTATGACTATCAGGATCTTCTTTATTTGAACACTCTTCATCATTGCAAAATGCATCAAAATCAACCCAATAATCATCATATTTACCTCCAACCGCTACATTTAAAATCATGTAGTAATCTCTATTGAATGGGTACTTATATTTTTGAAATTCTGGATGATCAGAATTTATAGTGAAATATGGATCTGGAGAATTATCAAGATAAAAAGCAATGTAATTTTCCTTCCATACCAAAGATATAGAATGAAATTTGTCCTGGAAGCGAACCTGCCTTGGAATTAAAGCTTCACCCACAAGTGTAGATTTTTTGTTCCATTGTTTGCCAAAATGAAGAGCAGAGCTTGAAATATTAGATATTCTGCCTCTATTTTCTAAAATATCAATTTCTCCTCCAACTGGCCATCTAATATCTTCACTTGGCATCAACCAAAATGCAGGCCAAAATCCAATTCCTTTTGGAACCTTGAAGCATATTGAAATTTTTGATGGATAGGAAAAAGATTTAAGGTTTTTGGTGTTAATTCTTGCTGAAGTAAAGTTATATGCAGCTTCACCGCTGCTAATTCTTGATTTATCTTTTCTATATATAGGTTGTATTTTTAAATACCCATTTTCAATAAAAAGATTTTTAGACGTATTGGTATTACCTTCTGAATTTCTTGGCTTTGTATAATACTGAAGTTCTCCATTGCCCCAACCACTAATAAATTCTTTTCCATCGTAAAAACCATTTGATGTTGAATAATTCCAAACATTTGGAGATAGATAATTTTCATCAAAATTCTGGGACCATATTAAATTTTTTGGTTCAGCTCTATCTTTGCAATATGAGCTTTTGTCGACAGAGTATTCTTTTAGATTAACTATATTTGTTTCGACAATATCTTCATTATCAGAACAAACAATGATGGAAAGTGTAAGAAGCTAACTAAAGTTAGATGAAGAGATAATATCTCTTCATCCGTTAAAATTTAGAAACTAAAAGAATATTTTAGGCTAACAGTTCTTGGAGGTATCCACTGCATCCAGTTTCTTGGTCTCCAAGATGTGTCATTAACTGCATAAACATATGCTTCAGTTCTTTCGTCTGTAAGATTATCTACAGATAGTTGTAATTTAGAATTTTCATTCAAATCTAATCCAAGATTAAAGTTTAACTTTGTATAATCTGGAGAGCTCGAATTTGGATTCTCAGCAAAAGTATTAAAACTATCTCCATAATAATTTACATCAAGTCTTGCATAAGTAGGATATGACATTATTGAAGTGTCATACACCAATCCAAGATTCCATTGTTTTTCAACTGTATTTGGAAGTCTGTCACCTGCTGATGCTCCGAGTGAGGCAATATCAATTGATGTCTCTGCAGTCATTGTGCTTCCAGCAAAATCTAGTGAAACAGAATCATTAACCGCATATGTAAAGTCAAATTCCCAACCAGAAGTTTCAGCTTTACCGCCATTAAAATTATATCTCCAGCCACAACCAGGAGTAACTTGGATAATAATTCCATCCCAGTCAACATCGAAATATGTCACATTAGCAGTATAATTATCTCCTCTAGCTTTCACACCAAATTCTGTAGTTTCAGCTTCATCAGAATTAAATCTTCTTGAAAAGTTTGCTTGAGCTGCTTCATCACTGCTACAGAAAGGAGGAAGTGGTGCCTGATTTCCACCAGGTCTGTAACCAGCTGCTTGTGTTGCATACAATGTTAGATCTTCATTGACCCTATAGCTTGCTGCATATTTCATCCTAGTATCAGACTCCGAGCCTGATAATTCCGAACAATCAGTACCTGATGGATCGTTACCATCGCACCCAGTACTACCCATAAAAAATATTCCATACTGGTAAGACTTAGAAGCATCTTCAATTTCATAATCTCTAATTCCTATCGTTAAAGTCAGTTTATCGTTAACGTTGTAATCGAATTGACCATACATTGATGTCTCTTCTTGTTCATTGTATTCAGTATAGGATCCATAGTAGAAATATGGATAACCTAGATGCCCTTCACAAAAAGGAGGACAATAAGCAGTTGCATCATAGTCATCAGGACCCAAACCAGCTGCATAAAGCATTACATATTCTAACCAATCCTGATCCATTGCGTATTGTGTTTGAGATATAGAATTAGGCTCCTCATTAAACTTGTAATTATAATAACCAATAGTCCATTCAAATTTTCCTGGCTTTGAAATTAATCTAAGTTCTGTTGTCTCCTCATAATACTCATCACCATCAACAATTAATGGTGCTGGCACATAATCATCCATATCAATTCTAGCCCAGTCTGTAACTGAATCATCAGTTACCGTTCTGTCAGAAATGATTAGGTTCGCATCAAAGAGGCCAAAATCATATTTAATGTTCGCAACTAAAGTTTCTCTAGTTATATCTTCAGATTCATCTGCAGCTAGGGCATGAGAAAACTTAGGATCATAATTTGAGAGAACTCCACTTACCCCCTCAGAGGCTGCAAACGAAGATATTGCATCTAAACGCGAGCATGTTGGATCACCATCAAAATTATAAAACCAGCTAGTTGCCTTAGGGCATCCCTCAACATAAACATCAGCACTTCCAGGCTTACTTTGACCAGGTTCTAAAATACCAAATGCTTTGTTGTTGAAATTAATATACCTCAAACTTCCTGTAAGTTTGCCTCCATTATTGAAGCCAAGCGTGATCATTAATTGTGAATCATCTTCTTCACCAACTGTTTTACCAGTTTGTATATTTTTATAGATACCAGGTGATACAAGTTGAGAATATACTGCTCTTACAGCAAGACTTTCACTTAAAGGCATGTTGTACATCATTTCAATACTTGTTTCAGGATCTCCTGCTTTTACTTTATCACCATAACCTACTCTAATCTTTCCATAGGCTGAGCTTGAATCAGGTTTATTAGTTATATATCTTATTGTTCCCCCGATTGCATTTGATCCATAAAGCGTTCCTTGAGGTCCTCTAAGAACCTCTATTCTCTCAACATCAAATAAGCCCATTAAAGATCCATTAATTTCATCGATATATGTAGACGACGTTCCTGAAGATCTTTGAGAGGTAGATGTATTTAAACCCCTGAAAGTATAATAATTTGAGCCACCAGGTGTTGAGACACCAGCAATAGATCTCAAGTAGTCTTCAGGGTTAGTTATACCTCGTTCCTCGATTGCTAATTCTGTTATTACAGATATATTCATAGGTATTTCTTGCACAGTCTCAGCCTTTTTGTTGGCTGTTACTATGACTTCTTCAACTTCTTGTGAAATCAAAATAAATGGTGCCAAAACTAGTGTGCACAAAATTGTTTTAAAGTTTTTCATAATTCATATCCTCTCAAAAAAAAACCCAGCAATAGCTGGGTCAAATAATAAAAGCGGTCCCAGCTATGCTGATACTCCCCGACTTTTATATAAGTTAACATTTAACATACTCTTTCGAGTATATATGTAAAAAACAATTTAACTAGTATTTTAATAAAAAAAGTATCTATTTTTTATATAAAATTGGTAGGGATGGAGGGAGTCGAACCCCCACGCCTTGCGGCACTTGGTTCTAAGCCAAGCGTGTCTACCAGTTCCACCACATCCCCAGGCATATGCATTATATATAGTTATATTGTCTAAGTGGAAAATTTTTAAAGATCGTAATTAAGTAAATTTTTTCTTTGTCTGTGAACTATTGTCAGACCGATAAGAGTAAGTACACCTAAAATTGATGCAATGACATCATGAAAATGATATCCCTCGTAATATAATCCACAAGCTTTACCTAGAAGCATGAATGCACACATGTATATTAAAACTGTGCCAAGTTGAACTTTTGATGAGGAAAAAATAAACCGGACAAGAATATAGCCAGATGCAACAAAAACTCCAGACATTGTTCTGATAAAATTTGCCAAAGGAGTATATCTTTCTACACCATCAAAGGCAGGATACCAAGACACAAATTCTGGTCCAAACATTGCCCATAAACCCATTACTATTGAAGTAACACCAATTATAAGTAAATATCCTTTAATTATAACGCTCATAAAACTCCCAACATATACAAAGCAAGCATGAAAGAAAGACCTCCAAATGCCATCCATATGTACATTTCTTTATAATTGTTAAATTTATAGGAATTAATTGCAAGAAAACAGCAAAAAATTGGCGCAATCACAAGAATTCCATAACCAACTAAAATAGCTAAAGGAATAAATGCAAGGAACAAAAAAACCTGTAAAACAAACCTATTCACACTTATATATTAAATAAATTGTTAATTTTGAACAACTTTATCGCTGTTTAGAGAATTTTGAACACTCGATATCTGTGTTTGTATCTCTAATATCACCTGATTTAGTTGATTTCTGTAGTTATTGAGTGCCTGAACAGAATCATCAAGCAATATCAATTGAGTATCAATATTATTCAAACTTAATTTTAAGGAAATTAAGTCCTCCGAAGACAGGCCAAGATCATCTATTTTTTTTATATTTTTACTAACACTATCTTGTGTTGATAAAAGATTCTTTTGATTTATTTCGATATCATTTCTGATAGTTAACAACAAGTTTTCTATTTCATTGGTTTGTTCGGTAAGTTTTTGAATATCTACTTTGTTTCTTTTGTTACTTAAATCCCACAATTTTCTTATTTCTTTATCAAGAAATTGTATTGATGAGGTTATATCAGTCATAGAATCATTGTTAGTTTCATCAACAATATTAATTTGTTCTTCAATAAGTGAAAGTCTCTCATCAACTAATTTCATTGATGATTTATTATTTTCAGATTCAAAAGTTTGCCATATAGCTAAAAATAAAATGCTCATAAACGCAATTACATATATAAATCCTATAAGAAGACCCCCTTTTGATGATTTCTCAAGGTAAGAAGGCAGATTTTTTGTAATTTTAAGTTTACTAGCCATTGATAATTAAAATTCAAACGTATTTAGCATATAATAATTGATTATTTTACCTTAACTTAAAACTTTATAATGAATTTAGATTTTTCAGACGATCAAAAGTTTCTTCAAGAAGAAGCAAGAAAATTCTTAGAAAAAGAAAATGCCCTATTGCGAAATAGAACAGTTTTAGAAAATCAGTCACATTTTGATCAAGAGCTATGGTCAAAAATTGTTGAGCTTGGGTGGACTGGTATTAGAATTCCTGAAGAATTTGATGGTCTTGGTTTAGGACATTTGGAGCTATGTGTTATTGCTGAAGAGCTTGGAAGATTTTTAGCCCCAGTTCCTTTCTCATCTTCTGTATATTTATTCACAGAAGCAATAATTAAGTATGGAAGCGAGGAAATGAAAAAAGATCTTCTTCCAAAATTAGTATCTGGTGATGTCATTGGAACCTTGGCAGTAACAGAAGATCTCTTTGCACCTTCAAAAGATAATATTAAATTATCTTGCAAATCAGGAAAAATAAATGGCAAGAAAATTGCTGTACCTGATGCGAGCATTGCAACTCATGCATTAGTTGTTGCTAAATCAGAAAAAGGTATTTGCCTTCAAGTTGCTGATTTATCTCATGAAGGTGTTTCAATTGAACACCAAGAGAATATTGATGAAAGCAGAGGCCATTTCTCAATAACATTCGACGGTGTTGACACTCAAGCTATTGGTGATGATATTTCTGGATGGGATATTTATGAATCTATTATTAATCAAGCAGCAGTTCTTTTTGCTTATGAGCAAATTGGAGGTTCTCAAGCATCACTAGATATGGCCGTTAATTATGCAAAAGAGAGATATGCTTTTGGACGACCGATAGGCTCTTATCAAGCAATTAAACATAAGCTTGCTGATATGTACATTGCTCTTACTCTTGCAAAATCAAATTGTTACTATGCAGCTTGGGCATTATCAACTGATTCAGCTGATCTCCCATCAGCATCAGCAACAGCTCGTGTTAGTGCAATCAAAGCTTATCAGCTATGTTCTCAAGAAAATATTCAAACTCATGGTGGAAATGGATTTACATGGGAATATGATTGCCATATGTTTTATAGACGATCTAAGCTTTTATCATTAAATCTTGGGTCTCTAAGTAATTGGAGAGAAAAATTAGTTACTAGTTTAGAACAATCAAATATTAATTAGGAAAATAAATATGGATTTTAACGACACAAAAGAAGAAGCAAAATTTAGAAAAAAATGTAGAGATTGGCTTGAAAAAAATGCCACCTATAAAGAGGATTCAACACCTCAAAATGATGACTTTGCAAATAAAGATAAAATGAAAGCAGCTAAAGCATGGCAAAAAAAGAAATATGATGCTGGATGGGCAATGCTTCATTGGCCAAAAGAATATGGTGGAATTGGTGCGAGTTCAATGGAAAGAATTATATGGGCTAACGAAGAAGCTAAGTTTGATGTACCAAAGGGAATTTTTGAAATTGGTTTAGGTATGTGTGGTCCAGTGATGATGGAGTATGCTTCAGAGGAACAAAAAGAAAGATATTTACCATCAATGGCAGAAGGTAAAGAAATATGGTGTCAATTGTTTTCTGAGCCTTCAGCAGGTTCAGATGTGGCTGGTCTTAGAAGTAAAGCAGTTCAAAAAGGTGATAAGTGGATTATTAATGGTCAGAAAGTCTGGACATCTGGTGCTCATTTTTCAGATTATGGAATTTTAGTTGTAAGACATGATCCAGACTTAGAAAAACATAAGGGTATGACGTTCTTCTTTGTTGATATGAAATCACCAGGCATTGAGGTAAAGCCAATTAAGCAAATTACTGGTGGTTCAAGTTTCAATGAGGTTTATTTCACTGATGTAGAAATTCCTGATTCTCAAAGACTTGGAGAAATTGGTGATGGCTGGAAGGTTGCTATAACAACATTAATGAATGAAAGACTTGCCGTTGGTGATGCAGGTGGAGCGGATGTTGAGGATGCCTTTAGATGGGCAAAAACTCAAGATAATCTAGGAGAGCCCCTTTTAAATAATAAAGCAGCAAGAGAATCTATTGCTGATTGGTATTGTGAAAAAAGTGGCCTTAAAAATACAAAGCTAAGAACAATGTCTGCACTTTCTAGAGGAGATACTCCTGGACCTGAGGCATCAATAACTAAGATTGTCAGCGCTGGAAAACTTCAAAATATTGGTAATTTTGGGATAGATTCACTAGACATGGCTGGCATGCTAAGAACAGATAATAATGATGTAAAAGGTTTTCAAAATGCCTGGTTGGGGGCACCTGGAATGAGAATAGCTGGTGGAACAGATGAAATCCTAAGAAACATCATTGCTGAAAGAGTGCTTGGACTTCCTCAAGATCCACGGGCTGATAAAGGTGTTGCGTTTAAAGACATACCATCTGGCAATTCTTAGTTAATTTATCTAAATTTGCTAAGGAATTGGAGAAATTCAACCGAACCTCCTTCTATTTGCATGTCTCCTGATGCAATAGATGTAACGGGATTAGATAGTCCAGTTAAAACTTTTTTAAGTTCTATTTCGTCGGTCAAAACAGTAATCGAGCAAATATCTTGATTTGAATTACTGATAACTGCTACTTGATTTCTTATGGTAATGTTTTTTATTAATCCTGAAGAAAAAATAAAACAAACAGTTATGTTTTCTTCAATATTTTTCGGATTATATCTTGTAGATAAAACATCAAATAATGTACTCATTGAAATATATTCTAATAGTTCTTCAGAAGTCCTATCTAACAATGAAGGTTCATCATAATCTGAGCTCAACTCAAAAGCTGAGGTTAAAAAATAGTTTCTTTTATTTGGATTTGATGATCTTGAACCTTCGTATAACAAAGCATCTATTCTTAAGTTTCTTACTTCCTCGGTAAAATTATCTAATGCGATTAAATAATCACTTAGTTCAAGTGCCCATTGCATATCATTATTACTAACCGCAATCCTTAGATCCTCAATCAAAACATTTATGTCTCCAGCAAGATTTAATACTCTTTTTGCTTTTTCTTCTCTTGAAAGCGGATCTAATTCAGATGGATTACCGCTAAACCATCCTAAGTATCCATTAAATATGCTCTTAACAGACCATCTAACAGTTCCATAAAATTCTTTTAAATATGGGGAATTTACTATGCTATCGGGTAATTCTATCTTTTCGGCAATCTCATCTGGATACATTCCTTGATTCATTAATCTAATTGTTTGGTCGTGAACATATTGAATAGCATCTCTGTAAACATTTAAGACATCTTGTATTACATCCTTTCCTATAATTGGTTTGGTGTGACTTGGAAAAAGAAATTCTGGATTAAATGTTTTCATATGATCTAGGCTTTCTATCCAGCCTTTTACATCTCTATGTGTGGTACCTCTTATGGTGTATAAGTTTGGAAAAGTCTTATATACATTATCTCCTGGCATTAGAGACTTGTGATTAGGCAACCATACAAAAATCTGATCATTTGTTTCACCAGGTGCATGATACATCTCAATTTCTATACCAGAAATATTGATTTTGAGTTCATCTTCAAAAGTTAAATCTGGCTTTACATATCCTGTTGGTGATTTTGAAACACTTAAGTTTGGACCTATGCCAACATTAATTAAATCTTCTTCAGGTAAGGTAGTGCCAAACATTCTTGTGCTACGAGCAGCAATAATAGGATTAAGAATCCCCATTATTCTTTGAACATAAAAGTCAGTATCTTCATGAGCAATAATTTGTGGCCTTTCTTCTTGAATATTAAGATAATATTGTGTTCCAAAAGTATGATCTCCATGGTTATGAGTGTAGTTTCCACCATTACCCTCAACCATTATTGAATTTGCAATACCAAATCCAATGGCAAAGTGAATGAGTCCACCAGGAGTATCATAAGATAATACTTTTTGCTCAAATTCTTCTGAATGAGAAATAAGATCTTCAACTTCAGATGAATAAGGAATATCAATTTTTTTACTATCAGAATTTGAACATCCTGTAACGACGACAAGTATTAAAAATATTTTAAAGAATTTATGCAAAATAGACTTTTATAAAAAGCTTATCATTATCTCATCTACTAACATATTCGACGCATCGTCAGAAGATATTGATCTGCTAGAACCATCTCTCCATACTGTCACAACAGTCCAAAGTGTTTTGTCATCATCAAGATTTCTTAGATTTACTCTTAGTATGTTTTGAGTAACGTTATATACGTCATCTCTATATCTATAATAATCATAGTAATATCTTGAGTAGTAAAAATTCAATGGATCGGACTCTACTGTTTCTTTTGTAGTAAAATTTATATCGAAAACAATATTTGAATCTTTATTGTATTTAAGACCTCTTTGTTCAACTGCTGTTTTGAGATTTTCTTTAAATCTTTCAAGCACAATGGGGTTAACTTCAGCGCTTATATTTGTATTGTTTATCTTTATATTAAATTCGTTATAATTACTTAAATTAAAAGTCTCGATTGAATCAGTCTTAATATTCGATTGAGTTGCAGTACAGCCTATAAGTATTATTAAGCTTAAAAGTGATGTAATTTTATTCATAAATTATTTATTATTGAAATATGTTTAACTTAGAAGATCAGAAATATATTAAATTATTAGACCTTAATGCTCAAATATATACTGAATCTAATTTCAATTGCAAGCATATTCATCTAGATTCAAAAAGTGATGAAAAAGTCTTTATGGTTGCCTTTAGAACTATTCCTGAAGATTCAACTGGAGTTGCACATATCTTAGAGCATACAGCTCTATGTGGATCAAAAAAGTATCCTGTCAGAGATCCATTTTTCATGATGATAAGAAGATCTTTAAATACGTTTATGAATGCTTTTACTTCAAGTGATTGGACAGCATATCCTTTTGCCACACAAAATGATAAAGACTTTAATAACCTTTTAAGTGTTTATTTAGATTCTTCTTTCTTTCCAAATTTAGATGAACTTGATTTCCTTCAGGAAGGCCATAGGCTCGAATTCTCCGAAAGTAATAACGCAGATAGCGATTTAGAAATTAAAGGGGTGGTTTTCAATGAAATGAAAGGAGCTATGAGCTCTATAACTAGCCAGTTGTGGCATGGTCTATCAAAGCACCTATATAACTCATCAACTTATAAACATAATAGTGGTGGAAATCCTGAAAACATTATAGATCTAACCCATGATTACCTTGTAGAGTTCCATAAAAAACATTATCACCCGTCGAATGCAACTTTTTTTACATTTGGTAACGTTGATCCTACTGAAATTCAAGAATTCATAAATGAGAATGTTTTAAAAAGCTTTCAGCCATCATCTGAGACTATAAGTGTGAAAAACGAAAATAGAATCAGTGAACCAAAAACTATTACCGAATACTATAATCCCATGCCAGAAGATGAAAATAATCATCATGTCGTATTAAGCTGGCTTTTGGGAGAAAGTCATAATCCAGTGGAGTTATTAGAATCGTATTTAGTTTCAAACATACTTTTAGATAATTCTGCATCGCCTTTAAGAAAGACGCTTGAAAATACCGATTTGGGTAAATCTTTATCTCCATTAACTGGTCTAGAAGCTGATCATAAAGAGCTAGTATTTGCTGCAGGTCTTGAAGGTGTAGATTCCAATAAGCAACTTGAGGTTGAAGAATTAATTCTAAATTGTTTAAAAAATGTTGTCTCAAATGGCATTTCTGAAGAACTTGTTCAATCATCACTTCATCAACTTGAAATAAAACAAAGAGAGATAACGGGTTCCGGTATGCCTTATGGTCTTCAAATTATGTTAGGTTGTCTTCCAGCCTGCTTACACAATGATGACCCTCTTAAAGTCTTAGATCTAGATGCATCATTTGATGTAATTAAAAATAATCTTAAAAAAGAAAACTATATTGAAAATCTTATTGAAAAGAAAATTATTAATAATCAACATAGAGTGAACTACTGCCTTGCGCCTGATATTGAATTCAATTCAAAAAAAGAAATGGAAATCCAAGCAAAAATTGATCAAAAATCAAAAAACTTGTCCGTTGATGACAAAGAAAGAATAATTGAACTAGCTAAAAACCTAAAAGCTAGACAAGAAAAATCTGATAATCCAGAAATTTTACCCAAGGTAACTAAAGCAGACATACCAAAATCTCGAGAATATGCAAAATCTCAATCTTTTAAAAATGACAATAAAAATTTTTATTACAACGTTGGTACAAATGGCATTACTTATCATTCAATAATTCTTCCATGCGATCCGCTGACTAAAGAGGAGTTAAAAATTGCTTCGTTATTTACAAATACATTAACTGATGTTGGGATTGGTGATAAAAGCTATGAAGATGTCCAAAAAATGCAGTCTGCGGTAACTGGGGGTATTTCAGCAAGTTTTACACTCATTCCAGATGATAATCAATCGACTCATTCTTTAGGATTAAAAATCACATCTAAATCACTAGAAGAAAATGAAAAGAAAATGCAAGATTTAATGATTGAAACTGCAAAGAACTCAAATTTTTCTGATAAAAATAGAATTAAAGATATGCTTAACTTCATATCATCAGATAATGAAAAGTCTTTAATACAAAATGGACATATTCTTTCTATGAGCAATGCTGCAGCTCAAATTAATAACATTTCAGCTACCAATGATTTCGTATCAGGTATAAATTTTATTACCAATACAAACAAGCTCTCAAAGAATATCGAAACGCAATCTAATCTTGATAAGTACATTCAATTATTAAATGGTATAAAAAATAAAATTGATTCAAACCCATCTTATTCATTTACTGCATCTTCTCTTGACATAGATCACTCAAATATTAACTTTGAGTTTGACGATAAAGATACTAACTTTAGTGTTCAGAATTATTTTGATATACAAGAAGAATCCATAGGATGGATTACAGGTGCTCAAGTTACTTATTGTGCTGAGGCTTTTCCGACGGTCGATTTTTTTCATAAAGATGCGCCAGCTTTGAGTGTTTTAGGTGCTGTTTTAAGAAATGGATATTTACATTCAGCAATCAGAGAGAAAGGTGGGGCTTATGGTTCCGGAGCGATGCAAGACTCTAATAACAAAGTATTTAAATTCTTTTCATATCGTGACCCAAGATGTTCTGAAACGTTTGAAGAGTTTCAAAAATCCAGAGAATGGTCGCTCAAAAATATTACTCAAGAGCAGCTTGACGAGGGTGTTTTAGGAATAATATCAAGTATAGATAAACCGCTATCTCCATTTGGAGAGGCGATGAGTGATTTCTCTATGAATCTTGATAAAAAAGATTTAGACGCAAGATTAAGAATTAGATCATTAGTAAAAAGCTGTTCACTTGATGATCTAGTAAATGTCTCTCAAAAATATTTGTTTAATGAATCAAAGAAATCTGTTATTGCTGGCGAAAATTATATTGATGAGATGAAAAAATTAAATTTCAAAATACAAAATATTTAATTAAAAAAATATAAATTTCTTCCTTTTTAAATCTTTTTCACAACCCCAGTACTGTTTTTGATACTTGGTTGATCTTGCTTGAACTCTATCTGCAACTTTTATTAACCATTGTTTTTTTCGATAAGTTTTTCTTTCAAAACCTGTATAACCCTCGTGATATGCTAAATACAGTGACCTTGCATCAGTCCTCTCAAAACCTTGATAGTAACCCTTGCTTGCGTACCAACCTATAAAGTCTGCTGAATCTGCAAAATCTTTTCTGTTCGCCCTAGTATTTCCAGTCTCATCCTTATAATCCTCCCAGGTTTTAGTAAGTGCTTGAGAATATCCAACAGCAGAAGACGGTCTAAACCAAGGTATAAAACCAAGGATTTTATCTCTATCAGGTCTGGCATCTGCTTGGAAACTTGACTCTTGATGAACAAATGACATCAATACATAAGGTGGTATTTTCCATCTTTTTTCGCTTTTAATGACTGCTTTGTACCAACTTCTTTTTTCTTTAAAAATCAGACATATATTGTCAGGATTCTCAGGAGGTCTTGTAGCACAAGATTGAATGATCAATATTATTAATAGGAAGTAACTATACTTAAATCTTTTCATCCTCTTTAAATCCTCTAAAGTTTTTAAATCTTGGAAATCTTAAGCTATAGTGCTCGCCCTCAATACTTTGAGTTATAGCATCTGCTCTAATTTCTACCATTCTTCCAATAAGTTTATCTTTAGCAGCCCAAAATCTTTCTCTGTCATCATCAGTAAGGCCACTTCCAACACTTAAAGAAAAGAACTTACCATCATCTTTGCCTTCTACATGAAATGCACCTAACTTACCCTCATGCTTCCCTGACCCCTCTTGAATATCAATAACCTTCAGCGTTACCTCAATAAAAGGTTTAATTTTTAACCAAGCATGACTTCTTTTACACTCATAAAAATTATCATTCGGTTTAATCATTAGGCCTTCAAAGCCTTTTTCAAGTGCTTCTTTGTTCATATTAGAAAATTTAGCTTTTCCATCATCATATCAAACAAAGCAAGATAAGCATCGTCAGTTTTTGCTCCAGATTTTCTATAAACTTGTTTCATTAAAGCCTGAAAATCATCGCTCATTACCTCTCCATCGAAAACAAGATTATTAAATTCTTTTTTACTTAGAGCGCTTTCAATATGTGGAAAATTGTAAAATATCTTTCCATTTCGACTGTATAAAGTAGCCCTTCCATTTTTAACAATCGCAATAACTCTTACACCATCATATTTGTACTCTACCAAACAATCGCCTCTAATTTTTTTTGGATGCTTAGCGCCATCATGAGCTAACATGCATGAAAAAATAGGTACTCTGAATTCCAAGTCCATTTTTTTTGCAACGTTATTTACTGTCTTTTCACTTACTCCACATCTTAGGTCCTTGATGAGAATTCTTCTATACCAATCATTCCACTGATCTATCTTTGATGACTCAATTAATTCAATAATCAAATCTCTTGCAGCATGGCCAGTTTTGTCTCTATCTATTAATTGATTTGCAGCTTTTTTAAAATCACTCCAATCTAGACCTGCTCCATCTTCAATGCATTCTGGTACTTGTTTAACTCCAAATGTAGTCAAAGGATCTAAACACATAACAAGCCCCTCTTGAAAGGTTTTATCGTTAAGGAACTTTTCTATTACTCCCTCTTTAAACAATCGACTGTTATCACTTTCAAGTTCTACAATAATCTTCCAAGGTTCTATCATTTATTTAATTTTCCTCATCAGAAGTGTTTAGTTGTTTTAATCTTGCTATATCTTGAGCTCTAGACTCTATATGTG
>LULK01000509.1_pt1 | contig 14678 bp, 13 predicted proteins | sample 728181 | NCBI WGS metagenome assembly LULK01 (sample SAMN03860291, study PRJNA289734) | marine metagenome | biome: seawater column; feature: ocean; material: water; isolation source: Red Sea water column Station 169 - depth 10m | place: Saudi Arabia: Red Sea | collected 2011-10-15 | depth 10 m | reverse complement strand
TCAGATACAATTAAAAAATAACTTGCATAATTCATTTTAATTATGATTTCTAACTCATGATCTAATCTATCTTTATATTTCAAATAATTCTTGTTAGATGCAAAATCTTTATTGTCTAATTGAAATATTTTTATAAATTTTTCATTAAGGCCATCTAATGAGTTTTTCTTTAAAGTTTCGTCTGCGCTGATGCCTTTATCAGAACTGATATTAGGTAGTATAGGTTTGGATGATAAAGGTCTAAAATTACATCGAAATGGAAAGTTATAATTATTTTCTAATGCCTCAGGTAAATCAGCAAATAAATCAACCATTTCTGAATTAGTTTTAAGATAATGCTGATCGCTAAATTTAACTCTGTTTTTTTCGTTTACATAAGTTTTGTTTTTTATACATATCAATGCATCGTGTGCTTCATGCATATCTTTATCTATATAAAATACTTCATTAGTAGCGATTAGAGGAATATCTAATTTTTTTGAACTTGTTAAATTAAATTTTTCAAACTCTTTTTCATTTAAATCACCATGACGCTGTATTTCAATATAAAATCTATCACCATAACAATTTTTTAATTTTAAAAAAATTTCTTGAATTTCGGCATATTTACCTTTGTTAAACAATTGTCCAAAAAAACCATTAACCGTTCCAGAAAATATTGCTACTCCTTCATTTTTATTTAGTAGCTCATCAAAATCTAAATGAGGTTCAGAAAGCTCGTCATTTTTTAAAAAAGACAATGAAGATAACTTTATTATTGTTTTATATCCATCTTCGTTTAATGCGAATAAAGGTATGAGACCTGTTGTATCATCTAATTTAAAATTAATTTGAGTTCCAATTATTGGTTGAGATCCAGATTTAGATAATTTTTCAGCAAACTCTAAGGCGCCACATAGATTGGAGGTATCACACAAACCTATTGCTTTTAGTTTATTATCTTTAGAAATATCTTTTAAATCATCTAACTTGATAGCTCCTTCACAAATAGAAAATTGAGAATGGATTTTTAGATGATTAAAATCTTCAGAATTAGACTCTTGCATTAATGGTCCTTATATTACCATTAACTATTTCCAACTTGCAATCAGCCTTTTTAGCAAAAAATCTATTATGAGTTGCAAAGATTATTAGTCGGTTTGCATTAATTTGTTTTTTTAAAAGATCAAAAACACTTTTTGCAGTTTCTAAATCTAAACTTCCTGTTGGTTCGTCGGCTAAGATAACTTGAGGATCATTAATTAGAGCTCTAGCTATTGATACTCTTTGTTTTTCACCTCCAGAGAGTTCTGCAGGATAATGGTAAATTCGATTCGATAAACCAACTTTTTTTAATAATTTTTTTGATTTTATTTCTGAAATTTCTTTATTTTTTTCAATAGCAAGATTAGCCAAATATACATTTTCTAAAGCTGTAAAATCTGGAAGTAAATTATCCTGTTGATATATAATTCCAATTTTATTAGCTCTTAAAACGTCATTATAGTTAGAATTTTTATAATCTATTTGTTTATTTCCATATTTCATTATACCACTTGATGGTCTATCGATTAATGACAACAAGTTTAGTAATGTTGATTTTCCAGAACCAGAAGGTCCCATTAAAGAATAAATTTTTCCAAGTTTAAAATTGTAAGTTAATTTTTTTAAAACTTTTAAATTTTTTTGGTGAGTAAAAGACTTGGAAATATTTGAAAGTTTAATAAAATTATTCATATTTTAATGCTTTAACAGGATCTAGTTTTGCTGCTTTTAAAGCAGGGAAAATTGAAACAATAATTGTAATAATTATTGAGCATAGCGAGATTAATAAAATTGATGACGGGTTAATCTCTGAGGGCATCGTACTTAAAAAATATATTTCTTCTGGAAACAAACTTATGTTGAACAAAGTGCTTAAAAATTGTCTTAAATTTTCAACATATATTGAAAAAGTTACACCAAGAATAATTCCAAAAATTGTAGCAGATGTTCCTATTATTACTCCAACAAGAAAAAAAATTTTTACAATTGATTTGTTAAGTACACCAATAGATTTTAATATCGCAATATCTTTTGTTTTGTTTTTAACTAATATTGTTAAACCAGAAATTATGTTGAAAGCGGCTACAATAATAATCAAAGACAATATTATAAACATTACATTTCTCTCAACTTTAAGAGCTGAAAAAAGAGCACTATTCATATCTGACCAAGAATACACAAATTCATTTTTAAAAATTTTCTGTACTATTTCTTTTTGGTCTTCAATTTTTTGAGGATTTTTAAGATAAATTTCTAAATTTCTATCATCCTTATTTAGATTAAAGAACTCCTCTAGAGTTGATAAATTTATAAAAGCTATATTGTTGTCGAAATCAACAAGTCCACTTTCAAAAATTGATACAACTGTAAAAGTTTTTTGTTTAGGTATATTACCTATTATTGTCTCAATTCCACTTGAGGACATGATTGTAATATCATCCCCTATATCAAGATTTAGAGTAAAACTGAGCTCTTTTCCAATTGAAATAAAATTTTTACTTAAGTTATTTCTATTGCCTAAAAAATTTTTATTCTTTACTAATTCAAGTTTTGAGAAATCATTATTTTTATAACCTCGCAATACTATTCCTTTGGAGGTCTCACTTTTAATCATTATGGCCTCACCTGAATTGCTTAAAATCAATTCATCAGAAATAAGTTTTAAATTGTTAAGTTTTAACTTTTCAATTTCGATTAAATTTTCATATGGTTTGACAGTTATATGAGCATTAAAACCAATTATCTTATTTATTAGTTCTGTCCGAAAACCATTCATGACTGACATAACAATTATTAAAACAGCTACACCAAGACTGATACCTATAAAGGAAAAAATTGAAATAACATTTAGAAAGCCATCTTTTTTTCTAGCTTTCAAAAATCTAAAGGTAATTTCTTTTTCTAAAGTAGAAATCAATTTTTTTCTTTTTGTTTTTTGATTATTTCTATTATTTCAGCTATTTTTAATTTTTTTGTTTCTTTTCCAACTTCTTTAAACTCTATTAAGTCACCTTCAGTTTGTTTACCTATTATTATTTGATATGGAGCACCTATTAAATTCATCTTTTTTATTTTTGATGAAAAATTTTCATCAGTATCGTCAATTATTGCGTCAATGTTGTTTTTTTCTAATTCAGAATTAAACTTATTAGCTTTTTCTAATGCTGAATTATCATTTTTATTTATCATCGTTATTATTCCAATATCATATGGTGCAACAGATATTGGCCATTTCATGATTTCATTTTTCTCATCGTATTTTGCTTCTATTATTGCGCCTACTAACCTTGAAACTCCTATGCCGTATGAGCCCATTTTAACAAAATCTTTTTTACCACCAGGAAGATCTACTGATGCACCCATTGGTTTTGAATATTTGTCACCAAAATAAAATATATGACCCACCTCAATACCTTTAGTTTTCAATCGATTAGTTTCTGAAACTTTTTTTTCAAACTCATTCTTGTCAAATTTTTCATCAGTAACTGAATAAAATTCTTCATATTTTTTTCTCAGCTCTTCTAACGATTTTTTTTCTAATTTTGTGCCTTCACTTTTCAAATCAAAAATTCTCTTGTCTGTATAAATTTTACTTTCACCAGTTTCAGCTAAAATGATAAACTCATGAGAAAGGTTGCCTCCTATAGGTCCAGTATCAGCAGCCATTGGAATGGCAGTAAGATCTAATCTCTTAAAAGTTTTTAAATAAGATAAAAAAAATTTATTATAAGAAAATAAAGCCTCCTCATCAGAAATATCGAATGAGTAAGCATCTTTCATATAAAACTCTCTACATCTCATTATTCCAAATCGTGGTCTAATCTCATCTCTAAATTTCCATTGAATATGATATAAAAGTTGCGGAAGAGATTTATAAGACTTAACCGATGCTCTAAATATATCTGTTACAAGTTCTTCATTGGTTGGGCCGTAAAGCATTTCACGATTTTGACGATCTTTTATTCTTAGCATTTCTTCACCGTAGTCCTCGTAGCGCCCACTCTCTTTCCATATTTCACTTGATTGTATGGTTGGCATTAAAATTTCTTGAGCTCCAATTTTGTTTTGCTCTTCTCTAACAATATCCTCAATTTTTTTCATGACTTTAAAACCTAATGGTAACCAAGAGTAAATTCCTGCTGATGATTGTTTAATCATTCCCACACGTAACATTAATTGATGTGATTTTATTTTGGCTTCTGAAGGATTGTTTTTTAAAATTGGAATAAATGATTGTGAAATATACATTCTAAGTGATTATATTTCTTAAATTTAAATATTCAAATTTCATAAGTAAGTAAATAATTATAAACAAAACTGTTGTAATTCCAGTACAATAAACAAATTTCTTTAACATTTTTGGATTTTCTGGGGAGCCTGGATCCTCACCCTCAATTTTAATCACTTTATTTCTCTCTACATCTATTGGTAGAATTGCAAAGAAAATTATCCACCAAATAATTATATAGATTATTGCTAATCCTGTGAGGCTCATTAAATCTTAACCAAGTTAATATTAGCGAAAGGTTTTTTTCCAGTTTTTTCTTTAGTAAATTTACGACAAGCAATTTTTAGCGCATCTATTAAATTGTGCTCTTGCTGTTTATTACCAAGTTTAAATGTTCTTGATGTTTTTTCAATTTCATCTTCTAGTCCATATAAAAACTCCTCTTTCTCATAAACAGGCAATCCCCTGAAAGTGATTATGGGACTATTATGGATATTTCCCTTTGGAGTAATTAAAATTGTTATTTCCAAGTATCCATTACTACTCAAATTTCTTCTGTCTTTTATTGACTGAGAATCTTCTTCAACACTAACATTTCCATCTAAATATAATCTACCGCTCGGTGCTTTATCATAAACTTCTGGTTTATCTCCGGGCGATAATTTTACAATATCTCCATTTTCAACTTGAACAGGATGAGGAACCTGCATTTCTTTTGCAAAATTGATATGTTCTATCATATGTCTGTGCTCTCCGTGCACTGGGATAACACATTGTGGTTTGACCCATTGATACATATCTTTAAGATCTTCTCGATTTGGATGACCTGATACATGAATAAATTCAGTTTCTTCAGAGATCACTTCGATACCATCTTTCACTAATTGATTATGGAGCTTATAAAGTTTTTTTTCATTACCTGGAATAATTTTTGATGAAAAAATTACAGCGTCATCTTTTTCAATAAATACATCTGGATGAACATAATTTGCTATTCGCATCATTGCTCCCATTGGTTCACCTTGACTACCTGTGCATAAATAGAGAATTTTTTCTCTAGAGAAATTTTTTGCATCCCTAGGATCAATAGGTTCAATTGTATTTTTTAAATATCCACATTGTCTTGCAGCCTTATAAATTCTGTGCATTGATCTTCCAACTAAAGATATCTGTCTCCCAGATTTTTCAGCACAGTAAAAAGCTGTTTCCATTCTTGCGACGTTTGACGCAAAAGAAGTAATGATAACTCTTTTTTTTAATCGATTAACTATATTTAACAAATTTTTTCTTACATCTAACTCTGATCCTGATCTTCCGGCACTAAAAACATTTGTTGAGTCACAAATCATTGCTAAGACACCCTCATCACCTATTTCTTTTAACCTTTTAGAATTAATTTCATCACCGATTAGTGGATTTGGATCAACTTTCCAGTCTCCAGTATGTAGAATTACACCTGCTGGAGTTTTTATTCTCAAACCATTTGGCTCTAGTATTGAATGTGTTAAAGTGATGTATTCAATCTCAAACTTTTCTAATGAAATATTTCCATTTAATTCAACAATTTGTAGATCTTTAGTAATATCAATATGTTTTTCTTTAAATTTTTCCTTTATCAAAACAGCTGTGAACGGTGTTGCGTATATCTTGCATTGAAGTTTTGGCCATAAATGAGCAATTGCTCCAATGTGATCTTCATGGGCATGGGTAAGAACTATACCTAATAAATTATCTTTCTTTTCAACAATAAATCCTGGATCTGGATAAATTAAATCTATTCCAGGAAGAGTATCATCTGCAAAAGTAACACCAATATCAACCATGATCCATTTGTGGTCGCCTGGTAAACCATAACCAAACAGATTCATGTTCATCCCAATTTCACCAGATCCACCTAGTGGACAAAATAATAATTCTTCTTTCATCTATTTAATAATTTAGAAATTTTTATAAGACCCTTAACAGTGATATCTTTGTTTTCAATAACTTTTGTTTTAATCGAATTTTTAAATAAATCAGAAAAGCCACCCGTAATAACAACCTTATAAGATTTTCCTGTTTCTTTCTTAATCAAATTAATAATATTGTCAATTAAGCCTGCATAGCCCCAAAAGAAACCTGATCTAACAGCTGAATTCGTATCAATTCCAATTACTTTTTTTATTTTTTTAAGATTAATTTTTGGTATCAGAGAAGCCTTATCAGTTAAAGTATTTAATGAAATACTTATACCGGGAGCAATAACACCTCCTCGGTAAGTATTATTTGCTAATACATCGAACGTTGTAGCTGTGCCAAAATCTAAAATGATGAAATTTTTCTTAGGACTCATTAAACTTATTGCATTCGCCAGTCTATCAGAGCCAACTTGTTTAAAGTTTGCTTTTATATTTAGAATAGATTTTAAATTAAGATCTTTTATTTCATAACACTTAACTTTAGTTTTTTTTGATATAAATCTTTTAATAAAGTTAAAAGTTTTTGGGACAACACTACAAAATAATATCTTTTCAATATTCTTGAAATCTTTTGTTAAAATTTTAAATTTTTTATTAAGAATTGAGTTTGTTATTGATTTTGATGGTAAACTTATTTTTTTTAAGATCTTATCTTTAGGATTAACTAAAAATAATTTAGTTACTGAATTTCCAATATCTCCTAAAATTAGCATATTTATATTTATACTCTTTTTTTAATTAATCTCTTTAAATTGTTTTCAAAAATCTTTTTTAATTTTAATTCAAATTTTTTTTTTGATATATCTTTGTTTGTAAGCTCTCTTAAATGAGTAGTTGGATAGTTTCTTATAAAGGGACTTTTTATTAAATTTACTCCAATACCAACAATCAAATAAGTATTATTAAATTTATTCACTTTTTCTTGTAATATTCCACATATCTTTTTTTTTTGGATTAAAAGATCATTAGGTTTTTTAAAATGAATCTTTTTTTTATAATATTGTGAAATACATTTTTTAACTATTAAACAATTAATTTTAGTTAATTTATTTAAAGATATCTTAAAGTTTTTAAGATTATAAAAAAAACTTACGAATAAATTTCCTTTATAGGAAACCCACTTTTTTCCATATTGGCCTCTGCCATTAACTTGCAAATCAGATAAGATCATACCAAAATCATAATTATAATTTTTGATTATTCTTATTGCGGTATTGTTGGTACTTTTTACCTTATTAAATCTAAATATTTTAAATTTCATTAAATTATATTGATTTTTGAAACTACATCAATCAACTCACTAGGAAAAATAAAGTACATTAAAATTAGTATTGTAGAAACTGATAAAGATAACTTCAACCAAAGGTTATGATCTTTGTCGTAACTATCTTTTTCCTCATCAAAATACATTATCTTAATAATTCGCAAGTAATAAAATGCTGCTACTACTGTTGATAATAGTCCAACAATAGCTAAAAAATACATTGACTGTTCAATGACAGATTTAAAAATATAAAATTTTGCAAAAAAACCTGCTAGTGGTGGTATTCCGGCTAGAGAAAATAGAATTATCAATAATGAAATTGAAAGCAAGGGATGATTTTTTGATAATCCTGATAAATCATCTATTTGTTCATAATAAATATTGTTTCTTTTCATCATTAACAAACATGAAAAAAAACCTAAGTTCATGATAATATAAATGGTCATATAGATAACTGAGCTTTGTATCCCTTCATTAGACCCAGTTGCTAAACCTGCTAATGCATATCCAATATGACTAATAGAGCTATAAGCTATAAGTCTTTTAAGATTTTTTTGTCCTATTGCTGCTATTGCACCAAAAAGCATGGATGCGATTGATAAAAAAACTAAAATCATTTGCCACTGATCAATAAGATTTAAAAAGGGAACATATAAAAATCTTATAAACACAGTTAACGCTGCTATTTTAGGCACCATTGTAAAAAATAATGTTACTGATGTTGGCGACCCTTCGTAAACGTCTGGGGCCCACATATGAAAAGGTACAGCAGAAATTTTAAATGCTAAACCCACCAAAATAAAAACTATTCCAAAAGTAATAGCATATTCATTTGTATTAAATTGGGTTGAAATAACATTAAAATTTGTTGAACCTGTAAAACCATAAATCAAAGAACAACCGTACAATAATAAACCTGAGGATAATGCACTTAAAACAAAATATTTTAATCCTGCTTCAGATGATCTTAATTGATCTCTATTAAATGTTGCCAAAACATATAAGGCCAATGACTGAAGCTCTAAACCCATATAGAAAACAATTAGATCATTAGAGCTAATCATAATCATCATGCCCAATACAGAACTTAAAATTAAAATTGGATATTCAATTTTGAAAATTTTAAAAGTTCTTAAATAATTTGATGAAATTAGCAAAACTACAAAAGCAGCCAATAAAGTTATAATCTTCATGAATGATGACAAATAATCTATGATAATACTCTCATTAAATAGAGTTGTCGGATTAATACTTAAAGTTTCATTAAATGTAATGACTGCTGTAATTAATAAAACTAATAATGAAATATTATGGATTATTTTTGAACTATCTTTTTTAAAAACCCCTAAGATAAGTAAAAACATTATTGATAATGAGATAAAAATTTCTGGAAATATTAATTCAATATTATTCATTATTTGCTTGCCACGCTGAAGTTATATGTATCGATTAAATCACTTATTGAAACTTCAATAGTGTTAATTAATGGTTCTGGATAAAAACCAAAAAATAAAGTCGGTATAGCTAAACAGGTAAGCGTAAACACCTCTGATCTGTTTAAATCAATCATTTTTTTTAATTCAGAGTTTATTAGTTTTCCAAAAATAACTCTTTTATACAACCAAAGCATATATGCTGCTCCAATGATAACTCCTAAACTGGCTAATACTGCTACTAAAAAATTATCTTTAAAAGCAGCCATTAAAATTAAAAATTCGCCAACAAAACCACTTGTTCCTGGTAATCCTAAAGCAGCTAAAGTGAATACCATAAATAAAATAGCATATTTGGGTATAATGGTAACTATACCTCCATATGTTGCAATCAATCTAGAGTGCATTCGATCATAAACAACGCCAACACATAAAAACAAAGCCGCTGATACAAGACCGTGACTGATCATTTGAATTATACTTCCCTCAATACCTTGCTGTTGGATTGTAAATATTCCTAAAGTAACAAATCCCATATGGGCCACAGAAGAATATGCTATTAATTTTTTCATATCCTCTTGCATTAAAGCAATTAACGACGTGAAAATGATTGCGATAATACTTAATGTATAAATTAAAGGAGTAAAAACCTCTGAAGCTGAGGGAAATAATCCCAAAGAAAATCTTATAAATCCATAGCCTGCCATTTTAAGTAAAATAGCAGCTAACAACACCGATCCTGCTGTTGGAGCTTCAACGTGTGCATCAGGAAGCCATGTATGAACTGGCCACATTGGAGTTTTTACAGCAAATGAACTAAAAAAAGCTAACCACAATAAATTTTGATATTTCGTATCAATGCCTAATTCATAAAGTTGAACAACATCTGTGGTGCCTGTGATCCAATAAATTGAAATTATTGCCACCAGCATTAGAACTGATCCCAAAAGAGTAAATAAAAAAAACTTAAAAGCAGAATAAACTCTTCTAGCCCCACCCCAAATTCCGATAATTAAAAACATTGGGATTAATCCAGCCTCAAAAAATAAGTAAAAAACAACAAGATCTAGGGAACAAAAAACTCCTATCATAAAAGTTTCCATGACAAGGATAGCAATTAAAAATTCATTTAATCTTTTTGTGACTGAATTATTTACTGAAATTATACATAGAGGTGTAATAAATGTTGTTAGAATTATAAAAAGTATTGATATTCCATCAATTCCTACTTTGTAATTAATTAAACCTTTAATCCAAATTCTATCTTCAACAAATTGAAAAGCCGAAGTTGTTTGGTCAAATAAAAACCATAAATAAATAGATAAAAAAAAATTTACTAGAGATGTAAACAAGGCAACATACTTTGTAGTAATTTTATTTTCACTTTTACTTTTTGTAAAAAATAAAAAGAGTGCTCCAATAGAAGGTAAAAGTATTAATGAGGAAAGAATTGGAAAATTCATTATTTAACAATTAAGAAGGTTAAAAAAGCAGAAAAACCAAGTAACATTACAAATGCATATTGATAAATATAACCACTTTGGAATTTATTGGCTTTGATAGAAAATTTTTTAATTACCCCAGAAATACCATCAGGTCCAAAGCCATCGATAACTTTAATATCAAAAAACTTCCACAAAAATAATCCAAATTTTTTCGAAGACTTTACGAATAAAGTGTCATAAACTTCATCAAAATACCATTTATTTAATAAAAATTCATATAATGGCTTGTTAATATTTACTAGTTGAGTTGGAAAATTCTTGTTTTTCACAAACAAATAATAAGCAAGTGGTATAGATAAAATTACTAATGTTGGGGTTAAAATTAAAAACCATAATGGTGGATGATCGGTGCTTAATGGTTCTAAAAAGAAAATTGATTCATTCCAAAAATTATTAATTCCCTCATAACCTATAAATAAATCTTTAAAAATAAATCCAGCAAAAATCGCTCCAATAGATAATATTATTAAAGGTATTAACATAATTAGTGGAGACTCATGTGTTTCCTCAATCTTGAATTCTTTGTTGTTATATTGTCCATGAAAAGTTTTGAACATCAGTCTCCAGGAATAAATTGATGTTAAAAAAGCTGTAAAAATACCTATTCCAGCTGCATAATATCCAGTAGTACTCCCACTTAAATATGCAAATTCTATAATCGCATCTTTAGAATAAAAACCAGATAGTAAAGGAAATCCTGTTAATGCTAAAGTTCCAATTATCATTAAAGCATATGTATAAGGCAATTTTCTCCATACTCCTCCCATATTATTTATATTTTGCTCATCTTTAAAAGCATGAATAACAGAACCTGATCCTAGAAATAATAATGCCTTAAAAAATGCATGAGTAAATAAATGAAACATTGCAACATTATATGCGCCTACACCAGCAGCAAAAAACATGTAACCTAATTGACTACACGTCGAATAGGCTATGATTTTTTTTATGTCTGTTTGAACTAAAGCTACACTAGCTGCAAAAAAAGCGGTACTCATACCTACTACAGTGACAATGTTTAAAGCTAACTCTGAATATTCATATATTGGTGAACATCTTACAACTAGAAAAACTCCAGCTGTAACCATAGTTGCTGCATGGATCAAGGCTGAAACAGGTGTTGGACCTTCCATTGCATCCGGTAACCAGGTATGTAAAAAAATTTGAGCTGATTTACCCATAGCACCGATGAATAAAAGTATGCAAATTAAATCTATTGCATTAATTTGAATACCTAAAAAATTAAGTTTTTCATCTACAACAGTTGGGATTTTATCGAAAACTTCTGTGTAGTTAACTGTACCAAATAAATAAAATATTAAAAATATACCTAGAGCAAAGCCAAAATCTCCTACTCTATTTACAACAAACGCCTTAATAGCTGCTGCATTTGCAGTTTCCTTTTTAAACCAGAAGCCAATTAAAAAATACGAGCAAAGACCTACACCCTCCCAACCAAAAAATAATTGAATAAAATTATCAGCCGTTACCAGCATTAACATAGCAAATGTAAATAAAGATAAGTAGGCCATAAATCTTGGTTTATGTGGATCATGGGACATGTATCCAATTGAATAGATGTGAACTAATGCAGAAACAAAAGTTACAACCACTAACATTACTGATGATAATGCATCAATTTTCATTGACCAGTTTACCTCTAGTGATCCAGAATTAATCCATGTAGCAATAATAATATTTTCCTCGTACTGATTAAAAATGACCTCATAAAATACAATTGCTGAAAGAATAGCTGAAATTGATACTAATAAACTTGTTACTATTTCGGAATTTCTATCACCAATAAACCAATAGCTGCCTCAGCAGCTGCTACAGTTAAAATAAATAATGTAAAAACTTGACCAGTTAAATCACCAAGATAAATAGAAAATGATACTAAATTAATGTTCACAGCTAATAATATCAGCTCAATACTCATCAAAATCACGATAATATTTTTTCTATTAAGAAAGATACCAATCACACCAATACTAAAGATAACCGCTCCTAAAGTAAGATAATGTCCTAAACCTATTTCAGTCATCTATCTTTACTCCTTTATTTGATTGAACTTCTAAAACTTCGATACCTTCAGACCTTTCTCTAGAAATTTGTTTCAAATAACTTTGTGTTTTTAATCCTTCTCTTCGTCTAAAGGTAAGAACGATCGCACCAATCATTGCAATTAATAATATCATTCCGCTAATTTGAAAAATATGAATGTAATCAGTATACAAAACCTGGCCTAATGAATGTGTATTACTTATTTCATTAGAACTTTGAGTAGTATTTGGATTAGACAATTCAGGTTTATATTTCCAACCACCTACAACAATAATTAATTCAAAAAAAATAATTGTGCTTATAATTAAACCGACTGGAATGTGGCTAGAAGTAGTTGATTCTGAATTAAACCATTGATTTTTTTGTTGAGCGACATTTAACATCATCACAACGAATAAGAACAAAACGGCTACTGCACCAACATATACAATGAGCATTATCATTCCTAAAAACTCCGCGCCAATCATTATAAAGAGACATGAAATACTAATAAAATCTAATATTAAAAAAAAAACTGAGTGTACGGTATTTTTCGAAACTGTAACCATGATGGCTGAAATAACTGCAATAATCGAAAAGATGTAAAAGAATATTGCATGAGCTATCATAAATTTACCTATAAGGATTGTCTGATTTTATATTTGCTGCTAAAATATTTTCCCATCTATCACCATTATCTAGTAGTTTTTCTTTAGTATAATAAAGCTCTTCTCTTGTCTCTGTTGAAAATTCAAAATTTGGACCTTGAACTATTGCATCTACAGGGCATGACTCCTCACATAAACCACAATAAATACATTTCATCATATCAATATCGTAACGCGTAGTTTTTCTGCTTCCATCAGATCTTTCAGCTGACTCGATTGTAATTGCTTGCGCTGGACAGACTGCTTCACACAACTTACATGCTATACATCTTTCTTCACCATTTGGATATCTTCTAAGTGCATGCTCTCCTCTAAATCTTGGGCTAATTTTTCCTTTTTCAAAAGGATAATTTATTGTTTTTTTTGTTTTAAACATTTCTCTTAAAGCGATTAGTAAGCCAGTTGCAAAATCAACCATGAATATTGTTTTTAAAAATCTTGTAATTTTCATTTAGAGTGTAGGTAAAAGGTTAAAATAAAATAGATAACTAGCAGTCAAAACAACATAGGTAAGAGAAAATGGAAGGAATATTTTCCAACCTAATCTCATTAATTGATCATATCTATATCTTGGTACAACTGCTTTAACTAATGCAAATAAAATAAATAAAAGTAATATTTTTAAAATTAACCAAATAGCTCCTGGAATCAAATTAAATGGATATAAATCAATAGGTGATAGCCAGCCTCCCAAAAATAAAATCGATCCTAAAGCACACATTAATAAAATGTTTGCATACTCCCCTAACCAGAACATTGCATACATCATACCAGAATATTCGGTTTGATATCCAGCGACTAATTCTGCTTCAGCTTCTGGTAAATCAAAAGGTGGTCGATTTGTTTCTGCTAAAGCAGAAATAAAAAATATTACAAACATTGGAAATAAAGGAATTATGAACCAGATATTTTGTTGAGCTAAAACTATATCGCTTAAATTTAATGATCCTACACACAAAAGAACATTAATGATAATAATGCCAATTGAAACTTCATAAGAAACCATTTGCGCTGCAGATCTTATTGACCCTAAAAAAGGATATTTGGAATTGGAAGCCCAACCCCCCATGATAATTCCATAAACTCCAAGAGATGAGACAGCAAAAATATAAAGAATTCCAACATTTATATTAGCTAAAACTTGATCTTCTCCAAAAGGTATAACTGCCCAAGCTACTAAAGCTAAAGTCATGGTAATAATTGGAGCTAAAATAAAAATAATCTTATTAGAGCTAGCTGGTATTATGATTTCTTTAAAAATATATTTTAGTGCATCAGCTAATGACTGTAATAAACCAAAAGGACCAACAACATTAGGACCTTGTCTTTTTTGAACGAAAGCCCAAACTCTTCTATCTAACCAGACAATCATGGCAACTGAAACTAAAACTGGGACAAGAAGAAAGAGGATTTTGTAAACCTCTTCAAAAACTAAATTTATATATTCCATTATTTACCCTTCGGTGCCGGTTCGTTTAACCTCTAATTTAGAATTATTACAATTCAACATTGTTTTTGATGATCGTGCAATTACATTTGAAAAATAATAATCCTT
>LULK01000367.1_pt1 | contig 14728 bp, 17 predicted proteins | sample 728181 | NCBI WGS metagenome assembly LULK01 (sample SAMN03860291, study PRJNA289734) | marine metagenome | biome: seawater column; feature: ocean; material: water; isolation source: Red Sea water column Station 169 - depth 10m | place: Saudi Arabia: Red Sea | collected 2011-10-15 | depth 10 m | reverse complement strand
CGTTGGTTTGGCTAACTGGATTATTCCTATGCAAATCGGTGCTCCAGATATGGCTTTACCGAGAATGAATAACTTAAGTTTTTGGATTCTCCCAGTGGCTTTTGGAATTTTAATTTCCACCTTTTTCATGGAGGGCGGAGGTCCTAACTTTGGTTGGACTTTCTATGCACCTTTATCCACTACTTATGCACCGCCAACCGTAACTTTCTTTATTTTTGCTGTTCACATCATGGGAGCATCTTCCATCATGGGATCTATAAACATCATAACCACAATTCTTAACATGAGAGCACCTGGAATGACTTTCATGAAAATGCCTTTGTTTACTTGGACTTGGCTGATTACTGCCTATCTTCTTATTGCTGTAATGCCAGTTCTTGCGGGGGCTGTAACTATGATGCTCATGGACATCCATTTTGGAACCAGTTTCTTCAACGCTGCCGGTGGTGGAGATCCAGTGTTATTCCAACATATCTTCTGGTTCTTTGGTCACCCTGAGGTTTACATAATGATTTTGCCTGCTTTTGGAATCGTATCGCACATCATTGAAACCTTCTCAAGAAAACCAATTTTTGGATACACGTCAATGGTTTATGCAATAGCATCAATCGCAATCCTTTCTTTCATTGTTTGGGCGCATCACATGTTTACAGTTGGAATGCCAATCGCAGGTGAACTTTTCTTCATGTACACAACCATGTTGATTGCAATCCCAACAGGAGTGAAAGTATTCAATTGGTTATCGACTATGTTCAAAGGTTCTATCTCTTTTGAAACCCCGATGCTTTTTTCGATAGCTTTTGTAGCTTTGTTTACTATTGGTGGATTATCAGGGTTGATGCTTGCAATAGCTCCAGCTGACTTTCAGTACCACGATACTTACTTCGTTGTTGCGCATTTCCATTACGTTTTAGTTCCCGGAGCTATTTTTGGAATAATCGCTGGTGTCTATTATTGGCTACCAAAATGGACGGGTAACATGTACGACGAAGTTTTAGGGAAAACTCATTTTTGGATGTCTTTTATTTCGGTTAACATTACTTTCTTCCCCATGCATTTTGTTGGATTAGCTGGTATGCCTAGAAGAATTCCTGATTACGCTCTGCAATTTGCAGATTTTAATATGGTGATTTCTATTGGTGCGTTCATTTTTGGTTTAACGCAACTCCTCTTCTTATTTATTATTCTTAAGAGTATTTTTGCTGGAAAACAGGCTACTTCTGAAGTATGGGAAGGCGCAAAAGGATTGGAGTGGACTGTTGCATCGCCAGCTCCGTATCACACTTTTGAAACTCCACCAGAAGTTAAGTGAAAGCAGCTACTAAAACAAACTTAAAATTAGTAAGTCTTGTTTTAGGAATGTTTTGCTTTGGTTTTGCTTTGGTTCCTATTTACGATGTTTTTTGTGAAATCACTGGGTTAAATGGAAAAGTATCTGGACCTACCATTACCCAATATGATGAAAATTTTGATTCCAGGGAAATCAAAATTCTCTTTGTTACTAAGAATAATGAAAATATGGCTTGGAATTTTACTTCTGAGAAAAGAACATTAGATGCAGAAACGGGAACAGCTTATACAGTTGATTATACTTTTGAAAACCCTACAGATTATCTTATGGTAGCTCAGGCAATACCGAGCGTATCTCCGGGAAAAGGTGCACAATATTTTCATAAAACTGAATGCTTCTGTTTTGAGGAACAACTTCTACAACCTGGAGAAAAGTTAACCATGCCAGTTAGATTTATTATTGATCCTGATCTCCCCGATGACGTTCCTGTGTTAACTCTTGGTTATACTCTTTTTGATATCACTGAATCTCATATAAAATTACAAGCGAGTAATTAATTATGTCTGATCAATCTTCATATTTTGTTCCAGCAAGCAGCAGACTGCCAATTTGGATGGCTTTTGGTTTGATGCTTTTTGTATTAGGCGCTGGTTACACTATTAACGATTTAGACAAACCTGATTCAAACTCATATTGGATTCTAATCGCTGCTTTTGCCGTTATTTTTTCAGTGTTCTTCTTTTGGTTTGGCGAAGTCATAAAAGAAAATGACAAAGGAATGTACAGCGATCAATTGAATAGATCATTTGTCATGGGCATGCAGTGGTTCATATTCAGTGAAGTAATGTTTTTCTTCGCTTTCTTTTTAGCGCTTGGATACGTAAGGATATTTGCAGTGCCTTGGCTTGGTGGTGAAGGAGAAAAGGCCATCACTAATATGTTATGGCCTGGTTTTGAAGCAACTTGGCCAGTTATGCAGACCCCAGATCAGTCTTTATTTCAAGGCCCAAAAGAGAATATGAATTTTCCTGGATTTGCAAACGTAGGGCATTGGCTGCCGTTTTGGAACACTCTTTGCTTGGTAACTTCAAGCGGAACCATAACGATTGCTGAGCACGCTTTGAAAAAAGGCAACAGAACTTCATTTAAGTTTTGGATGGTAATGACTCTTATTCTTGGATTTACTTTTGTTTATTTACAAGGCCTTGAGTATTACGAAGCCTACGATCACATGGGTCTGACTCTAGGTGCTGGGATTTATGGAACCACTTTCTTTCTTCTTACTGGTTTCCACGGCTTTCATGTATGTTTAGGAGCAATCATTTTGACAATTATGACCATAAGAGGGTTTCGAGGAGCCTTTTCTAAAGAAGATCACTTTGGTCTCGCGGCAGGATCCTGGTACTGGCACTTCGTGGATGTAGTATGGATATTGTTGGTGTTGGTTGTTTACGTATTCTAACCCCAAGGGCTATTAACAACTATTTGACCGCTATAAAGACCGTATGCGAGGGTCAACAGAAGAAGACCCGCAATTACTACTCTTACCCTAAGAGCCATAAAACTTCTGGTCATTGCTCCTTTTTTATCTTTGATCATAAAAGCAGCGCTAGAAAAGAGGCTGATCAGCATAGCAATCATTAAAACGACGATGAGTATTTTTACAAACATTGGAAATTTTAATCCTGGTTGGAAGTTTACAATTTTTACGGCAATTATATTACCAATTTTATTAAGTTTAAGTTTTTGGCAATATCAAAGAGGATTAGAAAAATCTAAGCTTGAAAGTTTTATTAATAATCAGCAATCAAAGCCCCCAACCGAATTTATTTCATTAGAATATGCAACTCCCGGCCATTGGTACATACCCTTTTTTATGCAAGGCGAGTTCAGTCAAAAGACAGTTATAGTAGACAATGCAATTCATGAAGGAGTTCGTGGTTTTTCTGTTTATCAAGAGTTTTTATCTAATAAAGGGTTGTCACTCTTAGTATCTAAAGGATGGTCAAAGTCATTTGATGAATCAAAAAAAACCTTAGATCAGAATTATTTATTGCAAGGAGTTTTCAGACCAATCGAAAAAGCTTTCACGTTAGATAATTCAATTTATGAAAGAGAAGAAAGTGGTTTAGAAATGCAGTCCTTCGATATCGATAGCATTAACTTGAAGTGGAATACAAGCTATCCGGCTGTAGTCTTTGAACTTGATGAATTTTCATTAGATGGATTCACTAGGATTTGGCAACCTGTTTATTTATCTGCTAATAGACATTTTGGTTACGCAATTCAATGGTTAGGCTTGAGTTTGGTTGCTTTGGCAGGTTTTATTTTTGTAGGGTTTAGAAAAAATGATTAAAAAGAACTTCGTTATAGCGATGTTAATTTTCTTGACTCCAATCTTGGTGATCTTATCAAGCACTGTATGGTACTACTCAGGTGCATCCCTTCCAGAGGGAAGGGTAAACAATGGTCAACTTCTGTCACCGCCGATTGATATTGGTGAGCTTGGGGTCACTTATGAGTATCAACCTTTTAACATTGAAACCATCGAAAGAGATTGGATGATCTTTCAGTTTATTAAAGACGATTGCTCATCAACTTGCGATGATGCAGCTTATGTAGCAAGACAAGCAAACATAGCCTTGAATCGAGAGAGTATCCGAGTGTCAAGATTTCTACTCAGCGAGTCAGATAAAGACTACGATATTTTGGAAAAATATAAGCCTCTTAACCATGCTACTTATGGAGAGGGCTCCTTGATAGCTAAAGAATTTGAAAGTCAGAATATTAATCCTTTTGAGGAAGGATCTTTATTTATAGTTGATCCTTTAGGAAACATCATCATGTTTTATGGCCCTAAAGAAGATAAAAATGAAAACTTTAAGCAAATCCTTGAAGACTTAAAGAAATTATTGAGGGTTTCAAAAATTGGATAGCTATAAGAGAATTCAAGTAATTAGCTTAATAGGAATTTTCCTAGCGTTTGTTGTGGTGGGTTTGGGAGCATGGACGAGATTAGTCGATGCTGGATTAGGTTGTCCCGATTGGCCTGGCTGTTACGGATACGTTTGGATGCCAGAAACAGAATCTGAAATTGAGCAAGCGAACATTGCTTATCCAGAAAGACAATTTGAAGTTGAAAAGGCGATTCCAGAGGTTGTACATAGATATTTTGCTGGAACTCTTGGGTTGCTAATTTTTGGTTTATTCTTTATTGCCATTATTGCTAAGACCAAAGATAAATGGCTCAAAAACCTCATTTTTGCCGCCACTCTGTTGGTGTGTGTTCAGTCGCTTTTTGGATATCTAACTGTAAGCCTGAAACTGTGGCCTCAGGTTGTTACCTTGCACCTATTAGGTGGTTTTTTTACCACTACTTTAGTTTTCTTGATCTTTTTAAGATCATCCCACTTAAGAGCATCATTTAATATCAACTTCTCAGTATTACCAAAAACGAATACTCTTCTCAATTGGGCCTTCCCTTTTCTTCTTGCACAAATAGTTTTAGGAGTTTGGCTGAGTTCGAATTATGCTGCATTGGCTTGTCCAGATTTTCCAACTTGTCATGGAACGTGGCTGCCTCCAGCAGACTATGCAAAAGGCTTTAATTTCTTTCAGCAAATTGGACCTGATTACCTTGGGGGACAGATGGACGTGGAATCTAGAATAGCGATTCATTTTGTTCATAGATTAGGCGCAATTGCCGTATCGATTGTTTTCCTCCTATTATCGTGGCGTTTTTTCAAGGAAAATTATCCTCTAACATCTTTAGGCTTCGCCTCTCTAATTACCTTTCAAATTGTCTTAGGTATATCCAATATATATTTTCAAGTTCCTTTGTACGTTGCAATCGCACACAATTTAGGAGCTTTATTCCTTCTCATGTATTTATCCTTTGTTCGACTAAAATCATCTACAATAAGCCCCGCATGAGCCTTACTATTTTTGAATTTTTTAAACTCACGAAGCCAGGTGTCTTATACCTCTTGATGATCACTGCTGGCGCATCTATGATCTTAGCAACCAACTTTAACCTTGATATCATCAAAGCTTTAACAGGTTTTTTAGGCATAGCTTTTATTGCTGGATCTTCAGCTGCTATCAATCAAATTCTAGATTTTAAATACGATTCTGTGATGGAAAGAACTGTAAAAAGACCTATTGTGACTGGGAAGATAAGCGTGACTTCTGCAACAGTCTTTGCAAGTTTTCTTTTCTTATCTGGATCAGTTTTGATTCTGTATTTTAATAATTTTTTAACGTGGGCTTTAACTTTTGGAACTTGGATTTTTTATGCTTTCTTTTACACAAAAGTGCTTAAATTTTCTGGCTCACAAAATATTGTTATCGGCGGCCTCGCAGGAGCAATGCCTCCTTTATTAGGTTGGACCGCTGTAGTAGGTTCAATAGACCCGTTACCACTTTTACTGGTACTTTTAATTTTTATTTGGACCCCGCCTCATTTTTGGGCTCTTGCTATCAATAAAAAGGATGAGTATGCAAGAGCTGGAATTCCGATGATGCCAGTGGTCAAAGGTATTGAGTACACTAAGATTCAAATAGTTCTTTATTCAATCTTACTAATGGTTGTATCGCTACTTTTATTTGCAACTGGATATTTTGGTTATCTTTATTTAGTAGGCGCTTCGATCCTCGGAGGAATATTTATACAAAAATCCTGGAAATTAAAGAAAAGCATCGGTGCAGATAATTCCATGAGTTTATTTTTATATTCCATTGTCTATTTAACTTTAATATTTTTATTGATGATCGTTGATAGGGCGGTAACAACTTATGTCTAAAGCTTCAAATATTCGATTAACAGTTTTATCTTGCCTTGTATTGGTATCGTTAGTGATCGGTGTTTTTGTCTACAGCATCGTTTCACCCAAAGAGCTCACCAAAGATGAATATAAAGAGCTTAAATTTTATGAACTCTCTGCACCAAGACAATTAACAGATTTTAGACTTCAATCAGGCTCAGATGTTTTTAAACAAACAGATTTGCTTGAGAAATGGCATTTGGTGTTTATGGGTTTTGCCTCGTGCCCTGATATGTGTCCAATGACGATGGCAAAAATGAAAAAGACTTCTAATCTTCTTGCAGAAAGAAATATTCAATTAAGAGATAAGATCAACTTTATGATCGTTTCTGTTGATCCAGACAGAGATACTCCTGAGCTGATCGAGAGATACGCTAAATCTTTTGATTCTTCTTTTATAGGTGTAACCGGGGACATTGGAACTATTTATACTTTAGCAACTCAACTCACTCTTCCATTTGTGCCGGTAGTAGATTCAAAACGTACTGACTACGATATGGATCACAGCATGAATCTTGCACTATTAAGCCCATCGGGCAGATATTACGGCTTCTTTAAATCTCCTGTTGATCCAAATAACATGGTCACAGTTTTAGAGAGCGTTTTAACTTACAATCGTTGATAAGATAAAGAATTATCTTTCAGATTAAAGTTTTTAAATTAATTAAAAATCAGACATAAAAATTGAGTAACTCATTAGATAGAGAAAACCATCATCCGGGTTATTTTAAATCTCCATGGCCTGTTGAGTGTGGTGGGAACAGAAGACAGAAAGCAGCCAAAGGAGGCCTATTTGCAAAGGGTGCTGAGGCAAAAGTTGAATCGGTTCTATCAGGGAAATGGAATGTAATGGTTGTAAGAAGAGATGAGAATGAGTTTTATCTTGGGGGAACGATGCCATACTTCAACGGACCAAAACCTTTCGGATGGTTGCAAAGAATAGATCCTTTAACTCTTGAGACTATAAGTGAAAGTCCTAATCTACCTTGCGGAGATCATGTGTGGTGCGGAGCTATAGCTGCCCACAAAAACGGAAACATTATCAAGGTTAACGGAAATTTCATGCATGTCTTAAATAGTGAGTGCCAAGTTTTAATTGAAAAACAGCTTCCTATTGATCAGGCTCACAATGGATTATTAGTTTTATCTGATGGAAGCATAGTCACTAAAGACTGCAGACTTGAAAATCAAAGTAATTCTTCAATAACTAGGTTAAACCCTGATAATCTTGAGGTTATCGAGACTATTCAGCTTCCTGAAGGCTCCATGGGAAGGATTGCCAGCGATATAACTCCACAGGGTGAATTCATTTACATTCCGGGAATTTCAAGAATGTGGCGACTAAGAGTTCATGAAAGAAATTTAGAAATTGATCAAGAGTGGCAACCTCAATACAGACAAGAAAAGGGCATTCAAGGTTTGGCATGGGATGGGTGCATTTCTGATGGGTGCCTTTGGTTGATGGATAACGGAGATATAGATTCAGTAAGACAAATTTACGGTGTTCATCCCAACGGTAGAGTCAAGGAAAATACTCATTTGAGTTGGAGAAGCCCTGCACCATGGACTGGCAAACAAAGACTTTTAAAGCTTGATCTCACAACATCAGATCTATCCTCCATTGAACCTTTTGAAAGAAATGGCGGAGGTATTATTGCACCGCCGGTGAATGTTCCAGAATTAGAAACTTGCATCGCATGGGACAGTCTCAACGGTGGGCTCGCAGGAATTTCAACAAAAAATGGAAATCTAGATTTATCTTGGAATTTAGACGCAAGACCAACCATGCAACCGGTTGTTTTCCCAGATACAAAAGAACTGGTCATTAATAGTTTTGAAAACGACAAAGATTATTTAATTGTTGTAGATATTCAAACTGGAGAATTACTCAGCAAAGTCGATGTAAACGCAAGATTAGCCAACGGTATGTTTTTATCGCCTGGTTTCAATAGAGACATTTTTTATTGTACAACTGGTACTTTTGCAAAGGTTACTTGGCAATAAAATTAAGTAGCTCCCCTTAGGGGATATAATCTAAATTATTGAACAATTATTTCGCAATCCTTCATTATTGCTGCCTGTCTAATTGCGTTTAGTTGCCCCTTATAAAGGGCTAACTGAGCCGCTTCCTCTTGATTGCCTTTAATCCCTGCAGCCAATATTGGCATAAACACAACTGCGGTAGCTATGTATGCATCGTTATCTTTTTTCTTTTTATCGATAACAGAAGAAATTTCAGGAATTCTGTTTTGGATATTAAGCGCATCTATAGCCAGCTCTTTACATGAATAATCCTTGTATCCAGCAACAGACACAATATCAGCTTGAACCGAAGCAGAGGTAACGCTTTTCACACCGCAGGCAGATAGAAAAAAAACCGATACTAAGAAGATTAGGTAGTTATTTACTTTCATCCTTAAATGTTATCAGAAAAAAAGAATTATTTTTTTGAGGACGGATAATGTCTTTATCTTTTAGCCTTTTGCACGTCTTGAGACTTTGGTATTGTCGACTTTATAGCGAACCAGAACCAAATGAATAGATTCATCCAGAGCACCGACATAGATAAAAGGGAAAAATTACTTTATTACGAGCTTAGGAGCATTAGTCATTACACTTTTAATCCCTTTATTCATGGATGATTTATCTTTATATGATTGACTGGTTGCAATAACTTTATTGTTTCCAGACTTTAGCCTGAAAGTCCATTTTCCAGATTTAGACTCCTGAGAAATAAAGTTATCTTTAGATTTTGAGTTCTTTGCAACAGATTTTATCCCTTTCATACAAGAAGACCTTGATGTGTAGGCCTGACTTGCACAGATATTCTCTCCATTCTTTGCCCTCAGTCGGAAACGGTATTTTTTTGCTTTATCTAAATAAATTTCAAACATTTATTAACTATACTCATTTAAAACAAAAAAGTTTGAAATTCTTTGCACTTTTTTCACTCAAAAGCTAAATAAATTAATTAGATTTGTTAAAATTTATTATTACTTTTTCTAATAGGAGGAAATTATGGAAATTTATCAAATTTACGATACCTTGACTGGTTTTTTGACAGCTAATGCAATTTATCAAGCTGGAGTTTTCTTTTTGCTATGGGTAGCATTTAGGGCTGCAAATCAGGTTAGAGCTGAAGATGCTAACGCGCTCAATAAAGTCCTCGTGACTCTTTTTAGTTTGGGCATAATCTTCAATGGGCTTAATACTGGTGCAATTCTCTTTGTAACTCTTGAAAATACGGCTTATTCTTTAAGTCAACTTGAGACTCTCACGCCAACAGCGCAAGCTTTTGTTGATACCTGGGGAACAGGAGAAGTCGCTCAAGGCGGTTTATTCAGCAATCCAATTAATACAGCTTGGTGGGCAGTTGTGACCGTAATGCTGATGGGAAGAATTTGGACCAAACAATAGTTTAAGTTTCTTATAAAAAGAGGGATATTAAGTCTCTCTTTTTATAGCAATAAATTTTTTATTTATTTATCATGATTATAGTTAAATTTTTATAGGAGAGAAAATATGACTGAATATGAAATTTATGCCCTTTTTAACGGGGCTATGACAAGCACGGCAATATTTGGCGCAGCAAATATATTTTTACTGTGGGTTGCTTTTAGAGGAGTGCTAAGAATTCAAGATCAAGGAGCAACTGTTTTCCAAAAGGTCTTATCAACTATTTTTTCATTGGGAATAGTTTTTCTGAACTTGCAAACTTTGGCATTTGTAAGAGTGAACTTTGAGAGTACCGCTTTCGATCTCAGTCAGTTACCAGAGCTATCTGACCGTGCGCAGAGATTTGTTGAATTTGTCGGTGCTGAAGAAGTAACTTTTAGTTTAATTCCAAACAATCCAATACTATTTGTTTGGTGGATTGCAGTTCTTGTAATTCTTCTTGGAAGCACTTGGCTTAAACCAAGCGATTAAGTCTCTAGATAAAAATAAAAAAAAAGGGGGTAATTTCATACTCCCTTTTTTATTAGTAGGTGATACTATGTCAGCTCAGTTTAATTATTAAGGAGAGAAATATGACTGAAATGGAAATAATTAATCAATTTAATGTTTTTTTAATAAGTAACTCTGTATATCTTGCAGCAGGTGCTTTTCTTATATGGGTCGCCTTCAGAATGGTGGTAAATGTTCAAAGTGATCCTGGCACGCCAATGTTAAACAAAGTTTTAGCAACCTTATTTGGTTTGGGAGTTGTTTATTACAATCTTCAAACAGTAGGTTTCTTATATGCGAACTGGCAAGGCACTGTAAATGCACTAGCAGAGCTTGATAATCTCACAGCTAGTGGCCAGCAATTTGTTGACTCGATTGGTGTGGGGGACTCTTCATTTAGTTTGATACCTGCAGACCCGGTATTCATGGTTTGGTATCTTGTTATTCTTGCAATTATTCTTGGTGGGATTTGGATTAAAAGAAGCTAAACTTTATCTAGAAAAAAGAGGAGCTATAGCTCCTCTTTTTTTTAAAAACATTTAAAACTCTACGATAACTTTTCCGGTCGCTTTTCTATCTTGAATGAATTTTAAAGCTTCTACTGAATCTTCAATCTTATAAGTGTGTGACACTAAAGGTTTAAATTTTCCATCAGTCACCATCTTAAAACAATCATCAAAATTTTGTTTGTTTACCTCAGGCTCCAAGCCTTGGAACTGTCCCCAAAATACTCCGACGATTTGGCATTCTTTTAGTAGTGTTAAGTTCAAAGGCATTTTTGGTATGCCTGCAGTAAATCCTATAACCAGATATCTGCCGTTTCTTGCAATTGCTCTCAACGAAGGCTCAGCATAATCACCACCAACAATATCGTAAATTACATCAATTCCATTAGGAGCAACGGCTTTCAGATTATTTGAAAATTCTTTTTGCTTGTCTTTATCCATATCTCTGGGATACAAAACTACTTCATCAGCTCCCTCTTGCTTACAGATTTCTAATTTTTCTTCTGATGATGCAGTTGCTATTACTTTTGCACCCATCGCTTTTCCTACGTGGATAGCAGTTATTCCTAGGCCTCCGGCAGCTCCAGAAACCATTAAGGTTTCACCTTCTTGAAGATTGGCTCTTTGTTTAAGGCCGTGAATTGTTGTGCCGTAGTTCATAGGAAATGCAGCTCCTTCGGAGAAGCTCATTGATTCTGGCAGTTTAGTAAGCGAGGCTGCAGATGCAGCAACTTTCTCAGCCATCGCTCCATTTCCGCACATAGCAATAACCCTGTCACCTTCTTTATAACCTCCAACACCGTTTCCTATCTTACTTATCACACCAGCGACTTCTCCACCCGGAATGAAAGGAAAGGGAGGTTTGAACTGATATAGGCCTTGGACTATGAGTACTTCAGGAAAGCTGACCCCAGCAGCTTTGACATCAATTAATACTTGGCCATCTAATAATTCTGGCTCTGTAACATCTTCAACCTTATGAATATCAACAGGTCCAAATTCATTACAAACAAAAGCTTTCATAATTCTCTCCAATTTAAATTTATATTTTGCCTTATTCAATTGCAGATAGGTACTCTGCAAGAAAAGAATCAAAATCTTTTTCTTTTTGAGTCTCTTTTATAGAGAACTCTTCTAATGATTTTTTAGCTTGTTCTTCTAAGTAATCTACATCTCTCTTTGACTTAAGTATCTCTTCTTTATGACTTTTGGCGATCTGATTAGTGTACTCATCCCAAGATAATCCAGATTCTGTGATGTCTTGTAACAGTTTTCCTGAAGGTGTCATGTTTGAATCACTTATTTTAAGTCTTTGAGATTCTAGGGATTTTTTAAAAATGTTTCGATATCCCAGATCTCCTATTCGATCTTCAAAGTTGGTCATTGCATCGAGAATTTCAATAGCTCTTTCTTTTAATGGTGCTGAGCCTTCTTTGAACTGTAACTCTGTGTTTTCATCTCTACCTGAGAGAACAACTTTTCCCCAATTATTTTGTATTTTAATTATTTCATCAGCATCACACGGTTGATCTTCACATAGCAAACAGTAAAAAAGAAAACTTTCTAAGAAAATGGCTGTTTCATCCGAAATACCGAATGGATCATATATATTATTATCTAAAGCTCTAATCTCAACGTACTCTATGCCGTTTTCTCTGAGTGCATTAATTGGTCTTTCTCCACTTCCAACTAATCTTTTAGGTCTAATTGAGCTGTAATATTCGTTTTCAATTTGAATGATAGCAGTATTCAACTGTATGTATTCATCACCAACTTTTGTGCCCAGGGTTTTATATCTTGGATGATCAGTTGTTAAGGCTTTTTTTAGATCGGCCAAATATTCCTCAAGATTATTGTAGGCAATATTAAGATTATCTTGTGATTTTGATATGTATCCCAATTCTCCCATTCTTAGACAAGTGGCGTTTTCTAGGTAAAGATCATTTGCATTTAATTCTTTAAGACTATGTTCCCTCCCTTTTGCAAAAGCTTTTGGGACTATAGGGCTGCATCCAAAAAGGTAAGTAATTAACCAAGCATTTCTTCGGAAGTTTCTTACCAGACTCAAATATTTTTTATCTTTGAATTCTCTTAGTGACCCACTTTCATTTTTTGCCCATTCTTCAAATAATCGATCGTCAAAAGAAAAATTGTAATGAATACCGGAAACCGTCTGCATCATGCTTCCATATCTATGTGATAAACCTATGCGATAAAGTTTTTTCAGTTTGCCTGAGTTAGAGTGCCCATATTCTGCAATTGGAATTGCAGATTCGTTTTCTATGGACATAGGTATGCTTGCCGGCCAAAAATCATCATCAGTATTTTTTAAGCAAAAGTAAACGATGTTTTCCAACTCTTTAAGACAGTTATTAAGGTCCTTATTTGGGCTGGTGACTAGCTCGATCAAGGCCTCTGAGAAGTCAGTGGTAATTCTAGGATTGGTTAAAGATGAGCCGTAAGCTTTAGGATGATCTTCTAGAGATATGGAGCAGTTCCTTGATCTTAAATTTTCTTTTTCAATGCCTCTCCGAGAGAATTTTATGAAATCAGACAGATTTAATGAGTCTAGATCTTCTAGAGAATTAAGAAATTTGTTGGACATTGCTGGTAAAGATTATACCTTTGGACCAGCTGCTACTACTTCGGATGAGAGATTAAATTTTTCTATGTTAGTTCTAAATTTTTCAGCAAGTTGTTTTGCTTCATTATCGTAATCTGATTTACTTCCCCATGTAGCAGACGGATTTAAAAGTTTTGGATCTACGCCATCAAGATTGACGGGTATTTCAACATTCATGATATCGAGCATTTCTGTAGATGATTCATGGATAGAACCATCCTGTATAGCTTTTATGACACTCCTGGTAACAGGAATATCAAATCTATTACCAACTCCGTATGGACCTCCGGTCCATCCAGAATTAACAATGAATACTTTACTGTTGAAACTCTCAATTCTTTTCATTAAAAGTTCAGCATAAACTCTAGGAGGCCTTGGAAAAAATGGAGAGCCGAAACAGTGAGAGAAGGTTGAATCCAGATCTTTGGTCGAACCAATTTCTGTGGAACCAACTTTTGCTGTATAACCGCTAAGAAAGTGATACGCAGCCGCCTCTTTACTCAGAATAGATACTGGAGGCAGTACCCCAGTTAAATCACAAGTAAGGAAAATAATTGCATTTGGCTCGCCAGCAAAATTATCTTTTAAATGACTGTCTACATGTGAAAGAGGATAGACCGCTCTTGTATTCTCAGTAATAGATTGATTAGCGTAATCAATATCAATGGTATTAGGCTTGAGTACGACATTTTCAACCACGGAGCCTCTTTTAATAGCATCCCAAATAATAGGTTCGTTTTTTTGCGATAGGTTTATTGTTTTTGCATAACATCCGCCTTCAAAATTAAAGACAATTCCCTCACCCCAGCCATGTTCATCATCGCCAATCAACCATCTACTTGGGTCGGCTGATAGAGTTGTTTTGCCTGTCCCAGAAAGACCAAAGAAAAGTGAAACATCGCCGTTCTCTCCAGCATTTGCAGCACAATGCATAGGTAAGACATCGTGTTCAGGTAAGATGAAGTTCAAGACTCCAAACATAGATTTCTTCATTTCGCCTGCATACGCTATTCCAAGAATAAGAACCTTTTTCTCAGTGAAATTGATCATCACTGTTCCATCCGAATTAGTTCCATGGACTTTAGGGTCACAAACAAAGCTTGGAACACATCTGAGATTCCATAAATCTTTTTTCTTAGGGTTAAAGGATTCAGGTCTAATGAGTAAGCTTTGACAGAAGACGTTGTGCCAGGCTAGCTCATTTTCAACTACAACAGGCTGGTAATGCTCAGCACTAGCCCCAACATGAAGATCTGCAGTATAAGTCTCTTTTCCCTTAAGATAGTCTGCTGACTCATTCCAAAGTCGTTCGAACTTCTCTGAATTGATAGGCTGATTGTTCTCACTCCAATCAACAACATCTCTGGTAATTGAATCCTCGACAATAAATCTGTCTTTAGGGCTTCTCCCGGTTCTCTTTCCCGTGGTGACTATTAGTGCACCATTGGATGCAGTAATGCCTTCCTTGTTATTGAGGGCAATTTCTATAAGATTATCAATCGGAATATTATGATTCATTCAGTTCTTCAAAGTTCGGTTG
>LULK01001032.1_pt1 | contig 14752 bp, 15 predicted proteins | sample 728181 | NCBI WGS metagenome assembly LULK01 (sample SAMN03860291, study PRJNA289734) | marine metagenome | biome: seawater column; feature: ocean; material: water; isolation source: Red Sea water column Station 169 - depth 10m | place: Saudi Arabia: Red Sea | collected 2011-10-15 | depth 10 m | reverse complement strand
CCACTCCTTCGGCTACAAGATCGGCATCCTCGTCGGGCTGCTCACCGGCGCCACGCTCTACCCGATGGCGACCTTCGACCTCGACGAGACGATGCGGCTCATCGAGACCGAGCAGATCACCGTCCTGCCGGGCGCACCGACGATCTACCAGTCCCTGCTCGGCGCTCCGGGTCGGGAGGGGCGCGACCTCTCGAGCCTCCGCCTCGCGGTCACCGGCGCCGCCGTCGTCCCGGTCGTGCTGATCGAGCGGATGCGGGCCGCCGCTCCGGAGGGCCTGGGCATCGACCAGGTCGTGACGGCCTTCGGCATGACCGAGGCGGTGGTGGTGACGATGGCCCGCGACGGCGACCCCGCCGAGCTGGTGGCCAGCACCTGCGGTCGTGCCATCCCTGGCATGGAGACCCGGATCGCCGCCCCCGCCCGGCGACGTGGGCGTGCTCGACGACGCGGGCAACCTGCGGATCACCGACCGGCTCAAGGACATGTACATCTCCGGCGGGTTCAACGTCTACCCCGCCGAGGTCGAGCAGTCGCTCATGAGGCTCGAGGGGCTCGCGGACGTCGCCGTCGTCGGCGTGCCGGACGAGCGGATGGGCGAGGTCGGCAAGGCCTTCGTCGTCCGCGCCGACTCCCCCGCCGGCGAAGCGCTGACCGCCGACGACGTGACCGCGTTCGCCCGGGAGCACCTGGCGAACTTCAAGGTGCCGCGACAGGTCGAGTTCACGGGCGCGCTCCCGCGGAACCTGTCCGGCAAGGTGCTGAAGAAGGATCTCCGCTGATGGATCTGACCCTGTCCGAGTCCGAGCAGGCCTTCCAGGCCGAGGCCCGGGAGTGGCTGGCGGCGCACGTGCCGGCCGAGCCGCTGCCGTCGATGGACACCCCCGAGGGGTGGGTGCTGCACCAGGAGTGGGAGAAGAAGCTCGCCGAGGCCCGCTTCTCGGTCGTCTCCTGGCCGCGTGAGTTCGGCGGTCGCGAGGCCTCGCTCGTGGAGTGGGTGATCTTCGAGGAGGAGTACTACCGCGCCGGCGCGCCCGGTCGCGTCTCCCAGAACGGCATCTTCCTGCTGGCGCCGATCATCTTCGAGCACGGCACCCCCGAGCAGCAGCAGCGCTTCCTGCCGTCGATGGCGACCGGCGAGCGGATCTGGGCGCAGTGCTGGTCCGAGCCGGAGGCCGGCTCCGACCTGGCGTCGCTGCGCTCGACCGCCCGGCGCGACGACGAGCGCGGCGGCTGGGTCCTCAACGGTCAGAAGACCTGGTCCTCGCGGGCGGCCCTGGCTCACTGGGGCTTCGGGCTCTTCCGCTCCGACCCGCAGGCCCAGAAGCACGCGGGCCTGACCTACTTCCTCTTCCCGCTCGACGCCGAGGGCATCACGGTGCGCCCGATCGCCCAGCTCGACGGCGAGGCCGGCTTCGCCGAGATCTTCTTCGAGGACGTCTTCGTCCCCGACGCCGACGTGCTCGGTGGCGTGGGTGACGGCTGGCGGGTCGCGATGAGCACCGCCGGCAACGAGCGCGGCCTCTCGCTGCGCTCCCCCGGCCGGTTCACCGCCGCCGTCGACCGGCTCATCGACCTGCACGGCAGCACGCACCGTGGCCAGGTCACGGACCGCGTCGTCGACGCCTGGGTGCGCGCGCAGGCCTACCGTCTCTACACCTGGGGCACCGTCACCCGGCTCGCCGCCGGCGGCGACATGGGGGCCGCGGGCTCGGTCAACAAGGTGTGGTGGTCCGGGCTCGACGTGGCCCTGCACGAGACCGCGCTCGACATCCTCGGCGCCGAGGCCGAGGTCGAGTCACCGTGGCTCGACGGCTACACGTTCTCGCTGTCGGGGCCCATCTACGCCGGCACCAACGAGATCCAGCGCAACATCGTGGCGGAGCGCATCCTGGGCCTTCCCCGCGAGCCCAAGGGCCAGCCGAAGGAGGCAGCCAAGTGAGGTTCGAGCTCGACGAGGACCAGCGCGACTTCGCCGCCGCCCTGGAGTCCCTGCTCTCCGGCGCGGGCACGGTGGCCGCCGCCCGCGCCTGGGCCGAGGGCGACCACGCCCCCGGCCTCGGCCTGTGGAAGCGACTCTCGGACCTGGGGGTGCTGTCGCTGGCCACCGACGCCTCGCCCGTCGAGGTCGCCATCGCCTTCGAGGCACTGGGTCGGCACGCCGTCCCCGGCCCGTGGGTGGAGTCCGCGGCGTACCTGCCGATCGCCCTCGGCCGCGAGGTCGAGGGCGTGGCGACGGTGGCGCTGCCGCCGCACGTGCCGTACGCCCTGGACGCCGACGTCGCCGACGAGGTGTACGTCGGAGCGACCCCCGCCACGGGGGTGGGCGAGCAGGTCACCTCGGTCGACCGCACACGCCGCCTCTTCCGCGTCGAGGGCGCCGGCGAGCCCCACCGGGAGGCGATCGACCTGGCCGTCCTGGCCACCGCCGCCCAGCTGCTCGGTGCCGGCGAGCGGGTGCTCGCCGACTCGGTGGACTACGTCAAGCAGCGCACCCAGTTCGGTCGTCAGATCGGCTCGTACCAGGCGATCAAGCACGCGCTGGCCGACGTGCGCATCGCGCTCGACTTCGCACGGCCGCTCGTCCACGGCGCCGCCCTCGGTGAGATCGACGTCTCCGCGGCCAAGCTCGCGGCCGGGGACGCGGCGTACCTCGCCTCCCGGGTCGGCCTGCAGGTGCACGGCGCCATCGGCTACACCGCCGAGTTCGACCTGTCGGTGTGGCTGACCAAGATCCGCGCCCTGGTCACGGCCTGGGGCACCCCCGACTTCCACCGCGGCCGGCTGGCTCAGCAGCTCGGCCTGGACTGAGGACGACGATGGACCTCTCCCTCTCCGAGGAGCAGACCGAGCTGGTCGCGACCGTGCGGTCGCTGCTGGCCAAGCGCAGCGACAGCGGCGCAGTGCGCACCGCGATCGCGTCCGAGGCCGGCTTCGACGCCGACCTGTGGCAGGTGCTGTGCGAGCAGATCGGCGTCGCGGCACTGGCGGTCCCCGAGGAGCACGACGGCGTCGGCGCCACCCTCGTGGAGTCGGTCCTGGTCCTCGAGGAGATCGGCCGTGCGCTCGCCCCGGTGCCCGCCCTGTCGTCCCTCGTCACGGCCGAAGCGGTCCTCGCCGGAGCCGACGACGACGCGGCCGCACGCCTGCTGCCACGGCTGGCTGCCGGTGAGATCGGTGCGTTCGCCGTGCTCGAGGGCGGGCAGGCGAGTGCCGTCCTCGACGCGGACCTCGCCGACGTCCTCGTGGCCGCCGACGGCGAGCACCTCTACGAGGTCGACCCGACCGCGGCCCAGGTCTCCTGGACACCGTCGATGGACCAGACCCTGCGCCTGGGCAGCCTGCAGGTCGACGTCGCCACGGCCACCCGCATCGGCTCGGCCGCACCGGCGGTGGAGCGGGCCCACCTGGTCGGCGCCCTCGGCGCGGTCGCCCTGTCGGTCGGCTGCGCCCAACGCGGGCTGGACATGACGGTCGCCTACAGCAAGGACCGGGTGCAGTTCGGCCGCCCGATCGGTTCCTTCCAGGCGCTCAAGCACCGCATGGCCGACATGCTCGTGCAGCTGGAGATGTCACGCTCGGGGTCCTGGTCAGCGGCGTACGCCGTCGCCTCGCAGGCCCCCGACGCGGCCCAGCTGGTGCACGCGGCGAAGTCCTACGTCGCCGAGGCGGTCGCCCAGGTCGCGGCCGAGACGGTCCAGATGCACGGTGGCATCGCCATCACCTGGGAGCACGACGCCCACCTGGTGCTCAAACGCGCCCACGCCCTGGGCCAGCTGTTCGGGGCGCCCCACGTGCACCGCGCCGCACTCGCACTGCCCTGAGCGGGAGCGCTCGCGCACGTCCACGGACGGCCCACACCGCAGTCACCCAGGCGTTGACCAACGGTGTCCCGGGTGAGGACCGGGTGTGGGCTGCGCAGGCCTAGCGTCGTCGCATGAACTCGAACTCCACCACCGCCCGCGGCAGCAGCTCCGCTTCGTCCCACGCCGGCACCGAGGTGCGGCCGGTCGCCGGGGTCGGCATGGTCGCCAACCCGCGACGCACCCGCGTCTGAGCACACGCTGGGCAGGGTCCCCAACGCCCGGGCCGCCGCCCTGTGCAGTCAGTCGGTGGGGATCTCCGTGGTCGCGTAGCGACCACGGAAGAACAGCAGCGGGTCGTCCACGTCGCCGATCTCCAGGCCGAGCACCCGGCCGATGACGACGTAGTGGTCGCCGGCCTCGTGCACGGCGTGGATGCTGCACTCGAGGTGCGCGATCGTGCCCCGCAGCAGCGGCGTGCCCGTCACCGGGGCCGGGGTCCAGTCGACTCCCGCGAACTTGTCCGCGCCGCGGCTGGCCATCTGGTTGGACAGCCACGCCTGGTCCTCGGCGAGGATGTTGACGCAGAACTTCCCGGACCGCTGGATGAGCGGCCAGGCCCGCGAGGTCTTCGCGGGGATGAACATCACCAGCGGCGGGTCCAGCGAGACGCTGGAGAACGACTGGCAGGTCATGCCGACCGGCAGTCCCCCGCTCATCGTGGTCACGACGGTCACGCCGGAGGCGAACTGCGAGAGCACGTCGCGGAAGCGACGCGCCGCTGACACGGCCTCCTCGTCGTCGGCCGGGACCTCGACCTCCTCGCCGGGGCGCAGGTCGAAGATCGAGTCGCCGAGCCACGACTCGATCAGCTCCGGGCTCGGCCAGGTCGCGCGCGCGTCGGTCCGCATCCCCTCGGGGACATCGTCGTGCGTCATGCGAGCCACCCTAGGGACCTCGATGCCTTCCAGCACGTCCGGCCCGCCTACTGCCCGCCGCCGAAGTCGTGGCCCCAGTAGGACACGGCGGTCGACTCGCGGGCGACCCAGGTGCGGTCCTCGACGCGCAGGCCGTCGGTGCCGAACTCCACGTCGAAGCCCGCGGGGCTCTTGACGTAGAAGGAGACCATCTCGTCGTTCATGTGGCGACCGAGCGTCGCCGACAGCGGCGCCTTGTGCTTGCGCACCCGCTCCAGGGCACGGCCCACGTCGTCGAGCTCGTCGACCTCGAGCATGATGTGCACGCACTTGCTGGCGTTGGGCATCGGCAGGAAGGCCAGCGAGTGGTGCCGCGGGTTGACGCCGAGGAAGCGCAGCCAGACCTTCGAGCCCGGCTCCTTGCCGACGAACTCGCCGGGCATGCTCATCGAGTCACGCAGGCGGAACCCGAGCACCTCGTCGTAGAAGCGCAACGCCTCCACGTCGTCGGTGACCGGGAGCACCACGTGGCCCATGCCCTGGTCGCCGGTGACGAACCTGGCGGCGTACGGCGTGACGATCGGCCGGGACTCGTAGGTGATCCCGTGGAAGATCTCGAAGACGTTGTCGAAGGGGTCGCTGAAGCGGACCAGCTCCTGCACGCGGCGCTCGTCGAGCTCCTCGCGGGTGCCGTCCTCGAAGTCCACGCCCGCCTTCTGCAGGTGCTCGCGCACCTCCTGCAGGGCGCGGTGGTCGGCGACCTCCCAGCCCACGCAGGTCAGCTCGTCGACGTCGCCGGGGACGACGACCAGCCGGGCAGACACCTCGTCGATGCGCCAGTACTGGTGGTCGGGGTGGGGGCCGCGGCCCTCGGCGAGGCCGAGGACCTTGCCGGCGAAGGTGCGCCACTGCTCCGGGTCGGTGCTGCTGACCCGGACGTAGCCCATGGACTTGATGTCGATCGTCATGTCAGCGCTTCCGTTCGACGTGGCGTGCGAGGAAGGCGGTGGCCACCTCGCGGAACTCCTCGGCCGCCTCGATCTGGGCCCAGTGGCCGCAGTGGGGGAAGACGTGGAGCCGCGCCCTGGGGATCAGCTTGAGGGCCACCATCGCGCCGTCCAGCGGGTTGACCCGGTCCTCGCGACCCCAGGTGAGCAGGGTGTGCTTGCGCAGGCGGTGCGCCTCGCGCCAGAGCATGCCGTCCTCGGCGGTCTCGGGGTTCCAGAACGACATCCCCATCGAGCGCATCGCGTCCTGCGCGCCCGGCGCGGTCGCGTCGGCGAAGCGCGCCTCGACCAGCTCGTCGGTGACCAGGGACTGGTCGACCACCATGGTGGAGATGAACGCCCGCAGGGCCTCGCGGCTCGGGTTCGCGCCGAAGTCCATCAGGCGCTGGACGCCCTCGGTCGGGTCGGCGTGGAAGAGGTTCAGCGACAGCCCGCCCGGCCCCATCATGATCAGCCGGCCGACCCGGTCGGGGTAGGACAGCGCCAGGCGCATCGCCGTACCGCCGCCCAGGCTGTTGCCGAGCACGTGGACCTTCTCGATGCCCAGCGCGTCGAGGACCGCCACGATCGCGTCGGCGGAGAAGCGGTAGTAGTTGCCCACCACCGGCGGCTTGTCCGAGGCGCCGAAGCCGGGCTGGTCGACCAGGAGCGTGCGGAACTCCTCGGCGAAGCCGGGCAGTGCCGGGCCGAAGTTCGACCACGAGGAGGCACCGGGCCCGCCGCCGTGCAGCATCACCAGCGGCAGTCGCTCGGCCTTGTCGTCGGTGCGACTGTCGGCCTCGTAGTAGGCGATCCGCAGGTCACCGGCCGCCTCGGTCTTGACCGAGACGAACTGCTGGACCTCGTCCTTGGTCAGCTGCGTCGACACTCAGTACATCCCCGGGTCGATCTTGTGGCCGAACTCGTGCGCGCCGTACATCTGCAGGGCGCGCTCGGGGTCGTTGGCGGCGTGGACGCGACCCGCGTGGGCGTCGCGCCAGGCGCGCTGGAGGTAGGTGCCGCTGGTCAGCGCCCGACCACCGGAGGCCTCGAAGAGCGCGTCGATCGCGTCGATGGCGCGCTGGGAGCCCAGCACCTGGTCGCGCCGGACCTTCAGGCGCGTCTTGAGCGGGATCTTCTCGCCCTTGGCGACGTAGTCCTGCTCCTCGCGGATGTTGTTGACCAGGAGCGCCCAGGCGGCGTCGATCTCGCTGGAGGCCTTGGCGATGCGCACGGCCGAGAACGGGTCCAGGCTGGCTTTCTCGCCGAGGTACGCCGCACGGGTGCGCTTCTGCTGCATCTCCACGTGCTCGTCGTAGGCGCCCATGGCCATGCCGATGATCGGCGTGGTGATGGTGCCGGTGAAGATCGAGTGGAAGGGCAGCTTGTAGAGGTCGGAGGTGTTCTGCTCCTGGCCCGGGCCGCGGCACTGGCCGGTCTCGCCCATCGACAGGGTGAACGCCTCGGGGATGAACACGTCCTCGACCACGATGTCGTTGGAGCCGGTGCCGGCCAGGCCGACCATGTTCCAGACGTCGACGATCGTGTACTTCTCCCGCGGGACCATGAACGTCTTGAAGTCGACGATCTGGCCCTCCTCGGTGAAGACCAGCCCGCCGAGCAGCACCCACGAGCAGTGGTCGCAGCCGGAGGAGAAGCTCCACTTGCCCGAGAGGATGTAGCCACCGTCGGTGACGGTCGCCTTGCCGGTCGGGGCGTAGGAGGAGGAGAGCCGGACGTTGGTGTCCTCGCCCCACACCGCCTGCTGCGCCTCGTCGGCGAACAGGGCGACCTGCCACGGGTGCACGCCCACGACGCTGGAGACCCAACCGGTGGAGCCGCAGGCCGAGGCGATGTCACGCACGGCGGTGTAGAAGGTCACCGGGTCGGCCTCGTGGCCGTCGAAGCGCTTGGGCTGCAGCAGCTTGAAGAAGCCGGTCTCCTCCAGCTCCTTGATGCTCGCCTCGGGCACGACGCGGAGACGCTCGGTCTCGTCGGCCCGCTCCCGGAAGGTGGGGAGCAGGTCGCGGACGCCGTCGAGAACAGCCTGGGACATCGCACAAACTCCTGTCGGTAGAACGTGTTACTGGTAAGACTAGAACACGTTTCAGTTTTGGACCAGCACTCCCGGGTGAGAGTCGTCTCAGCGACCCCGACGGTGCCGGGTGCAGCGGTGGGTCAGGCGTTGGCCACCTGCTTGTCCTGCTCGGCCTTCAGCATCAGCGCGATGTCGATGAGCTGGTCCTCCTGGCCGCCGATCAGCTTGCGGCGGCCGGCCTCGAGCAGGATCTTCGCGCCGGAGACGCCGTAGCGATCGGCGGCGTTGCCGGCGTGCTTGAGGAAGGAGGAGTAGACCCCGGCGTACCCCATCATCAGGGTCATCCGATTGAGCTCGCACTCTTCGGGCATCGCGGGCTTGATGACGTCCTCGGAGGCATCGACGATCTGGAGGAAGTCGACGCCGGTGCGCCAGCCGAGCTTGTCGCACACGCCGATGAACGCCTCCAGCGGCGTGTTGCCGGCCCCCGCGCCGAAGCCCCGCGCGGGCGGCCGCGACGGTGTTGGCGACACCGAGCGCGAGGTTCTCGTGGCCGTGGAACCCGACGTCGGCGACGTCACCGATCTCCGCGACGACGGCGGAGACCCGGTCCGCGGTCTGCTCCATGATCAGGGCGCCGGCGGAGTCGACCACGTAGACGCACTGGCAGCCGGCATCGACCATGATCCGCGCCTGCTTGGCCAGCACCTCGGGGGGCTGGGTGTGGCTCATCATCAGGAAGCCGACGGTCTCCAGGCCGAGCTCGCGCGCCAGGCCGAAATGCTGGATGGAGGTGTCGGCCTCGGTGCAGTGGGTGGCGATCCGGCAGATCTGTCCGCCGTTGTCCTGCGCGGCCCGGATGTCGTCCTTGGTGCCGACGCCCGGGAGCATGAGAAAGGCGATCTTGGCGCGCTTCGCGGTCTCCGCGGCGATCCGGATCAGCTCCTGCTCCGGGGTCCGGGAGAACCCGTAGTTGAACGAGGAGCCGCCCAGTCCGTCGCCGTGGGTCACCTCGATGACCGGGATGCCGGAGCTGTCAAGGGCCTCGACGATGTCGTGGACCTCGGTCGCGGTGAACTGGTGACGCTTGTGGTGCGACCCGTCGCGCAGGCAGGTGTCGGTCAGGCGCAGGTCCAGCTCGCCCCAGGGCTCGGTGCCGTGGGTGCCGTGCCAGGTGCGGGTGAGGGTGTTCAGGTCGGTGCTCATGGGTTGCCTTTCAGGTTCCGGGGTTTCGAGACGGCGCTGGCGCGCCTCCTCAACCGCCGGACGGGGCGAGGATCGAGCGGGCGATGTTCTGGCCGACCTGCGTCGCGGCGGCGGTCATGATGTCGAGGTTGCCGGCGTACGGCGGCAGGAAGTCGCCGGCGCCCTCGACCTCGACGAAGATCGAGACCTTGAGCGCCCCACGGGTGGCCGGCGAGGGGTCGTCGAGCTGGGGCTCCTGGAGCAGCCGGTAGCCCGGGACGTACTCCTGGACGGCCTTCTCCATGGCGAAGACCGAAGCGATGATCGCGTCGCGGTCGGCGTCTGGGTCGGCGGCGCAGAAGATCGTGTCGCGCATGATCATCGGCGGCTCGGCCGGGTTGAGGATGATGATCGCCTTGCCCTCCGTCGCCCCACCGATCTCGCGCACCCCGCTGCTGGTGGTGCGGGTGAACTCGTCGATGTTGGCGCGGGTGCCCGGGCCCGCGGACATGGACGAGACCGAGGCCACGATCTCGGCGTACGACACCGGAGCGACGCGGGAGACCGCGGCGACCATCGGGATGGTGGCCTGGCCGCCGCAGGTGATCATGTTGACGTTCATGGCGTCGACGTGGGTCTCGCCGTTGACCGGCGGGATGACCGCGGGGCCGATCGCGGCCGGGGTCAGGTCGATCGCCCGGATGCCGGCCTCCTCGTAGCGCGGTGCGTACTCGCGGTGCACGTAGGCCGAGGTGGCCTCGAAGATCAGGTCGGGCATCTCGTCCTGCTTGAGCAGCCAGTCCACGCCCTCGTGGGAGGACTCCAGGCCCTTCTCCGCGGCGAGCTTGAGGCCCTCGCTGCTCGGGTCGACGCCGATCATCCAGCGCGGCTCGATGACGTCGGAGCGCAGCAGTTTGTACATCAGGTCGGTGCCGATGTTGCCGGGCCCGACGATCGCTGCGGTCAGCTTGCTCATGGGTCTCCCTGGTTCCTCGGGGCGGGTGCGTGCAGGTGGTGCTGGTGGAGCAGTGGTCAGTCGGTGAACGTGGCCCGCAGCGGGGCGAACCCGCTGATCGTGGCGAGGACGTCGTCGCCGGGGGCGAACGGCACGAAGGGGCCGAGCGCGCCGGAGAGGACCAGGTGGCCCTTGCGGAGCGGGTCGCCGAACCGGGCGGCCTGGACCGCCAGCCAGCGCAGCGCCTCGAGCGGGTCGCCGAGGCAGGCGGCGCCGTTGCCGCTGGAGCGGACCTCGCCGTTGATGGCGAGCGTCATGTCGACGTCACGCGGCTCGAGCTGCTCGAGGGGCCGTGCGTCGTCCATGCCCACGACGTACAGGCCGCTGGACGCGCAGTCGGCCACGGTGTCGGTGAAGCCGATGTCCCAGCCGGCGATGCGGCTGTCGACGATCTCCAGGGCCGGCAGCGCCACGTCGACCGCCGCGCGCACGTCGGCGACGGTGAGGTCGTCGGGGTCACCCGGGTCGATGTCCTGGGACAGGACGAAGGCCACCTCGGCCTCGACCCGCGGCTGGAGGAGGCCGGCCATCGAGATCGGCCCGCCGTGGCTGACGTCCATGTCGTCGAGGAGGTAGCCGAAGTCGGGCTGGTCGACCCCGAGCTGGTCCTGGACCGCCTTGGACGTGGCGCCGATCTTGCGGCCGACCACGATCGCACCGGCGGCGAGCCGCCGCTCCACGACACCCATCTGCACGGCGTACGCCGCGTCGAGGTCGTCGGCGCCGATGAGGTCGCGGACGGGGGCGCACGGCTCCCCGGTCTCCTGGGCTCGGATCAGGCGCTCGCTGGCTGCGCGGATCGCGTCGTCGGACGTCACCTGTCGATACTAGAACCTGTTACAGTTTCGCGCCATGACGGGTGGTCCGACCGGCGCGTTGCCGGCAGAGGTGGATGTCGTCGTCGTGGGAGCCGGTGCGGCCGGCATGAGTGCGGCGCTGCGCGCCGCGTCCCACGGCCTGGAGACGGTGCTGCTGGAGAAGAGTGAGTACTTCGGCGGCTCGACGGCCCGCAGCGGCGGCGGGGTCTGGATCCCCGACAACTACGCACTGCGCGCGGCCGGCGAGTCCGACGGCATCGAGGCGGCCAAGACCTATCTCGACGCGATCGTCGGTGACGTTGTGCCGAAGGTGCGGCGCGACACCTACCTCGAGCGTGGCCCCGAGGTCATGGACTTCATCCGCGACCGCTCCCCCGTGCGCTTCCGCTGGGTGCCGCAGTACGCCGACTACCAGCCTGAGCAGCCCGGCGGCCGCGCCCGCGGCCGCTCGGTCGAGCCCGACCCGATCGACGGGCGCATCATCGGCGAGGAGCTCGACCGACTGCACCCGCAGTACACCAAGGCCCCGGCCAACATGGTGGTGCTGCAGCGCGACTTCCGGAAGATCAGCCTGGGCCTGCGCACCCTCGGCGGCCCGATCACGATGCTCCGGGTGCTGCTGCGGCGCACCCTCGCCGGCCTGCGCCGCCAGCGCCTGTTCGGCATGGGCAACGCGATCGCCATCGGCCTGCGCAAGGCGCTGATGGACGCGGGCGTGCCGGTGGTGCACGAGGCCGAGCTCAGCGAGCTGGTCCTCTCCGAGGGCCGCGTCGTCGGCGTGAAGGTGCAGCGCGACGGCGCCGAGCACGTCGTGCGGGCGCGCCGCGGTGTCGTCATCGGCTCCGGCGGCTTCGAGCGCAACCTGGAGATGCGCGAGAAGTACCAGCCCAAGCCGACGTCGGTCGACTGGACGACCGGCTCGCAGTTCAACACCGGCGGCGGCATCAGCGCGGGCATCACCGCCGGCGCCGAGGTCGCACTGATGGACGACTCGTGGTGGGGCCCGACCATCCCGCTGCCGAGCGGTCCGTGGTTCTGTCTGGCCGAGCGCAACCTGCCCGGGTCGATCATCGTCAACCAGGCCGGCCAGCGCTACATGAACGAGGCGCTGCCCTACGTCGAGGCGACCCACAAGATCTACGAGGGGGAAGCCACCGGTGTAGGGCACGTGCCGAGCTGGATGGTCATCGACACCCGCTACCGCAACCGCTACCTGTTCGCGGGGCTTTTCCCGCGCCAGCCGTTCCCCGGCCGGTGGTACAAGCCCGGCACCATCAAGCGCGCCTCGACCCTGGCCGGCCTGGCCGAGGAGATCGGGGTGCCGGCAGCGGCCCTGGAGGCCACCGTGGAGCGCTTCAACGGCTTCGCCCGCAGCGGCGTCGACGAGGACTACGGCCGCGGCGAGTCGGCGTACGACAAGTACTACTCCGACCCCACCGTGAAGCCGAACCCCTCCCTCGGCGTCATCGACCAGGGCCCGTTCTACGCGGTGAAGATCGTGCCCGGCGACCTCGGCACCAAGGGCGGCCTGGTCACCGACGAGCGCGCCCGCGTGCTGCGTCCCGACGGCTCGCCGATCGAGGGCCTGTACGCCGCCGGCAACGCGTCGGCCGCGGTCATGGGCCACACCTACCCCGGCCCCGGCGGCACCATCGGCCCGGCGCTGGTCTTCGGCTACCTGGCCGCCGACGACATCGCCGATCAGGGCGTGGTCTCTCCCGGGACGAGCGCCAGCGAGGAGCGGGCGTCGAGACCACACCCGAACCCCGAGAGCGAGACCGTCTGATGCCCATCGACCCCACCGTCGCGATCGGCTCCCCCGTCGGGGAGGTCGAGTTCTCCTGGAGCGAGAGCGACGTCCTGCTCTACCACCTCGGCATCGGTGCCGGCTCGCGCGAGGGTGACAACCTCTCCCCCGACGCGCTGCGCTACACCCTGGACGGCCCGGCGCTGCAGGTGCTGCCGTCCTTCGGCGTGGTGGCCCCGACCTTCCACATGACCGACCCGCCGCCGCTGGACCTGCCGGGCTGCGACATCAACCTGGCCCAGGTCGTGCACGGCTCGCAGTCGATCTCGGTCTCCGCGCCGCTGCCGACCTCGGGCTCGGCGACGATCCGCACGACGCTCACCGACGTGTGGGACAAGGGCAAGGCGGCGGTCATCTGGCAGGAGGGCGTGGCCACCTCCCCGGAGGGCGGGGAGCTGTGGCGGGTGCGCTCGTCGATCTTCGTCAAGGGCGAGGGCGGCTGGGGCGGCGACCGCGGCTCCTCCCAGGCCGTCGAGATCCCGGAGCGCGTCGCCGACTGCGACGTGTCCTACGACGTCACGCCGCAGCAGGCGCTGCTCTACCGGCTGTGCGGCGATCGGAACCCGTTGCACGCCGACCCCGACTTCGCCAAGGCCGCGGGTTTCCCGGCGCCGATCCTGCACGGGCTGTGCTCCTACGGCATCGTGCTGCGCGAGCTGACCGACGCCCTGCTCGGCGGGGACGCCACCCGGGTCTCCGGGTTCGGTGCCCGCTTCGCCGGCGTGGTCTTCCCCGGGGAGACGATCCGGGTGCAGGGCTGGCAGGAGGACGGGCGCCTGGTCGCCTCGGCCACCGTCGCCGGCGGCCCCCGCGACGGCTCCCCCGTGCTGGCCGACTGCTGGGTCGACCTGGCCTGAGCGGCCGGCTCGTGTGGCTGAGCGCGGTCCAGGGACCGCGCTGAACCACACGAGGCAGTCACAGGGCGCGCCTCAGAGCGTCGTGACGTGGCCCTTGTCGGGGTCCCAGCGCCGCACCTCGGTGAGCCGGAGGTCGATCTCGGGTGCCCCCACGACCTCGAGCGTTCGGCCGAGGTCGGCGCGCGGCACCCGGCGGGCCAGCGTCACGTGCGGCAGCCAGCCCCGGTGCGCGCGGTCGGGCACCTGGACCCGCACGGCGAGGACCCGGCGTACGACGTCGTCGTGCAGGTCGACTCCGAGCGCGATCGTGACCCGGTCGCCGCCCAGGAGCAGGACCCCGCGCGCGGTCGCGGTGACCGGCAGCATCCCCCGCAGCCGGGCCCGGGCGACGTCGATGGCGGCGTCAGGGATCTCGGGCGCCTCCACGACGGTGACGTGCGGCTGGTTGCTCGCCTTGGTGTGGTCGGCCTGGCTGGGCAGCCCGGCGTCCTGCAGCGCCGTCCACAGCTCGCGGACGCGGGCGCGGCCCTCGTCGTCAGGGGTCAGCTCGAGGGCGTGGAGACGAGGCACGCCCGTCAGTCTCCCAGCCAGGCACTGGCCCGACGGGTGTGCTCCGACTTCTTGGCCGGGTCGAGGCCGTCGTACGTCCGGACCGCGAAGCCGGAGCGGGGGTTGCGCTCGAAGACCTCGCGGTGGTCACGGACGAAGGTCCAGTAGAGGCCGTCCCAGTCGGCCTCCCAGTCCCCGCGCGGCAGGTCGCTCATCTTCTTGAGGTAGTTGCTGCCGGAGACGTAGGGCTTGGTGGTGATCGACTCCCCCGCCGCGAACTGGCTCATGGCGTAGACGTTGGGCACCATCACCCAGTCGTAGGCGTCGACGAACATCTCCATGAACCACTCGTACGCCGCGTCCGGCTCGGTGCGCAGCAGGCACATGGCGTTGCCCAGCACCATCAGCCGCTCGATGTGGTGGGCGTACCCGTTGTCCAGCACCCGTCGCAGCACCAGGTCGACGGGGTCCAGCCCGGTCTCCGCGGTCCACCAGCCCTCGGCGAGCGGGCGGGTGTGGCCGAGGTGGTTGCGGCCGCGCATCCGGCGGCCCCACAGGACGTAGGTGGCGCGCATGTACTCCCGCCAGCCGATGAGCTGGCGCACGAAGCCCTCGAGGCTGGCCAGTGGCACGTCATCACCCACATCGAGGGCGTCGGCCAGCACGTCGCGCGGGTCGAGCAGCCCGATGTTGAGCCCCGGCGTCAGCAACGCGTGGAAGACGAAGGGGTGCTCGGCGGAGATGGCGTCCTCGTAGGGCCCGAACTCGGCGAAGCGCTCC
>LULK01001687.1_pt1 | contig 14756 bp, 19 predicted proteins | sample 728181 | NCBI WGS metagenome assembly LULK01 (sample SAMN03860291, study PRJNA289734) | marine metagenome | biome: seawater column; feature: ocean; material: water; isolation source: Red Sea water column Station 169 - depth 10m | place: Saudi Arabia: Red Sea | collected 2011-10-15 | depth 10 m | reverse complement strand
AGATTTTGCAATTAAACAAGATGCAATTCCTGGGTTTATTAACACAGCATGGACTAGAGCAGAAGAAACAGGCATTTACAGAGGTAATTGCACAGAACTTTGTGGAAAGAATCATGGCTTTATGCCAGTAGTCGTTAAGGTTGTTGAAAAGGATGAATACAATGACTGGGTATTAGCAAAGAAAGAAGAAGCAATAAAGCTTGCTGAACTCACAGAAAAAGAATGGTCGCTTGCCGAACTTACACAAAGAGGCGAAGGGGTTTACCAAAAGAACTGTGTTGCTTGTCACCAGATGAATGGTGAAGGGCTTCCTCCCATATTTCCTGCTCTTGCTGGAAGTGATATTGTAATGTTTGATAGAAGTTGATATGGCTGCAGTTATAACATACACAAGACAGGCATGGGGTAATGCCGAAAATGGTGATGGAGAATACGTTGTTCCATCAGATATAGTTGAATATAAAAAACCAAAAATTTAATTAGCGAGGTAAATTATGAGCTCAGTTATTGAAAGCCACCACGATGATCATCATCACGGCCCTGCAAAAGGCTTGATGCGATGGCTTCTTACAACTAACCATAAAGATATAGGTACATTATATCTATGGTTTAGTTTTGCCATGTTCTTAATTGGTGGAGCAATGGCAATGGTTATTAGAGCCGAGCTTTTCCAGCCTGGGATGCAGATAGTAGAACCTGAATTCTATAATCAGATGCTTACACTTCATGGGCTTATCATGGTTTTTGGTGCAGTAATGCCAGCCTTTGTTGGATTGGCTAACTGGCTTGTGCCTATGATGGTTGGAGCTCCAGATATGGCCCTCCCACGATTGAATAATTTAAGTTTTTGGCTACTTCCGTTTGCCTTTGGTATCTTACTCTCTTCATTATTTATGGAAGGGGGAGCACCAAATTTTGGGTGGACATTCTATGCGCCTCTCTCTACAACGTATGCACCTCCGAGTGTAACCTTTTTTATTTTCTCAGTTCACATTATGGGAGCATCCTCAATTATGGGATCTATTAACGTAATCGTAACCATAATGAATATGAGAGCCCCAGGAATGGATTTAATGAAGATGCCACTCTTTGTATGGTCTTGGTTAATTACTGCTTATCTTCTTATTGCTGTTATGCCGGTTCTAGCTGGTGCAGTAACTATGATGTTAATGGATATTCATTTTGGCACAAGTTTCTTTAATGCAGCTGGTGGCGGTGATCCGGTATTATTCCAGCACATTTTTTGGTTCTTTGGTCATCCTGAAGTTTATATTATGATTTTGCCAGCCTTTGGAATTGTCTCTCACATTATTGAGACCTTTTCCAGAAAGCAGTTATTTGGTTATTCATCTATGGTTTGGGCGATGCTGTCTATTGCAATTCTTTCTTTTGTTGTTTGGGCTCATCACATGTTTACTGTTGGTATGCCATTAGCAGCTGAGCTTTTCTTTATGTGGGCAACGATGCTTATAGCAGTCCCAACCGGAGTTAAGGTATTTAACTGGGTTGCAACAATGTTCAAAGGCTCCATTACATATGAGACTCCAATGCTATTCGCAATTTCCTTTGTAGTTCTATTTACAATTGGTGGATTCTCAGGACTTATGCTTTCAATAGTACCCGCTGATTTTCAATACCATGATACTTATTTTGTAGTGGCTCACTTCCATTATGTCCTAGTGCCTGGATCAATATTTTCAATAATGGCAGCAGTTTATTATTGGATACCAAAGTGGACAGGTAATATGTATGACGAAAGAATGGGTAGATTGCATTTCTGGCTTTCGTTTGTGGGAGTAAATGTCACATTTTTCCCTCAGCACTGGATTGGATTGGCAGGAATGCCAAGAAGATATCCAGACTATGCTCTTCAGTTTGCAGACTGGAACATGGTTTCAACTGCAGGAGCTTTCTTATTTGGAGCTTCTCAAATCTTATTCTTATTTATTGTTCTAAAAACAGTAATGGGTGGAAAGAAAGCTACTCCTCAAGTTTGGGAAGGAGCAAGAGGTTTGGAGTGGTCAGTTGAATCACCAGCACCCTATCATACGTTTTCAACACCACCTAAAGTCAATTAATGAACAACTCTGCTAAAAGAACTCTTAAATATTTGTCATTCGCAGTTTTTGGGATGTTCTTTTTTTCATTTGCGCTAGTTCCTCTTTATGATGTTTTTTGTGAAGTGACAGGTCTAAATGGAAAGATTTCGCAATCAGAAGAGGGAATCAGCTATGAATCAAATTCTGGGAGAGACTTAACAATCCAATTTGTTTCTCACAATGCTGAGCAAATGCCTTGGGTATTTAAACCATCTGAAAAGATTATGAAAGTGAAAACTGGCAAGTACAGTAATGCAACGTTCTTTGTAAAAAATAATACAGATAAACCAATGACAGCAAGAGCAGTTCCTAGCGTTGCTCCAAGCAATGCAAATGAATACTTGAAGAAATTAGAATGTTTTTGTTTTGAAGAGCAATTTCTTGCGCCTGGCGAAGAAGCTCTTCTGCCAGTCAGATTTATTTTCGATAGTAATATGCCTGAAAGCATCAATAATGTAGCTCTCTCATATACTATCTTTGATATTACTAACTATAATGACATGGAGATGGCACATCACGATGGAAGATAGAATGGAATATCAAAAATATTATGTTCCTGAGTCGAGCAAATTCCCTATTTTTGCTGCCTTTTCTTTGTTCATTTTAATAATTGGCGCTTCATCAACAATTAATTCTCTTGATAATCCTGAAAGCAATGCAAGCTTAATTTTATATACAGGCCTAGCTTGTTTCTTAGCAACACTATTTTTTTGGTTTAGGCAGGTTGTTAAAGAAAACAATGCCGGCCTAGAAAGTGCACAACTTTCTCAGTCTTTTGTTTACGGGATGGCGTGGTTTATATTTTCTGAAGTAATGTTCTTTGCAGCTTTCTTTGGAGCTTTGTTTTACGTAAGATCTTTCGCAGTTCCGTGGTTAGGGGGTGAAGGAGAAAAAGGCCTTGCTAATATGCTATGGCAAGATTTTGAAGCTACGTGGCCACTAATAAATACTCCTGATGGAGGTAAAGCTTTTGTCATAGCTGCAAAAAGTATGAGCTTTCCCGGGTGGGAAAATATTAGCCACTGGCTACCTTTATACAACACTATCGTATTGCTAAGTTCTAGTGTGACAGTTCACTTTGCACATCTGGGTCTTAAGAAAGGAAACAAAACAACATTCAATATTTGGCTTGGTATTACAGTTTTACTCGCTCTAATTTTTGTTGGCCTTCAAGCAGCAGAATACTATGAGGCTTATGAACATTTTGGACTTACTCTAAATTCAGGAATTTATGGATCAACTTTCTTTATGTTGACCGGATTCCACGGATTCCATGTAATGTTGGGCGGCCTAATGCTCGCAGTTATGCTTATAAGATCTGTATTTTATGGCCACTTTAATGAGCACAAACATTTTGGTTTCGAAGCCGCATCTTGGTATTGGCACTTTGTAGATGTTGTTTGGGTTATGTTGTTCCTATTTGTTTATATTTTATAAACTTTCCGAAGCTATATAAGAATTGCCAAGTTCACCAGTTGATAAACCATATGCCACTAAAATTATTAATAAAATTGCCAAAGTGACCCTAATGCCTAAACCATATACAGTTCTTTTTCCTTCACCTCTATCTTTAAATAAGAAAAACAGACTCGAAGCAAGGCTCAAGAGAATTCCGATTATTAATACTATAATGATGCTTTTTACTGACATAACCTTTGTATTGTATAGGTAAAGATGAAATTAACTAAATCAAGGCAAGCAGCTACAATTTTTTATGTATTTTTCTCAATTGTCTTTGTTGTTCTGGGTTTTTGGCAGATCAATAGAGGAAATGAAAAAACAGAAATTATTGAAGCCTTTGAGTTGCAGCAGGCAGGACAAGCAATTGAATTCTCATCTGACTCCCAAAAATGGGAGAGAGTTTATATTAGTGGTGAGCTCGATGATAAAAGAATAATATATCTCGATAATGTAATTCATAAAGGGATATTAGGCTTTAAAGTTTTAGCCCCTGTCTTTATAGAAGATAACAAAATTATATTAGTTGACTTTGGCTGGATAAAACAGCCCCAAAGCAGAGATCAAGTTAGCTTCGTGAGCATTTCTGATAATAAGAATGTTTCGGTTTCAGGAGTTCTAGAATCACCAGAAATGGGATTAATATTATCAGAAGATATTTTTACAAACAGTTGGCCAAAAATATCTCAGAGCAAATCAATAACTGCATTGGAGTCATTATTTGAAGAAGAAATCATTAAATTTATTCTTCTATCTGACTATAGACCAGATACTAACTTTATATACCTAAAGCCTGTTGTTGCAAATATGCCACCAGTAAAACACTATGGTTACGCTGGCCAATGGTTTGCAATGTTTATAGCATTATCAATTATGTATTTATATTTTTTGAGGAAATCATCGAATGAATAAAAAAGCCCCGGAAGATAGTTTTCTAGAGAATATTGAAAATGATTTTCCAAGACTAGAAATTTTTGTTGATGCAGAATCAGAGTTTAAAAATCTCTTATTAAATTTATCCGAGGAATCTATAATTTCCTCAAGTTATATTTTTATAATTGATCCATATGGAAGACTCGTCATGTACTTTCCAAATGATCTTACTCCCAAAAAGATTCTGAAAGACCTAAAGGTACTAATATGATAAATATAAGAAATATATCTCTTTTTGGTGGACTATTTGCGATAGTTGTAATTGCTTTAGGAGCTTGGACAAGACTTGTAGATGCGGGTTTGGGTTGTCCAGATTGGCCTGGCTGTTATGGATTTGTAACTTTTCCAATAACTGATTCAGAAATAGCTCTTGCTGAAAGTAGATATCCAACATTTCCATATGAGATCGATAAAGCAATACCAGAGGTTGTTCATAGGTATTTTGCTGCGATGCTTGGCCTAATTGCAATCTTTCTTGTATTTTTTGCAATCAGATATAAAGTTGATCGCTCATTAAGGAATCTTTCAATCTTTTTGCTCTTTTTTATTTGTTGCCAAGGCCTTTTTGGTTATCTGACCGTAAGCTTAAAGCTCCTTCCTATAATAGTTACAGGCCATCTCTTTGGTGGCTTTATAACACTGAGTTTATTCTTTTTCATATTTTTAAAAGCAGCTGACTTCAAATTTCTAAACTATATAGATATTAAGAAGTATAGGTATCTTGCATTAGTGTGTTTGTTTGTTTTACTTGTTCAGATATTTCTTGGCGCATGGACAAGTACTAACTATGCCTCACTCGCATGCCCGGATTTTCCAACTTGTCAGGGTAGTTACTATCCAGAAATGGACTTTGAATCAGGATTCAATCTCAAACAAGAAGTTGGGCCAAACTATCTTTATGGACTTTTAGAAAATCCAGCACGAGTTGCCATACATTACTCTCATAGAGTTACAGCCCTTGTTCTTACATTTTTTATGTTAATTTTGATTGGCTGTTTGTGGTTTACAAATGCTGCCCCCTTATCATCAACATTGGGACTTGTTTTGCTGCTCCAAATTTCACTTGGAATTATGAATGTGGTCTATGTTTTACCTTTGTATATTGCAATTGCTCATAATCTTATCGCAGCAATGTTACTATTGGTTACTTTGCTTGTTAACTACTTAGCTTTCAAAAAATGAATGTTTTAAAAAACTACCTTGAGCTTACAAAACCTAAGGTAGTTTTAATGATGCTCATAACAGCAATTATTGGGATGTTGTTAGCTTCAAAAAGCTTACCGTCATTATATTTAGTTATTATTTCGATGATTGGCATAGGCTTATGTGCGTCTTCTGCTGCAACCATTAACCAAATTATAGATAGAAATATAGATGCAAATATGGCTAGAACTTCTAACCGACCACTTCCACAAGGTGAAATCACTACTTTCAATGCAAGTCTATTTGCATTTGCATTGATGATTGTTGGAACAGCTATTCTTGTTAGTCAAGTAAATACACTTACAGCAGTTCTTACGGTAGCCTCATTAATAGGATATGCCTTCATTTATACAGTTTTTCTAAAAAGAGCAACTCCTCAAAATATAGTTATTGGAGGTTTGGCTGGAGCTGCACCACCACTTTTGGGGTGGACATCTGTAACTAACTCAATCGATCCAAATGCACTTCTTTTGGTGCTAATAATTTTTGTTTGGACACCACCACATTTTTGGGCACTTGCCATTTATAGAAAGGAAGATTATGCGAGAGAGTCTATACCAATGTTACCAGTTACTCATGGAGTAAGATTTACAAAGCTTCAAATTATTTTATACACAGTTTTATTAGTGCTTGTAAGTTTACTTCCTTACATTGTATTAATGTCAGGAAACATATATTTATTTTCAGCACTTGGATTAGGACTATTTTATTTATATTCATCAATAAAAATGTATTTAACAGATGATGAAGAATACCCTATGACCTCATTCAAATATTCGATTTATTATATTTTTTTAATTTTTTTTGCACTCCTTGTAGATCACTTTATCTAATATGAAAAAGAATATAAGACTTTCTTTGCTTCTTATTTTTGTCTTCATAGCAACGATACTCTATGGATTTGTGAACAAGCTAACAGCTCCAAGAATACTAAGCAATGAAGAGCTTTTAATAAATGGCTTTTATAAGTTACAGGAGCCCATTGCGCTATCAGATTTCAGCTTAGAGAGAGAAGATGGCTCTTACTTCACAAAATCAGACCTAATAGACAAATGGACAATAATGTACTTTGGTTTTAGTAGTTGTCCTTCAGAGTGCCCGGTGACAATGAGTGAATTAAGAAAACTCATCAATGCACTTAGAGAAAAAGACTTCATGCTTGATGATAAGCAGTGGATCTTGGTTACCATAGATCCTGAGAGAGATTCTGCAAAAGATATAAATTTCTATGCTTCTAGATTCGACTCAAGCTTTGTCGGCCTCAGAGCAGAAAGACCAACTTTATTAAGCCTGACAACACAACTTAATGTAGCAAAAGTGAAACCAATGAAACATGAAATGCACTCCATTGAGGAGCTAAGCAATCATGTTAATAATGTAATCTTGATCAACAAGGATGCTGAATATTTTGGATTTTTTAGGCCTCCTTTTGATATTTCAAAACTTTCTTTGACTTATCAGTCAGTTACTACTCAATAACAAGCCCTTGTTTTCTTACAGTTAGATACTTATATTAATTATATGAAGTATTTAAATATTTATTTTCTATCCATAGCATTATTGTTTTCTTTTGATTTGAATGCATCTAAGTACGAGAAGGAAAGCGCATCTGATTTATATAAAAAGGCTACCAAACAGTTAAAAGAAGAAGATTATAAAAGTGCTCTTAAAACCTTAAAGAAATATACAAAGTCTAAAAAAAAGGATGCAGATGGTTGGACTCTTTTAGCGTTTACTAATAGAAAACTTAAGAATTATAGTGAGGCCGAATCTTTATATGCTAAGGCGCTTAATCTTGATCCTAATAATAAGATAGCGATTGAATATCAAGGTGAGCTATTTGTAGAGCTTGGAAGAATGGAAGAAGCAAATGCCAACTTAGCTAAACTGAGAGCGCTATGTCCAAACTCTTGTGAAGAGCTTGAAATGCTAGAGGAATATATCTCAGGAAATAAAACAAAATCTTGGTAATTTAAATAGTATCAATTGATAAAAGAAGAAATTCTCAAGATAGAAGGGCTTTTAAAAGAATCACACAACATTGTATTTCTCACGGGTGCTGGTATCAGTACTAACTCAGGACTACCTGACTTTAGAAGTGATAATGGTTTTTGGAAGACTAATAAACCAATAATGTTTAGAGACTTCTTGAATAGCTACCAATCAAGACGATTATCTTGGACCAGAAATATAACCCTTAATAAAACCCTAAAAAAAATTAAACCCAATCGTGGGCATATGTTTGTCAAAGAAATATTAGATGCTAAGAAAGGCTGTGTAATCACACAAAATATCGATGGCCTTCATCATAGATCTGGAATACAAGAGAAAAAAATAATAGAAGTTCACGGTAATGCAACAAAAGCTAAATGTTTAGATTGTGGGATTAGCCTTGATCTCGAACCATTCCACAAAGCAATTCATGATGACAAAGTAACGCCAGATTGTCCCAAGTGTTATGGCTTGGTAAAAGTTGCAACAATTTCCTTTGGGCAACCCATGAATATGAATGATTTTGAGAGATCTAAAGATAAAATAATCGAAAGCGATATTTTAATCGTGTTGGGTTCATCTCTTCAGGTACAACCCGTTGCTTCACTCCCAGGCTTTGCTGTTCAAAATGGGAAAAAATTAATAATTATCAACAAAGATCCAACTAACTTTGACCAATACGCTGAGGTTTGCATCCACGAAGATATTTGCAATACAGTTGCTAAGATAAATATTTAAAGTTTAGAAACTCTAGTAACCTCACTGTCTAAATACTCAGTAGTAAAATTATTTAAATGGAAGTCTGAATCAAGCGGCATAATTTCATTAAATATTAAACGCTTTGCAACCCTTACCATTATCACCGAAAATTTAAACAAGGCTAAGACTCTAAAGTAATTTATATTTTCTGCAGACAAACCAGTTTTATTTTCCCAAATCTCTATACCCTCGCTCTGACTCATGGAGCCATCAAGTCGAGGTACACCAAGCCCCAAACTATTACATTCATCTACAGCGAAGCCCCAAGCTAGATCCATTAATGGATCTCCCATGCTTGCCATTTCCCAGTCAAGAAGAGCAGATGCTTTATAGTCTTTATATAAGACATTACCTATTCTTGAGTCGCCCCAGCACATAGAAATTTTTTGTAATTCTGGTTTATTGGCAACCAGCCAATCATGAGCATTTGAGCAAACAGGATGCTTTTCTCCATCCATACCCCAATTTAAAAACTCCTTATAATAATCCAACTCTGCGCCGAGTGAATCCTCTGTATTTTTAAAACCACAACTCGAAATCTCTTCACTTGTTAAATCCAAACTATGAAACGAAGATAAATTATTTACCCAACCAGACCATACTGAATATCTTTGCTCAGGAGTCCCTTTTCCCATCATTCCCTCAGGATCCATATGATGAGGAGGATTATCGCTTGGTGCCTCTCCATCAATACACCTCATCACATAAAACTCTGAACCTAAAATATCATCATTATAGTTTTCAAATATTATTTCTGGAGTAGGGAGGCCCTTTAATCTTAGAAGCTTCATAATCGAAGCCTGCATTTTTAAATCATAGTCAGGAAACACTTGATATCCAGTTGGCCTAAGCCTTAAAACAAGACTTTCCGAAACATCTTTACCCTTTACGTCGAAGACAAAAGTTTCATTAGAAAAGCCTGAAGCAATTGAGCTTTCATGAGGTATAACTTCACAGTCACCATAAAGTTCGTTAAGCCAGGACCGCAGCTTAAGAAGCTTTTCATCAAAGTTTTTGTCTGTAGATACCGACATTAAGGTTTATCAAAAAGATCAACAAACCCACTTGGTTCATGCGCTCCAAGAATAAGTTGCTCTAAAACACCTCTTCCTTCATAAGCTTTATCTTCGATCTTCAATGTGGCACTCGAAAGAGCCTGAACATGTAAATATGGCGGATCACCAGGATCTTCATTTAGATCATATTCATCAAAGTGAGTTGCATTATCCCCCTTATCATGACCATCTCAATATTGTTACCATCTTTATCATTTGCAGTAATTATCATGGAATCAACTCTTCTAGATTTAGGCACATAAGATACTTTCTTTTGTACATTACGTAACTCTATCTCACCCTCAAATTCTGGACCTTGCATAATTGCTAGGACGGTGTCAGGAGTACCATCAGCTTTATCGATAAAGTAAATATGAGCAGAAAGATCCTCAAAATGGAAGGGCGCCCATAACCAATAAAATTGAGGCATATTAAAAGGAACCACAGGCTGACTATCGTAAGCTCCAACCGGCCTAACTCCCCAAGACCGATCCCTTGTTCCAACAAAGGTATCCTCAGTTACATCAATTTGCTCATCATTTATTTTTATCTTTCCCGACCATTTACCCTGCTGAGTTAGCCGACAAGTATCCATAATCATTCTAGGTCCATTAAATAATTGCATTTGAGGCTCTCTCATTGGCTCAAATCTGCCAGTGATAGTTAAATCAACCTCAAAATTGTTTTCAACATCGTTTAAAGAGACTTTTAGTTTTCTTAGTGGCTCAATAACCTCAACTTTTAGAGGCCCCACTTCGGTTTCAAGTCTTTCTAAATTTAAAACCCTTGAAGCTCTCGAGTTGTATTGTTTTCCTTTATAAGCAAGAGTAAATGCTCCATCCATTATATTTAGATTTGGGTAAACGCAGAGCACAGCACCAAAGTAGATATCATCTGTTTTTGAATAACCATTAAAAAAATATCTGTCATAAAAGTTTCTTTCGGACCCTACCTCAGAAACAGGTTTTGAAATTTGATGTATTGGATAATCGTCAGCTTTTGTTAAAGACATAATTTATATAGTTATTATTACTTTTCCTTTTGCTTTTCTATTCTGCAGATGGGCTATAGCATCTGCAGCTTTATCAAGCGTGAATTTATCGGAAACCTCAGGAGCGATTTTTCCTTCACCATGAAGTTTAAATAACTCCATAAAGTTAGCTTTATTGCCTGCAGGATCAATCCCAGTCCAAGCACCCCAAAAAACACCAACTATTTGGCATCCTTTCAGCAAAGCTAAATTAAGCGGAATTTTCGGTATATCACCGGCAGCAAAACCGATTACCAAATATCTTCCTTCCCATGCGATAGCTCTTAATGCCGGTTCAGAATAATGTGAGCCTACCGGATCATAAATAACATTGGCTCCAACACCTCCTGTAACCTCTTTAATCTTTCCTGAAAGTTCTTTTTGCTGATCTTTTGATAGGTCGCCAGTTGGATATATGAATCCTTCATCAGCACCATGTTGGATGCACATATCAATTTTTTCTTGAGATGATGCAGCAGCTATAACCCTAGCTCCCATAGCTTTGCCCAAATCAACAGCGGCAAGACCAACCCCACCCGCTGCTCCAAGAACCAACAATGTCTCTCCTGCTTTAAGATTTGCTCTTTGTTTTAGTGCATATAAAGTTGTGCCATATGTCATTGAAAGAGCAGCTGCCGTTTCATAGTCCATTGATTCAGGAATAGGCATTACTGAACCTTCTGGTGCAACAATCTTTTCTGCAAAAGCACCCATACCAGTCATTGCAAAAACCTTATCACCCTCTTTGAGACTTTCTACACCTTCACCAACCTTTTCAACAATTCCAGCTGCTCACCTTCACCAACTTTTTCAATAATTCCAGCTGCTTCACCGCCAGGCGTAAAAGGAAGTGGAGGTTGAAATTGATATAAACCTTGTATCATTAATACATCAGGAAAATTTACACTCGCTGCCTTAACATCTATTAAAACTTGTCCAGGTCCTACATCTGGACTTGAGACTTCATTAATTTCTAGTTTATCTACTCCTCCAAGCTCAACGCACTGTAATGCTTTCATACTTATCCCCTTACCTTGTCGTTATATTGTTCCACATACTTGTTCAATTCAACACCCTTTTTAGCTTCTATTTCTTTATGTAACTCAATAGAGTTAAACCTTTCATTTTCTAAGATAGTTTCATTTTTAAGCTTCGCACCTTTCAATGAATTCATTTTATTTATACTCTCTTGCAAAATATTTTCTGTAAAACTATTATCACTTCCTAATATATTATTTAGTAACTGCCTGCTCTTATTTTCCATATTTAAGCAATCAGACACTGACTTTTCAAACTCAGGATCAATTGAATTTAATTCCTTAGCAATCATCAAAAGCTCATCAGAAATATTTGAGATCTTATTTCTTATACTTAACTCTGAACCATTAAATGAAAGTTTTTGATCTAGATCTGAGCCTGAATGAATTGCAGTCACATAGTTTTTGTTCATTTCATCATATTCAGACTGACTTACTGATTCTGACTCAGTAATCAGACAATGAATAAGAAACACATCAAGCAACCGCATTTCTGATTTAGATATTCCTGTAAGAGTATTTGGGGATAGATCAATTCCTCTAACTTCAACATATTCAATGCCTTGGGTTGAAAGAAGCTCTATTGGCCTAGTCTCTGAAGCACCTTTTCGCTTTGGTCTAATAGAATCATATAGCTCATTTTCTATCTGGAGAATTCCTGATGATATTTGTTGCCTTTCATTATTTTCATCATACAAACCTAGGCTTTTAAAAACTTCATACTCTTCGAATATTCCTTTTTTCAGCGACTCTATAAAACTATCAAGAGAGTTATATTTAATATCAAGAGCCTTTTGATGATAGCTTTGATAACCAACCTCACTCATTCTAAGAGAAGTGGCATATTCATCATATAGGTCTGATTTATTTGTATTTTTGATTGAATGATTTCTTCCTGAAACAAAAGATTTATCAAAGATAGGAGAAGCACCAAAGAAGTAAAGCAAGAACCAAAAATTTCTTTTGAAATTCCTAATAAGGCCTAGATAAATATCTGATTTAATTTTTTTATTAAGATTTTTATTGAATAATCTCAGGGAGTTGTCATCAATTGAAAAATTATAATGAATACCAGCTACACATTGCATGATCGAACCATATCTAACCCGTAAACCTTTTCTATAGATATTTTTTAGCTTACCAATGTTGCTAGAGCCATACTCAGCAACTCTTATTTCTGATTCATCCCCAATAAAACAGGGCATGGAATTTGACCACTATTGAAGGTTGGAGTTACAAGCTCTATTAGTGCTTCAGAAAAGTCTGTTGTAATAAATTTATTAGTTAAGGGAGAGCCAAGTTCTTTTGGATGATTGCTTTGAGACAGTTGAGCATTGTTTTTTACTCTCAAGGACTCTTTTTCGATACCTCTAGAAATTTCTATATTTTCAAAAAATCCCTTATCTTTTAATTCAGCAACTCTACTGCTAAAAGTCATTCTCGTATTTTTATTGATCAGAAGGGCCGGCAGAAATTATTTCTTCACTGACATCAAATCTTTCAAAGTTATTTTGAAATAATTTTATTAAGTCAGCAGCGGCAGCATCATAAGCGCCTTTATCTTCCCAGGTTTCGCGTGGATTTAGCAAGTTGCTATCAACTCCTTGAATCGATAGAGGAACTTCAAGATTTAAACCATTAAGCATTTGAGTTTCAACATCATCCAGCTCGCCGTTTTGAACTGCATTAACGATCCTTCTAGTAGTTGGAATATCAAATCTTTTTCCAACTCCATAAGGTCCTCCAGTCCAGCCTGTATTTACAAGGAAAACCTTTGAGCCAAAATTTTCCACTCTTTTCATTAGAAGGTCTGCATAAATACCGGCAGGTCTAGGAAAAAATGGTGCTCCAAAACAGGTTGAAAAAGTTGATTCAATATCTGAAGATGATCCAATCTCTGTAGATCCTACCTTCGCAGTATATCCGCTTAAAAAATGGTAGGCAGCAGCTTCTTTAGACAGTATTGATACTGGAGGCAGGACGCCAGTCAAATCACAAGTTAGGAAGATTACTGTCTTTGGTTCACCCGCATAATTTTCAGGGACTGCCTTATCGATATGTGTTCTTGGATAACAACATCTTGAATTTTGAGTTAAAGAAACATCCGAGTAATCAGGAACTCCATCATTTAACACAACGTTTTCTAAAATACTCCCTTCTTTAATAGCTTTCCAAATTACAGGTTCATTTTCCTCAGAGAGATCTATACATTTTGCATAACACCCACCCTCGAAATTAAAAACGGAGCCCGGAGACCATCCATGCTCATCATCACCTATTAATGTACATGCTGGATCTGCAGAGAGAGTTGTTTTTCCAGTACCTGAAAGACCAAAAAATAGTGCTACTGAATTTTTATCATTGATATTCGAAGAACAGTGCATTGGAAGGATATCTTTGGCAGGAAGAAGAAAGTTTTGAACCGAGAACATTGATTTTTTCATCTCGCCAGCATACTTCATGCCCGCTATAAGGACCTTTTCCTCTTTAAAATTTATAATTACACAACCATCTGAGTTAGTACCGTCTATTTCAGGCACACATTCAAAATTTGCCGCACTAAGTATTTTCCAGTTACTTTTACCTTTTGGATTAAATTCATCAGGATCAATAAATATTAATCTTGAGAAAAAGCTCTGCCAAGCTGTTTCAGTTATTACCTCAATTGGAAGATAGTGATCAGGATGAGACCCAACATGGACTTTAGTTAAAAACCTTTCTTTGTCATCTAAATAAGACTCAACTTTTGACCAGAGAGAGTGGAACTTCTCTTCATCAAATGGCCTATTTATTTCTCCCCATTCAATATCATTTTTGGTTGTTTCCTCTTCTACAATATATCTATCAAGTGGGCTTCTCCCAGTTCTTTTCCCTGTTACAACTGTTAGCGCTCCGTTAGAAGCAAGCACTCCTTCTTCTCTCTCTAGAGCTTTGGAAATAAGATCTTTATTTGAAAGTTCAAAAACCATGATTTTTTAAATTTGTCTTTAAATTATACCTTTTTTAGGACTTTAAATACGTTAAGAAGATTAACAAATATAAATATTAGGAAGAAGATTAAGCCCCATTCAGCAAAATTAAAGATAAATCTCCAACCTTCTTCTGCACAGCTAGGACCCCCTTGAAGAGTTTTATAAATACCTCCAAAAAAACCATAAAATTCAATAGTTGTTTCAAGCGGCATTCCACA
>LULK01001669.1_pt1 | contig 14766 bp, 16 predicted proteins | sample 728181 | NCBI WGS metagenome assembly LULK01 (sample SAMN03860291, study PRJNA289734) | marine metagenome | biome: seawater column; feature: ocean; material: water; isolation source: Red Sea water column Station 169 - depth 10m | place: Saudi Arabia: Red Sea | collected 2011-10-15 | depth 10 m | reverse complement strand
ACTAATAATAAAGGTGTATGATTCCAATAAGCTGTTTTAATTGGGGTAACTAATCCAGTTATTCCAGGTCCATTTTGCGCAATGACCATAGACATTTTTCCAGTTGCTCTTGTATAGCCATCTGCAATTAAACCACCATTTGTCTCATGAGCAACATCCCAAAAAGTAATTCCTGCATCTGGAAAAATATCAGATATAGGCATGAACGCAGATCCAATTATACCAAAAGCGTGCTCAATACCATGCATTTGTAAAACTTTTACAAAAGCTTCCTCTGTAGTCATTTTAGTCATTTATAGAACCTTTCTAAATTACTTAGAATTTTAAAAATTAATTGTTAATTTTAGCGATTAATATATAAGATTTTACGAAATTCAAATAACAAATCGACACCATATATATGGCAACAGACATAATTATACATGACCAAAAAGACAATGTAGGCGTGGTAGTTATCGAAAAAATCATGCCAAAACAAGACTGTTCATGCTGGATAATGGAAAATGACAGTACTGTTAAAATACAATCAATGGATGAAATCCATTTAGGACACAAAATAGCAATGATAGATCTTAAAGAAGGAGATACAATTCTTAAATATGGTCACGATATAGGTAAAGTAGTAAAGTCAATTAAAAAAGGTGAGCATGTACATGTTCACAATGTCAAAACAAAGAAATGGTAATATAATGGAAATTCCAAAAAGTTTTTTAGGTTATAAAAGAGAGAATGGAAGAGCAGGAACAAGAAATCATGTGATAATCCTACCAGTGGATGATATTTCAAATGCTTGTGCAGAAGCAGTATCAAATAATATTAAAGGTACGATTGCGTTGCCTCATTCTTATGGAAGACTCCAATTTGGAGCAGATCTTGAATTACATTTTAGAACGATGATTGGAACCGGTAGTAATCCAAATGTGGCTGCAGTTATTGTAATAGGTATTGAGCCTAAATGGACTAAAAAAATTGTAGATGGTATAGCTAAGACTGGTAAACCTGTTGAGGGTTTTCATATCGAACGAACTGGTGATATTGGTACTGTGATGAAAGCTTCAAAAAAAGCTCAAGAATTTGTAATGTGGGCATCAGAAAAACAAAGAGAAGAGTGCCCGATAAGTGATTTATGGATATCTGTAAAATGTGGTGAGTCTGATACGACATCAGGTTTAGCAGCTAATCCAACTGTCGGAAATTTAATGGATAAACTTGAGCCTTTAGGGGTTCATTTATGTTTTGGTGAAACATCAGAACTTACAGGAGCTGAAAAAGTTTGTGCGACAAGAGGAGCAACTAAAGAAGCATCTGATAAATTCATGAAAACCTGGAGTGCTTATAATGATTTTATTTTAAAGGAAGCAACAGATGATCTTTCAGAAAGTCAGCCCACTGCAGGAAACATAGCTGGAGGATTAACTACAATAGAAGAAAAAGCATTTGGAAATTTTCAAAAGATTGGGAATTGTAAGTTTGTTGATGTACTTGAGCCTGCAGAAGAACCAAAAAAAGGAAAAGGACTTTACTTTATGGATACTTCATCGGCTGCTGCAGAATGTGTAACTCTTCAAGCTGCCGCTGGTTTTAATATTCATTTATTTCCAACAGGTCAAGGTAATATTGTTGGAAATCCAATTGAGCCTGTTGTCAAATTAACCGCAAATCCTTTAACTGTAAAAGGAATGGGTGAACATATTGACTGCGATGTTTCTAAAATACTTTCGAGAGAAATGAATATGTCTGAAGCTGGTGATAAACTAATTGATACAACACTTAGAGTTGCTAATGGAAGATTAACTTGTGCTGAGGCTTTAGGTCATAGAGAATTCGTTATGACTAAACTTTACAGAAGTGCGTAAAATTACTTTGTGGGTTTTAAAAGATATTTTTTCCTCATTAGAGATAAAAACCTTCTTATAAAAGCTGCACCAATACCAAGTATAACCGCAAACAATATTGAGAATAATCCATAAAAGAATGGCATATCTTTTGAGAAATCTTTTATAAAACTAGAAAAAAAATTTAAATCCTGATTTGCCATTTTTATTGTTTCGTTTTGAATTTCTTCTGCAAAAAACGTATCATAAGCTATTGCTATACCAACGATTAGTAACAAAATTGCTAATAAAGCTTTTAATCCTGAGCTATCAATTTGTTCTCCAAGTTTTTGGCCAACCTGAACACCAACAATTGATCCAACAACTAATAAAACTACCAGCATCAAGTCAATTGAACCATAATTAAAAGAATGCAAAAATGTAACAATTACACTTACAAAAATAGTCACAAATAATGAAGTTCCTGGTACTAATTTTGTCGGCATCTTAATTAAATAGATCATAGCTGGTACTAAAATAAATGCTCCACCTATCCCCATTATTGCAGCTATAAAACCAACTAATAATCCAATTACAATTGGGGTAAATATACTCTCATATAATTTAGATTTTGGAAACCGCATTCTAAAAGGAAGACCGTGTATCCAATAATGGACATGAAGTTTTTTTCTTTCAACAAGATTTTTTTTTGCTTTATCAATCTCCCCTAAGCTTTCAACCAACATTAATGTACCAATTATCGCAAGTATATACATATAAGCTAAAGAGATAACTGTATCTATTTTTCCAATGTCTTTAAAATATGTAAATGTATAAATACCTAGAGCAGTGCCTATTGATCCACCAATTACAATCATGAAACCCATCTTGTAATCAAGGGTATTTTTTAAATAATGGGTAGTAGATCCCGAAACTGAGGTAGCTAAAATATTATTTGCTTCATTGGCAACAGCATAAGCTGGCGGAACGCCCATAAAAATTAAAAATGGTGTCATCAAAAAACCTCCACCAACACCAAATAAACCTGATAGCACTCCAACTATTGCACTTAACAAAAGTATTTCAACTGGATTAATGAATACTTCAGCTATAGGTAAAAAGACTTCCATTCAAAATAAAACTTTTAATTTTTTATTATTTAAAAGTTAAAAACGTTCCAACTAGGATGACACTCCAGCATGCTACTATTGCTGAAAAAATCCCTGTTTTTATAAAAGTAGTTTTTTTATTTAAAATTTTTTGAGGGATTTTTATATTTGAAAGTTGCATCTCTAAACCTTCAATACACCTAGTAGAAAAATTGTCAAACTATTATTGATTATAATTATTTATTTTTGAATTAATAAATTGTTGCACCAAAGACCTTGATTTCTCCATCCTCAACTCCTAATACCAATCTTCCTAAAAATTCTCCTGGAAGCTTCTTATTAGTTTGTTTTATTAAAATTGTAATATGCTCTCCCCGCCTCAAAGTTCCAAAAGGCTCATAAGTCTCATTTAAATTGGTAATAAGTTCATTATTAGCCCACTGTTTACCAAGTTCTACTTCATTTGCCCCAAATAACATCTGAGTGGAGAAATCTCTTGTAAAATTTCCATAGTCTTTCATATTCGATGATCTTACTAAATTTTCCCAAAATGGTTTGCCAATACTAAAGATCTCTTCATCTGTTTTAGATAATAGGTCCATGGATTAGAAAAAAAATTTGTTATTTGTTACGAGGCCTTTTTTTTCTCTTTTTCATCTACGATATGATAAACAGGCACTTTTTCCAGTGAAAATTTTCCAGTCTTGGGATCTCTTCTTGAAACCGTCAAACAGTGCCAGTTTTCATCATCTAATTTCATGTGATCGCCTCTATAATAATATCCTGGCCAACGGGTTTCCTCTCTGAACAATGTGTGCTCAGTTACACATTGAGATGTTAATGCTCTATGTTTTAATTCCCAAGCTCTCATCAACTGGTGATAGTCTTCAGCACCTACTTTTTCTAAGTCCTCTACCAACCATTCCAAGAGTTCTAATGCTCTTTTAAGCATGTTACCATTAGTCATATAATTTGAGGTTATACCGCCAACGTATTCATCCATAATTTTTTGAAGTCTTTGAAGTCCTTGAATTGGTGAAATATAACTTGGTGAAACTGTTCCACCCGTAATTTCATTTTGAGCGATAGTAAAAGTATCTAAAGGTTTATAAACAGCTGTTTTAAAATCATCACATTGTTTATCAGAAACATTTATTCCCTCAGCTTTTTTATCCTCAATATATTTTACTGCTGCTTTAGCAGCTAACCTACCCTCAGTAAATGAACCTGATGAAAATTTATGTGCACTTCCACCAACAGTATCACCAGCTCCAAATAAACCATCAATCGTTAACATTCTGTTGTAACCCCAAAAATATTCTGGAGGAGATAAATCTTCAGGACCACTTACCCACGCACCTGAACAAGTTGCATGGGACCCCATTACATAAGGCTCTGATGTTGTTAATTCGGGATTAGTATATTTTGGATCTATATTTTGAGATGCCCAAACTACTGCTTGTCCAACTGTCATTCCTAAAAAATTCTCCCAACCAACTGTTTCTAAATGTGGATCTTGAAAAGCTTCTTTTGTAACCATATGAATAGGCCCACCACCTGCAGCAACTTCTTGAATAAAAGCATGATTTCTTAAACATGTAGGGGTTGGATGATGATCTATATATTCTCCAACTAATTCTTTAGTTTGCTCATACCATTTCTTCTCGTAATTTTCACCATTAGCGTTTTGTGTATATGTTTTTAAATGCAAGAAATACGCACCGACTGGTCCATAACCATCTTTAAATCTGCATAACACAATTCTATTTTCCATCTGTGTCATCTTTGCTCCAGCAGCAATAGGTAATGCATATGCTGATCCATTACTCCAAGGGGCATACCAAGTTCTACCCATACCTTCTCCAACTGCTCTAGGTTTAAATATGTGTGAAGCTCCTCCGGCAGCTACAATAACTGTTTTAGATCTAAAAACATGAAAATCTCCTGTTCGCATATTGAAACCAACTGCACCACCAATTCTATTTTCTTGTGCCTCATCCATTAATAAATGAGTGATCATTATCCTGTTATAAATTTTATCAGCAGATTTTTTTGCTGCTTCAGCAACTATTGGTTTATAACTTTCGCCATGAATCATTATCTGCCATTTTCCTTCTCTTAAATATCTTCCAGTCTTCTCGTTTTTCATCATTGGAAGACCCCATTCATCAAACATGTGCACTGTTGAATCTACGTGTCGAGCCATGTCGTATCCTAGGTCTTCTCTAACCATACCCATTAAATCATTTCGAGCATATCTCACATGATCTTCAGGTTGGTTTTCGTCCCATTGCATTCCCATATAGCAATTTATTGCATATAGGCCTTGGGCAACGGCTCCACTTCTATCTATGTTTGCTTTTTCAACGCAAATGATTTTTAAATCTCTACCCCAATGTCTGGCTTCGAATGTAGCACCCGTACCTGCCATTCCACCACCACCAACTAATACATCACATTCCTCATAATGTGTTTTGTGTTTAGCCATTAATAGTAAACTCCTTTTTTAAAAGACTCTTTTGGAACTGAAGGAAGTTCTTGATTTGTATTTAAACCCTTGGTGAAACAAAGTTTTTTTCTGTTCCATTTCTAAACTTTATTTTCCAAGAAATTGTTCCTTTTTCTTCTTCTCTTCTAACTCTCACACTGTGTCCCATAGGTGCAAAGTCTGCATAACCTCTAACATCAATCGCGTGATTTGGACAAGCCTTAACACATGAATAGCATTCCCAACAAAAATTTGGCTCTATATTTTTTGCACGTCTAATGTTTTCATCAATGTGCATTATATCTGATGGACAAATATCTACACAATGACCACATCCATCGCATCTAGTCATATATACAAAAGTTGACATAATTTTTTATTTTACTCCTTATTCTCTTAACATATTAATAGTGTTTTGGCTCTTCTCTTTTTATACCTAGGCCAAATTGCTCAGGCGCATCTGCTGGAGGTGGAAGATTATCTCTAGATCCATCAGCCTCTGCTAAGTTCTTTTGAATAGCTGCTCCAGGTTTATAAAACATGTGTGCAAACTTAGACCAATAAACACCACCAAATAAAATTAAATTTGATGCAACAAATAAAGTGAGGAATAAAAAGGATAAACCTGTCTGACCATTAAATTGTGTGTAAGACCATGCCAAACCAAAAGTGGAACAAGCCAGTAAAGCTAAAACAAATAAATCTGCTTTTATGATTCTATACCAAGGATGTGCTTCAGCTGATACATCGACTCTTAAAAAAAACCAAAACCAGTATCCACCTAGACAAGTTAATATTGCCCCAACATGCCAAAGTAATGACCATGTTTGAGACTCTGGTTTTCCTACTCCTGTATAGCAGAAAACTAATACTGCTGAAGAAGCCCAAAATAATATTGTTCCATACATCCCAAGAACATGAGCTAATCTTCTTTTTCCAAAACCTAATTCAGATGTCGTACCGATATCAACCACAGTTGTTTTTGAAATAATAGAAACCTTTTCACCAACACTTAATTCTTTTGTTGCAGCTAATTTTGCTTTTCTAGCATTTCTAAAAAAGTAAGTAAGATTTTTATGGTGTATCATTTGTATTATAGTTCCAATTGCAATTAAAATCACCATTGCGATTATAAAAGATTGCATAGCAATTGGTGATACTGTCTCGGCTAAAATTGAAAAAGGATTATTATTTAACATGTCTGCTAATAGTTAATTAAAATTTTCGTATTTTTATATATAGTTGAATTAATAGTTCAACCTCAAACTCAGGTCAATTTGTCTTTAATAACAGCCTACTTTTTTCTTTTATAGTGTTGTTTATGGGGAATGACAGATCTCACTCCTCCCTGTGGGTTCTCTACGTCCCTATCTCTTCTTGGAATTAAATGCATATGACAATGAAAAATTGATTGACCTGATACTTTTCCAATATTTGTTCCAAAATTAAAACCTTTAACTGTTTGGTCTTTAATTAAAATCTCATCTTTAACTATTTTAATAAGTTCGTTGCAGGCAATAAGCTCTTGTTCTGTCAAATCAAAATAATCTTTTATATGTCTTTTTGGTATAATCAAACAGTGATATTTAGAAACAGGATAAGAATCATAACTAGCATAAGCTAATTCATTTTCATGAGCACATCCGCTTTCTTTTATATTACAAAATAAACATGGGTTGTTTGGATCTCTCATCTTAAAACTTATATAAACTACATCTTTTTATTGCTGAATTATAATATCTTTTTAAAAGCTTATATTTTTTCAAATTTTTTCTTTTCCAATTTATCTCATTAATCTTTTTAACAGATGTAACTCCTTTTCCGGAACCAACTAATAGAATCTCATCATAATTCTTTAGTTCTTTGATCAAAATATCTTTTTTAATAATCTTTTTTATTTTGCTTTTAAAAAATTTATAAGTATTACCTTCATAATAATCTCTTTTAGGAGTAAATATTTTATTATTTTTAACAAATAAGAGATTTGAAGTTCCAGTCTCAAGAATTTTTTTATTGAAAACAAGTGCAACATCTGAAGAGGAGTTATCCATTTTTGATAAATAAGATAATATTTTTTTGTACTTCAAGTTTTTATATTCTGGTTTTTCACGTTTAAAATTTATAAACTTTAAATGAAAATTTAACTTTGGAGATACTCTTTTCCTTAAAGATATTGAAATTATCTTATTATTAAGAGCAACCCTTAAAAGATGGTTATAATTATTTCTAAGCGAAATGTTTTTATTAATTGTATCTAATATATCTCTTCTGATAAATTTTTTTTTTATTCCATATTTTTTGAGGGACTTGATCAAATTTTGAATATGATTTTTAAAAAATAAAATTTTTGGTGGTTTTCCATATATCCACATTGTAGTAAAAATACCATGATCTCCCCACAAATCTTTAAAAGGAATCTCCTTTAGACTTTTAAGCTGATAAGATTTTTTTAATAAGTAAGTTACCATCAATTGTTAAGAATGACTCAGGGTGAAATTGAAATCCATAAATTTTTTCTTTGTTATTTTCAAAAGACATTGCTACTTTTGAATTTAAACATCTCATAGTTATATCAAAATTCTTTGTTTTAAAAGGTTCTTTTAATTTCAATGAATGATAACGACCAACTTTAAATTTTTTTCCTATATCAAATAAAGATCTATCACTAACGACCCTCACAGTTGATTGATAGCCGTGATATATTTTTTTTTGTTCTATTATTTTCCCACCCTCACAAAATAAAATTTGCTGAAAACCTAAACATATACCAATTATTTTTTTTTGGCCTTTAAATTGTTTATATATCTTCGAGGTCATAGGGTAATTCTTAGGATTACCTGGGCCAGGAGAGAAAACTAAAACAGTAGCTTTTTTTAATTTGTCTTTATTCAATTGATTGTAATTATCGCACTCAACTCTATCAAATAAGGAAAATTGATGAACTACATTGTGAGTTAATGAGTCGTTATGATCTATTACATATATCATTTAAATAAATCTATTAATGCTTTAGCTTTTATATAATTTTCATTAAATTCATTTTTAGCATTGCTATCAACCACTACGCCAGAGGCTACTGAAATTTCAGAAATATTCTTAAAATTTAGAATTGATCTAATAATAATATTAAATCTCATATCACCATTAAATTTAATATAACCAAAACTGCCAGTATAAATATTTCTGTTTTCTTTCTCCTGATTATTCAAAAGATTAAGTGTATTTATTTTAGGACAACCAATTACCGATCCTCCTGGCATCATAGCTTTTATAATATCAATGTTTTTGATATTTTTTTTTAGTTTTCCTTTAATTAGACTTACATAATGAAAAAGATCTTTATATTCTTCAACAATTTTCTGTTTAGATAGTTTTACAGATCCAACTTTACAAATTCGCGATAAATCATTTCTTTCCATATCGACAATCATATTATGCTCTTTTGTTTCTTTGATATTTTTCCTGAAATAATTTAGAGCTTTAGATTTATTTAAAACTTTAGTTTTTTTTAAAGTTCCAGCTATTGGTTTTGTTGATATGTGATCACCTTTTTTTGTAATCAGATTTTCTGGTGAACAGCTTATTATTGAGTAATCTTTATCCTTAATAAGGAAAGCCTCAGGAGCTAAGTTAGTTTTTGATAATCTACAAAAAAAGTCTAGAGGATTTATCTTCGATTTTGTTTTGTATTTTGTGCAAATTTTAATTTGATATGTTTCTCCTCTTTTAATCTTTTTTTTAAACTTATTAAAGATTTTAGTATAAGAATTAATGTCAATATTTATCTTAAAGTTATTACTTTTAAATCTATTTTTAAATTTATATTCAAAACTATCACTTAAGTTAATTTTTGTTTCAGGTTTATAAAATATACCTTTTGGGAAATTTATATTCTTTTGCTTTGGCAATTTAATATCTATTAGGTAATTCAATAACTCATAACCAAAAAAACCAATAAAAAGATCTGTGTTATTTGATTTATTTTTTGGTCGACTATTTAAAAAACTCGATATAGGGTTTTCCTAAATTATGAATTTCTGTTAACTTTTTTATTTTATTCAATTTACTCTGCTTTTAATCTTAAAACTGGTTCTTCTTTAATTGGTAAATGTATTATTGCGGCGAATACAGATAAAGCAATTGCTAAATACCACGCATAGTCATATGAACCATAAAGATCATGAAATAAACCTCCTAAATAAGCTCCAAAAAAAGATCCTATTTGATGGCTTAAAAAAACAATTCCATAAAGCATACCCAAGTATTTTGTTCCAAACATATGTGCAACTATCCCACTTGTAGCAGGAACTGTTGAAAGCCAGAGGAAACCAAAACTTGCTCCAAATATAAATGCACCAATATTACAAATATATTAAACAAACCTATTAATGATAAAATTGCAGCAGCAGTCCAATCTTCTAATCCTCTATCAATAACGTACTTAGGAACGTGAGTTCCCACTAAAGTAATATGAAAACCACAAACAAAAAAACCAGATACAAGTAAAATATAACTTTTTGTCTTAAAAGCTTCTGTAAGAGCTTCTTTGAATGATTGATCTGAAACTTTTTCCACACTTTCAGATTTAGATGGAGATCTTACAAAATAAGCTGCTACTAATCCTGTTATTAAAAACAATAAAAAAATAAATAAAGTATAATTCCAACCGTATTCTTTTAAAGAATAATTTGTAAAAATTGGTGAAAGAAAGTAACCAAATGAACCAATAGCAGTAACAATACTCATTGCAATTGTTCTTGTTGAAAGTGGAAAATGTTTACCCACAATTGACATTGGAATACTTATTGCCGTACCTCCAAGTCCAATACCTATCAATAAACCCATGTGAATTTGGAAAAAGATTCCAGTATTTGGTCCTGTGTATAAAAAATATATACCTATAGTATAAAATATGAATGCAGAAATAATTGCGATGTGTCCACCATATCTGTCAGCAATAGCTCCAAAAATTGGACCTGTTAAACCCCACATCAACATCTGCACGCCAATAGCTAATCCAAACGCAGTATTACTAATATTTAAGCTTTCATTAAAATCGATAAAGAATAAACCAAAAACTTGTCTAACTCCTAACGAAATTAAAACTACAAAACAAGCTGCAAATAAAGTTACTATCGCAGTTTTAGAGTGAAAAAATTTTTCTGCTATCATTTTAAATGTCTTAATGCTTGTTTTATATCTGCAATTAAGTCATTAGGATCTTCAAGACCAATATGCAATCTAACAAGATGTTCGTTTTTTGCTAAATTCATATATCTTCTGTTTCCAGTTTCTCTAAATTCCTGATGCAAAACTAAACTTTCAAAACCACCCCAACTATAACCATAGCCAAATAATTTAAGAGAATTTACAAATTTTCTTACTGAATTAATATTTTTGGACTCAATTTTTAATCCCATTAGACCCGAAGCACCAGAGTAATATTTTTTCCACATTCTAAAATTTAATGAATCTTTTTTGTAAGGATAAAGTAGTTTAATTTTTTTATTTCTTGATAAAAATGCTGCTATCTTTTTTGCATTTTCTCTATGCCTATCTAATCTAACATCAAGAGTTCTTAAGCCTCTAGTGATAAGATATGCATCATCAGGTCCTAGTCTTAATCCAGTGATCCTCTCAGCTTCTTTTACTTTAGTAAAAACTTTTTTATTAACAGCTAAACTTCCACCCATGACATCTGAATGACCTGAGTAATATTTTGTAGCCGAAACAATTGCCATATCGAATCCTAATTTTATTGGTTTCAAATAATATGGCGTACCCCAAGTATTATCCATTGCTGTCAAAATCTTGTATTTTTTAGCAATAGAAATAATTTTACCAAGATCTTGAAAATCAAAAGTATTGCTTCCAGGATTTTCAACAAAAATTAACTTTGTTTTTTTGGTAATGTTTTTTTCTAAAGTTTTTAAGTCTCTTGGGTCATAAAAAATTGTTTTGATACCAAAATCTTTTAAATAATCTTGTGTAAGTAATCTTGTGGGGCTATAAACAGGATCGGCCACTATCATTTCATCACCAGGTCTTACAACACTAAAAATTGCTAGGAAAACAGAACCAAAACCTGTTGGCGTAGTAAAGACATGATAGCTTTCCTCAAGTTTAGTTAAAATTTTTTGTAATATGTAAGTAGTAGATGTTCCTTGTCTTCCATAATCAAAATGACCACCAGTTGGGTTTTTTTTAGCTTTTTTCTGAGTCTTTCTAATATGCTGCATTGATTTAAAAATTATTGTCGATGCACGAACAACTGGTGGATTTACTGACTGATTATGAAAATCTTTAGCAGTATGTTTTAAAAATGTTTTAAAAGACCTTGTCATAAAAAATTTGATAACTCTAGTGGACAATGCTATATCCCACCAATAATTTCAATTAAATTATAAACAAAGGAAAAAATGGGATATCCAAAAAAGCATAGAGGCCGAAGAAAAATGGGCTCAAAAAAAAGAAGAGCAAGAAAAAAGAATAAGAAAAAATAAAAGCTTAATGGAGCAAATTAAAAAAGCTAAATCCATTAGTGTGTGGATATTTATATTGCCTTTTGTGGCAGTAAATACTTGTTTAATTCTAGTAACACAATTTCATAGTTTGTTTCCAAATAACGTAGATATATTACACAACACATTTCCGTACTTTGATGGTGGTGCCTCTATAAGTAGAACAGCTAGACCATATCCATCTTGGCTAGTTTTTAAACCATTAATGATTTTTACATCTTTTCTTCTTATTAAATATTGGATTTATAATAGAGAAATTATTAATTTCTTTAGCAAAGATAATAAAAATATAAAAAAAATTTTTTTCTTTGGAGTAGCTTCTGCAATTTTTTTAACTCTTCACTCAATTTTTTTAGGAATCAAGTTTGATAATGATTTTTACAAGTTATTTAGGAGAGTAATATTGCTTTTATTCATATTATTTGAAATTGTAGCTCAAGCATATTTAGTAAAAACCCTATATTCGTTTAAAGAAAAATTAATAGATTATTTAAATATTAATATTTTAAAAATAAAAATTTTGTTAGTTACTATTTTAATTGTAGTTGCAGTTATAAGTATTCCAAACATTAGTTTACCAGGTGATAATTTTATGGGCTTTAATTTAAAATTTTTTAAGCATGGACTTGAATGGAACTATTTTTTGGGTGTTATTACTTTTTACCTACTTACTTTTTTAATGTGGAAAAAAATATAATCATTTTTCATATTGATAAATTTTTCGACCAGAACTAGTTATTTGATTAATAGATAGAATTTTTGCTTTTTTTTCAATACAATTTCTAAAATTACTTTCATTATAATCAGGAAAAATATCTCCCTTAAATTTTATCATTTTTTGAATCGTCTCGTCATTTTTTGGCACAAATTCAATTAAACCTTTGGGCGCTAAAGATGTTAGCCAATTTATTACATCTAAAAGAGGAATATTTTTAGCAATAACCAAATGGTGTTCAAAAGCCAAAGCCAATAATGCATCAAAGTCTGCTCTATTGTTAAAACTTTTTCTTTCATTTTCATTCCAACCAATATTTGAACTCGGGTTAGTAGCATCAAAAATTAATGGCAAAAAATTAGTTTGATTTTTTTTAAAATCATTGAAAGCTCTATCAATTGAAATTGGATCGTAATCAAATCCAACTACAAAATTGGCATTATCATTGACTGCAATCTTTGAATAAAAACCATCATTGCATCCTAAATCAATTATTTTATTAAAATTGTTTTGATTAATAAATTTTTTCACTATTTTCACTTTTTCATTTTCTTCAGATTTTTCATATGTATTTGTAACAGAGTAATTTTCCCAAACAGTTTTGATTTTCTTAGGCTTTAAATTTTTAATAAAACTTCTTAATTGTGTTAACATTGAAATAAAATTTTTTTTTGGAAATTTTCTTTTTAGATTAATCTTAACTTCCTTATTTTGGTTTTTATATTTATTTTCAAACTTATTTAATAGATAAACATGTACAAATATATTATATGAAAATTTATCTAGGAAACTCAAAAGATTATTTAAATCATTTGTTGGGATGCCCTCTAAATTTCCTTTAAACCAATTATTAAACTGCACTCCTTTTTTTGAGGTAAGAACTAAAGGATTTAAAAAATTTTCACAAAATTGTTTATGACCATACCAATATTCTCCATCGATATATTCTTTTATTGAGAGTAAATCTATGAATATTGGCTTTGACCCTATAAATTGAATATTGTAGGCACTTGCATCAATTAATGTCGCACCCTGATTTAATAAAAAAAGATTAAAATCTAAATGATGTAAAGCAGCAGCTTTTAATTGTGAAAAGCTCCATTCATATGGATATGAAACATAAGGTACTTTCTTATGTTCAAAAATAATTTCTTCTTTATTAAAACCTAAGTCTTTAATCTCTTTATCACTAAGTGATCTACTTTCAATTAAAAAATCATTTTGCGAGGATTTATTGATTAAGTCTTTTGAATTGAGAAAATCAATTCTATCTTTACCAGCTTGTTTGACTATTCTATAAACTTTATTTGAATCATAAAAAACTTTTCCAGCTGGATCTCTAAATGAAGCTTCATCAAAAATCATTTATCTATTTTTTTTTTAATTCTGCTTTATCTTGAAATAATTTTAATAAAAACATTTTAATCTTTTCCAGGTCATTGTTAATGGAGCGATTACCACCGCTAAAAAACATAAAATTGATTGAACAATAAAAGAACCTGCTCCAGGATCAAAATAAGCAAATGACTCGCTGATAAAAGTTATGAAATAGAAAAATATAAATAAAAATATTTTTTTCATATTTTGATTATAATAGATTAATATACTTAAAACAGATAAATTCAATTAAATGATAAATTAATGTTGGTAATTTGAAAAAAGTTTAATTTATTATTAAATTTTATAAAAAAGTATAATAGATTAATCGTTTTTGATATCATATACATTCAAAATGAATAAATTAATTTTACAATCTCTTCTAATCTATATTTTTTTAACAAATAACGGATTTGCTTATTTAGATCCAGGTACTGGTAGTATTATATTACAAGCTATACTAGGTGCTATTGCTGCTGGTTTTTCTTATTGTGTATTCTATTGGAATAAAGTCAAAAATTTTTTTCAAAAATTTCTTAAAAAAAAAAAGAAAACTGACTGAATTTTAATTGTTAATAAAAATTCATATCAAATCATTTGTTAAATTATAGTTTTTACTTAATATTGTCTTTAAATGAATTTTCAAAAATCTAATCTACTAGTATTTCTAAGTTTTTTTCCTGTTTTTGTTACAAGATCAAATTTTAATCAATTTGAAATTATTATTTCAATTATAATTTTT
>LULK01001364.1_pt1 | contig 14768 bp, 16 predicted proteins | sample 728181 | NCBI WGS metagenome assembly LULK01 (sample SAMN03860291, study PRJNA289734) | marine metagenome | biome: seawater column; feature: ocean; material: water; isolation source: Red Sea water column Station 169 - depth 10m | place: Saudi Arabia: Red Sea | collected 2011-10-15 | depth 10 m | reverse complement strand
AAAAATATTATCAATAATATTCGTACCGATAATTTTTTTTTTATTTTATTTTAGTGTAATTTTTTTGACATACACTATAAAGCCGGAAAAAGACAAGCTAAATACAGATCTAGTCTCCAACACAGATTACAAATTAGGGGATAGTTCGTCTGGAAAACAAAATTTTTCAAAAACTATAATGATGGTACTGTAACGGATAAGCCAATCCAGCATTTAAAAGATATTACAGCGCCTGCATTGCCCTCAGTAAAAATGTCAGTCTTAGTAGGTGCTCTGCCCTCGTAGCTTTCTGCTGTTTTAACAGCTGTTCTCCTAATTGTTGGGTCAACAGAAGCTGCTTTTCTAGCTTCTTTAGCAGCTAACCAATAAACAGCTCTTTTATCAAATTGTGAAGTACCACAATTATTTGCACTCGATGCATATAGATTAGAAATTAGTAAATAAGCTCTGCCCATTGAAGGTTGGTAATCAAGTGCAGCTCTAGCATAGCTTCTAGATTTAGAAAATTGTTTTGTGTTTTTAAATTTTGTTGCAATCTTATATGAAATCCTAGCTTTTTTAATATTATCAGTTTCTAATTCAATGGATTCATTATAAAAATTAAGTGCTTCTTGATTATTACCTTTTTTGTCATTTAATAATCCTAAATAATAAGCTGAATTTGCAGATGGATTTAAGTTATGTAACAATTCTACTAATTCCACGAAAAGTGGATCATCTGAACAATCTTTGCTGTCCATTCTGCTAGCTGCTCTATTTAACCAAACAGGGTTGGCCTTATTCTCTTCAAGATTTTTTCTGTAAAGTGGAATTAAATTTTCGCATGTTGACTCCTTGGCAACAATTGCATTTAAATTTTTTAAATACGTAGATGAAGCAGTAGAATTTATTCCATAAGCTCTTTTGTTTGAGCTCTCTCTGGAGGAAAGTTTTTGTCCAGATTCCTCTTTCTTTATAATAATATCTAATTGCTTGGAATAACCATCAATAACTTCCTCAAATCTTTCAGATATTTCTTCATATTTATCAAAAATTTCTTCCATTGTAACTGAACCTTCCTTGTATAGTTGGAAATAAACTTTAAAGTAATTATACAATGGCTTAGGATCATCAAAGCTAGACCTGTCTTCAGTGTATGCCTTATTGAAAGTATTATATATTTCTTGATTTGAAGCTAATTTGTAATCAACCATCACTTGAGCTTTATTAGAAATAATCTCTCCAACTATTTTTCTTCCCCTGTACTCAGGAAAATTTATTAACCACTCATCATATAGATTTAATAAATCTTGCTGATATTTTTTTGCATCGCTAACTCCTTCATCACCTTTTTTTAAGCTCTCTTTTATGAAATTTTCAAGCATTCTTTTTCCATAGGTATAAATAGCTACATTTATTTTGGGGCAATTCTTTCTTACTTCCATCCATGGCTCATATGCTGAATCATAATTTTTTACCTTATAATACTCAGCAAATATTGATAGGTTGGACATACAGTCATCTGCAGATTGAGACAATAAAATGTTTGAATACAATAAGGAAATAAGTATTATGAGATATTTCATTTACATTAAATTAATTATACATACTTCTAACAAACCATAAATCATTTAACGAAACTCCCAGTTTTATACTGAAAAAGTTTTCTTTTATCAAACTGGACTTGCTAGTTCCCCTTTGACCAAACTCAAAACCAAGGTTTGCGCTAGAAATACCAGCAAGAGGTATGCCAAAACCCAGATTAACTCCAATTTCATTGATTTGTTGACCATTAATGTACAATCCTCCACTTTTATATCTTATGCCAGCTCTGTAAGTAATGGTGTTTAAATAATTAGTAAATGAATCATACTTAGGTAGATAAAAACCACCAACTGAAAAGGTCTGTGATGATTTAAATTCTACATTATCTAGTGACATCAATTGATTTTTATAACCTCCAGAATCTGTCTTTTTATAATTTAATCCTAAAAACCACTTTTTATCCTCTCCAAGCCCTAATCCAAAACTCATACTTTTTGGAATTTTAATATCAGTTTCTTTTAATCCCATTGATAATAAATCAATTTCTTCAATATCACCTCCAAAATTTCCATTCGGGTTAATAATACTGATAACTTGTTTATTTTGAGATGTATAGCTTGCCTCAGGTTGATAAACAATGCCAGTATACATAGTAATTTTTTCTCCAAATGTTTTTTGATATACAGTTGAAAAATTATAATCCAGACCACTGACTGAAGATTCGCTGGCTACAGTAGTGTATAGTTCAATACCTTCCAAAATTTTTGTATGATAATGATTTAAATTTCCAAAGGCATAAGAGCTAGATACTCCAAAACCCCAATTCTTAAACAATTCAAACCCTAATGAAACAAAAGCGTTGCTTAATCCACCACTACCAGTAAATCTATTTAATTCCGCAGGAGTCTGCGATTTATCATCATTTTCTAGTAAGTAACCAACGGATGTTTGAGGTTTAATTCCAAACGAAAAAGATAATAATTTGGTAGGAATCGCAACTGAAATATATTTGATTCCTGCGGCAGTTGATGATTCTCTATCAGATTCTGTTTTAACCCCAGTACTTTTTAGTCCAACACCCACGGAATAGTTAACAAATTTTAATTTAGAAAGAGATGCTGCATTATTCATATTTTGATGGACACTATCATAATAAATAGTATTGCCACCCATCATTTGATTTTCTACTGTAGCAGTAAAATTTGTATCTCCAACACCAAAATAAGAATATGGCGAATAACTTGACTTTTGTGAATATGAAAATGATGAAATGAAGATAAGCAGAAGGAGTATTCTATACATTTTACTTGTTATATTCGATTAAATAATCTAATCCTTTAAATATATAATTTGAATTTGTAAATATGGTGTTTTTTATTTTCCCTGACAAAAATTTTGAGTCTCCACCGGTAATTACAACAATTAAATTATCAAAAAGACTTTGATATTGCTTTATAAACCCTTCGATTTCAAATTTTATTCCTCCTAAAACCCCAATATCAAGAGATGTTTTGGTATCATCAGCAATGAATTTTTTTGGATAATCAAGATCAGTCTCAAATAAATTAAATGCATCATCAGAAATAGACTTTATTCTCATTTTTAATCCAGGGGAAATCCCACCAGGATTATAAATATTATCTGATGATTTAATATCATATGTAATACATGTTCCTAAATCAATAACTAAAACATTATTATCAGGAAAATCTCTTTTCGCAGCGCACATTAAAGCTAGCCTATCATCGCCAACCTCGTTTATGTCGTAGTTTAATTTAAATGGAAGTTTAATTTTTTTATTGAAAGAAAAAAAAACTGTTTCTCCTTTTAAAGCTTTAACTAAACTATCATTAGGTTTAGAAACATTTGAAAGGGCTGAGAATGTAATATTATATTCGTTTAGTATATTAATCAAATCTGAAACTTCAAATTTTTTAAATTTAAATTCTTTGATTATTTTTTTATTGTTTGAAATTGCAACTTTAGTTAAGCTATTTCCTATGTCAATAAGAAGATTCATAAAACTTCCGTAAAATTAAACAAGTTTTTTTCAAACTTTACATTTATAGTTAAAACGTTTATATTTGCTCTTGCAATTTTTAAAGGTACCTTAGCTCAGTTGGTAGAGCAAAGGACTGAAAATCCTTGTGTCCGCAGTTCGATTCTGCGAGGTACCACAAAAAACCTCCTTCTATGGAGGTTTTTTTATATATTTAAATAAAAATTTAACTATGAAAAAAATATTATTATTTATTCTTACAATTTTTTTAATTTCTTGCGAAACAGCAGTTGTTGAAAAAGTTGAAACTAATGGTGAGCCTGAGGGTCCACACACATCTGCTGAGTGGAAAATTTGGGCATATAGCACAGCAGCCCCTTCATTTATCGCAGCTGAATGCACAGTAGTTGATACGGATGGTACAGTTTTAAGAGAAGGTACAAATGGATGGACAGCTATGTCTGGTAATCCAAATGGAGCACCTTCAGATCCTGAAAACGGTTGGAAGGATCCTCACGAAGCTATGCCAATGGTTGGCGATGCAGCTTCGTTTGCATGGCTTCAGGCTTTTATGGCTGGTGAAGTACCAGATGTTGAAGTAGATGGTTGGGCATGGATGCTACACGGAGATATTGGTGAAGATAACAGAATGTACCTAGTTACAGATGAAGAAGGAATAGCAAAAGCAAAAGCTGATGGACAGTGGATTGAGTCAGGAGCTCATTTAATGTTATTTCCTGCTGATCCAAGTACACTTGATGGTCAGACAACAGATTTTAATAGTGGTGCACCATATGTGATGTATGCTGGAACTAAATATGCTCATCTGATGATTCCTGTTGAGGGATATTATGATTATCAGGATCCTGTGAAATAGTAAAAAAGTATATTTATAAAAAAAGCCACTCTTAAGTGGCTTTTTTTATGTTATTAGATTTCCATCATCATCCCACTCAGCAATTATATTCCTTTTAGATTGATCGACGAACTTATCCAACCATTCTTTATCATACTCTAAACCATATTGATCAAGTACGTCTTGTGGAACACCATCCCATACATTTGGAAAATTACCTTTATAACCTAACTCTTTTATACCCACTTCAGATGTAAAATAACCAGTCATAGTTAAATTTCTAACTAAGTTGAACCATTGAACTGGTTCAGACTGGTCATCCATATTTTCATTTGGATTATAATAAGCAATTTCATCTAAAATTTCTTTTTGTTGGGAAAGCTCACAGTCGATAAATATTTTGGTAAATCTTGTTTTGCATTCTTTGTCAATCCATACCAAACCATTTCTTAGTGGTTCCTGATATGATGGAATATCCTTAGCCATAAATTCAATTAATTGTACAACCTCAGCGTCCCGTATTGATCCAAATTCATTAGGTGGAAGAATTATATTACATAACTTATCTAGAGTCAATAACTCATCATTTGTGAAAAATTTTTGAGCAAAAAGTTTATCATCAATTTCTTTCTCTTCAGGTGTTCTTCCATATTCATATCTAGTGAGTGACCGTGTAATAGTCTCTCTACTTATACCATAGCATGACTCCAAAAATATACTAGCACCTAATGATGCCAATGCCATGGTTTTTAATGAATCTCTTCTTTTCATTTATGAAAAATTTTGTTTTTTGAATTGTTCGACAATATGTTCTGATGATCTCCAAGCAAGTGCTAGAATTGTCCATGTTGGATTCTTATCAGCTTGTGAAACAAATGGGCCTGCATCAACAACATATACATTATTAACATCGTGAAGCCTCTCAAACTCATTAGTTACAGATGTTTTTGGGTTATTACCCATCCTTGTTGTTCCAACCTCATGAATTATCCATCCAGGTTTATTTAAACCATAATTAGCATCTTTTCCTGGCTTTCCCCAAAGAGGAATGCCACCCATATTATGAATAATTTCTTCAAAAGTATCTTGCATGTGTTTGGCCTGCTTAATTTCATTGTCTGTCCATTTATAATTGAATCTTAAAGTTGGAACACCATATTTATCAACTTTATTTGGGTCAATTTCACAATAATTTGTCTTTTGAGCTACAGACTCACCCCGACCAGAAACTCCAATTGTAGAACCATAATACTTTTTCATGTCTGACCTTAAAACATCACCATATCCACCAGCCTTATTTATTCCGAAGAATTTATTAAAACTGTTAACATTAAAACCTGTTCCGTATGTCGGATTACCCATACCACCCCAAACCTCAATGTGGTATCCTCTTGGGAAATCTAATTTTTTGTTGTCAAGCCACCATGGTGAGTAAACATGCATTCCTCCAACACCATCTTCATTATATGTTTTTCTATCAATAAGTTCTGGGATAAAGGCCATCATATCACCACCAGTTGAATCATGTAAATACTTTCCAATTAAGTCACTGCTATTTCCTAATCCATTAGGGTGCTGTTTTGACTTTGAATTTAGAAGTATTCTTGCGGAACTACATGCAGAAGCTGCTAATACAACGACTTTGCCTTTTAATTTGTATTCTTTATTTTCTTCTTTATCAATAAATGAAACACCAGTAGCTTTTCCTTCGTCGTTTGTGGTTACAGTTCTAACCATTGAGTTTACATAGAGATCAATTTGACCACCAGATTTTTGAGCTGGAAAAATCAAACATGATCCAGAGGAGAAGTCAGCATATACATTACAACTTCTTGCACAACCATTACAGTAATAACATACCCCTCTATCATTATTAATCCTTTTTGTTATAACTGAAAGTCTAGATGGAATTACTTTAACGTTACTTTTTCTTGCGCCTTTAATATAAAAAAGTTCATGCAGTCTTGGTTTAGGCGGAGGAAGAAAAAATCCATCAGGCTCATTATACATATTTTCTTTTGTTCCAAAAACTCCAAAATTGGCCAATTTTCACCAAGACCATCAATACTTTTTCTTTTAAAATCATTAGGTCCAAAACGTAATGAAATTCTTCCCCAATGGTTTGTTCTACCACCAAGCATTCTTGATCTAAACCATTTAAAATCAGTATCACCAACTTGACCATATGGTTCACCATCTATTTCCCATCCACCATACGCTTGATCATAATCACCAAAAAATCTTCTAGTACCTGCACCACGTCTAGGTGAATGCCATGCCCATTTTAACTGAGTCATTTGTTCTGGGTTAGCTGGGTCATAATACGGACCAGCTTCAACAACAGCTACTGATAATCCTGCTTCTGAAAGAATTTTTGTGGCCATTCCACCACCAGCTCCAGAGCCTACGATTATAACATCGTATTCCTTTGCTGAATTTTTAATCTGCATAAATCTAAAGTTCTAGTTCTTTAATTTTAATGTTTCTAAAATAAATTGATCCGCCATGATCTTGTAAACATATTTTTCCAGACTTAAATTTTCCAAACTCACAATTATCCCATGGCTTCTCATCACAATTAGCAAATTTTGTGCCAGCTACCATGGAATCCCACTCTTCACCATCTACTGGAAAATTAATAACTTCTTTCCCATTGAAAATTACATTTCCAAAATTATTTTTATTGTCGATAGTTATTAAATATGAATTCCACTCACCCACAGGTTTAGACATATCTTCTTCTGGATATACCATTCCATATAAACTACCTGCTTTTACACCGTCTGGATATTCATTATCCATAATTTGTATTTCTGGTCCAGTAACATATGGCTCCTCATATTGATCACCTTCTTTAACTCCCCACATAAAACCACTATTAGTGAGAGAGTCAACTTTCCACTCAAAATATATTTTAAAATTTTCATAGTCTAAATCAGTGACAATATCATTCCTTTCAATTTTGGGATTTCCATTCTCGTCATTAATAGTATTCCCATCTTGATCACGTTTAAATTTAGCTAAAGTCGGATCAAAGGATAGAACACCATTTTCAACACTCCAACCAATTTTGTTTCCGTTATCATTATAATAATGCCAACCTTTCAAATCATTTTCATTAAGTAAACTCACCCAGTTATCGGATTTTTCACATGAGAATGATATTAATAGCAAAAAAATAAATAAACTAAATCTTTTCATGTTTTACAACGTCCAACCTGGTCTCCTGATCCTACCTACGAATTGATTTGCCTCATCAAAATTTGTGATTTTCATATTTTCTCCATCCCACAATAATTTTTTTCTTCCAACAAACTTATTGTATTCTGATGTATGATATCTATTTGGTGCATACTCAGGCTTATCTTTACCCATACTCATGTAAGATCTAATTGCAAGATTACCCATTAGGACAGTCTCAGTAAATGGTCCAGCATATTCAAATGGTGCAGTAATTTTTTTATATTCATCACTTCCGTAACCTGCTTTTATTCCATTAATCCATTCCATGTGATGTAAATGGTCCAATGATTTCCAATAGTCATCAGTTGAAAACTCAATGGTTTCATATCCCTTTCTGTAGAGTTTAGGTCCTAAAGCATAAACTCCACAAGAAATAACTCCTTTTTCACCAATCATAAGAACACCATTTGTACTATTTACTTCACCTAAGAAATCATCTGCAGGAATAGCATCTGGATGACTAGGTCTTAGGCCACCATCCATCCAAACCATTTCAATCTTAGAATCATTTTTACTTGTCTTGTCAAAATTTAGAGTAACTATTGAAGATGCAGGACAGCCTTTAGGAACAAAGTTTTGACTCCAAGCCTGTTCGAAAACTGAACCAACACTACATTCAACATCAGTTGGATAGTGTAAACCAAGAGTTTTGTATGGTGCATCTAAAATGTGGCAACCCATATCACCCAAAGCTCCAGTTCCATAATCCCACCAACCTCTCCAATTAAACGGATGAAGTTGTGAAGTATATTTTGTGGATTCTGCAGGTCCCAACCATAAATCCCAATTTAAATTTGGTGGCTTAACCTCATCCATGTCCTTCATATCAAATCCTTGAGGCCATACTGGTCTATTAGTCCAAGCATAAATTTTGTGAATTTTTCCAATTAATTTTTTATCAACCCATTCTTGAATTTTTGTAACTCCTTGACTAGATCCCCCTTGATTACCCATCTGAGTTACTACTTTATTTTTAGCAGCAATTTCAGTGAGCATTCTAGCCTCTTCAATATTATGAGTTAGTGGTTTTTGAACATAAACGTGTAGACCTCTATTCATTGCATTACTTGCAATCACACCATGTGTATGATCAGGTGTACTAATTGTAACAGCATCCAGATCTTTTTCCTGGTCTAACATTTCTCTATAGTCAATGTAAAAATTTGCATTTGGGTAGGTTTTTCTTGAATCAGTTACACCATGTGTTCCATCAGGGTGTACATCACATAAAGCAATAACTCTTTCTTTGCTAGCCCATTCATGAGTAATATCATTTCCCTTTCCACCTGCACCAATTGCGGCAATATTTAACTGATCACTGGGTGATATAAATCCATTTCCTCCAAGAACATTACGTGGAACAATAAAAAATCCAGCACCCACTGCAGCTGACTTCTTTAAAAAATTTCTTCTCCTGTTTTTCATAGTTTATTAGTTGGATTAAATTCTGATTTCATAAATTTAAAAAATAATAATGAAAAAAAATACTATTTGCATTTTACTATTTACACTATTATTCAATTTTTCTTATTGTCAAGACTTAAGTGATAAAAATATTTTAATTGTTTATGGTGGATATGAGCCCCACAAACCTGAAATATTTGCTGATTATGTTGAGAAATGGTTTTTAGAAAAAGGAGCTAATGTTTCAAAAACAAGTGATCTAAAAGTATATAGAGATCTGGATAAATTAAAAAATCAAAATTTAATTGTTCAGTCAGTTACCATGATGCATTTAGACTCTTTAGAAACATCTCACTTAACTAAAGCAGTTGCATCAGGGGTTGGAATCGCTGGTGCACATGGTGGTTTAGTTGATTCTTACAGAACTAATACAGATTATCAATTTATGATTGGAGGTCAATGGGTTAGCCATCCCGGTGGAAAAGTTAAATTTAAAGTGAATATGTTGGAAGACGATTTAACAAGGGGTTTGAATGACTTTGAAATTTTTACAGAGCAATATTACATGCACTACGATCCAAATATTAAAATTATTGCAAGTACTACATTTAATGGTGAAATATATAAATGGATTGATGGTGTAGAAATGCCAATAGCATGGAAAAAAAGATTTGACAATGGAAAGATTTTTTTTATTTCGATAGGTCATGACCCTGAAGAATTCATGCAAGAAGAAAATGCTTGGAGACTTTTAACTAGAGGATTTTTATGGGCAATGCAATAAATTCAATAACTGATTAAAACTTGAAAATTATAATCTTTAAGTTGATTATTTGCTTTCAATAAATCAAAAGAAAATCCAATTACATAACCACCTCCACCTGAACCGCATAGCTTTAAAAAATAATCTTTTGATTTTAATCCCTCTTTCCAAGTTGATTCAATATGATTCGGAATCATATTTTTTAAATTATAGTAAGTGAATTCAGACAGTTTTTTAATATTTTTTTCAAGTGAATTAAAATTCGAGTTCAAAAAGTCATCAACGCATGAATTTGTGAATTCAACAAACTCATTTTGAAATAATTGTTCAAATTCATTGTTTTTTATAGATTCTAAAAATTTATTTACTAGTATTCTTGTATTGCTTGACACCCCACTGTCAAGCAAGAAAAAACCTTTATTTCCATTTTCTTTCTGCTTAGGAATTGAGGTGGTTTCGATATCATTTTTTGACTTAATTAAGATAGGAGATGACAAATAGCTGTTAACTGGATCTAAGCCAGATGATTCACCATGAAAAAAAGATTCCATTTTTGAAAAAATATTTTTTAGGACAATAATATTTTCTGTATCTATTTTCTTTTCTCTTTTTATTTTTTTTAAAAAATATTTGTCATAAATAGCAGCTACTAGCGCTCCACTACTCCCAACTCCATAGCCTAAAGGAATAGAACTTTTAAAATATAATCCATCATCAATATCAGATTTGAAAGTTTTAAAATTAAATTCATCTTTATCGAATTTTAATTTTAAAAAATCATAAAAACTTTTTATTTGTTTATTGGATAATTTAATGTTTTCATTTGAAGATTTGTCAATTTTTAAAGACCCAGAATAGTTATTAAAAGGAATTGAAATACCTTTAGAATTTTTAATTATACCATACTCGCCAAAAAGTAAAATCTTAGCAAAAAAAGAAGATGAATTCATTTAGGATGAGATTATTTTTTCAGGTCCTGAACCTAATTTATCATCTATATATTTTCCAAAAGAGAACAATCATTTTGTTTTCTAAAACTCCAAACTTTATTAATTATGTTTATCGTATTTGGTTTAAATAAAATGAAAGATGGATTAGATGATAACATCATAGCGTGTAAAGTCAAAGCTTCATTCTCTACAATCTTAGAAAAATCTGATGCATTCTGATGCTTCATAAATTGAATTATTTTTTCAAAATTTTTATTTGCTTGAAGAATTCTATTGTTTTTAAATTGGTGTTTATTCATTAAATCATGTCCAACTGAACTTGATACCGATTTTGATCCTTCATCAACAATCAAAATTGTATCACAGTATTGATCAAAATACGTTGAGAGTTTAAAGGGTATGGAATAAAGGTTATTACTGTCAGCCACTATATTTGTTTCTCCCCAAATTGCAGCTGGTCCATACACACTTCTACATGCGCTTCCAGAACCCAATCTAGAAATAAATGAGGATTTAGAATAAAAATCATCTATTTTGGTAATGGATTTTTCAATATCAACCAAACACAAAGCAAGAGAACTAAATGCTGACGCAGATGATGCTATTCCACTACTATGTGGAAACGTATTTTTTGATTTAATTTTTAATGAAAGTTTTTGGAGAATGGGTAAGTACTCAATCACTCTTTCAAAAAAAATATCCAACTTTTTATTGAATTCAGGTTTTAACTCATCATGAAAATAAAACTCATATTTAAAACCATCTTTACTAAAACTATAGTCAATAGTTGTTGAACTGTAGCAATTAGTTAGCGTGAAACTTAATGATGGATTCATTGGAATTTGTAATTCCTTTTTTCCCCAGTATTTAATTAATGCAATATTTGAGGGTGATTTCCAACCAGTAAATCCAGATAAATTTTCTTTATCGAAATCTAATTTATACGTTGGTTTAAATATCATTTATTTAAATGAATTTATTTCAGTCTTTTTTGGTTCTTTCTTTGAACCATCAAAACCAGAAATACCTGAGACAGTTGTATACTTTAAAACATTTTTTTTGCCAGGATTTACAATTTGATATGCACTGTGACACATAATTGCTGCTTCATGAAATCCTGATAATATAAGTTTTAATTTTCCAGGATATGTATTTATATCCCCAATGGCAAAAATACCATTTATATTAGTTTGATAGTCCAGTGAATTATTAACCTTTATTGCATTTTTATCAATGTCTAATCCCCAACTTTTAAAAACATCCATTTTCGGAACTAATCCATATAAGGGAATTAAATAATCTGTCGCTAAATTTAAACTTTTGTCTTCCACTTTAATTTCGACACTCTCTAATTTTTTATCACCATGTAATTTACTAATTACTGCAGGTGTTAATATTTCAAGAATACCTTTGTCTTTTAATTTTTGAATTTTATTTACTGAGTCCACAGCTCCTCTGAATTGATTTCTTCTATGAATCAGAGTGACTTTTTTTGCTATTTCAGACAGAACAATTGTCCAATCTAATGCTGAATCTCCACCACCTGAAACTATCACAGATTTATTTCTAAATTTTTCAGGATCTAATACACCATACTGGACACCATTATCCTCATATTTTTCTAGATTTTCAAGTTTGGGTTTTCTTGGTTCAAAATTTCCTAATCCTCCTGCAATTGCAATAACTTTTGCAGAGATTTTTGTTTTTTTATCTGTTGTAATTATGAATTTATCATCTTCCTTAGATAATCCTTCTGCAGTTTCACCTAAAGAATAACCAGGACTAAATGGTTTAATTTGCTCAAGAAGTTTATCAACTAACTCCCCTGCTTTGATTTCAGGGTAAGCAGGTATATCATAAATTGGTTTGTTTGGATAAATTTCTGAACATTGACCACCTGGTTTTGATAAAGAGTCTATTAAATGGCATCTCATTCCTAAAAGACCAGCTTCAAAAACTGTAAATAAGCCTGTCGGTCCAGCTCCAATTACTGCAATATCAGTATAAATCATTCTACGTTTATAACTTTTTGAATTGATGGAGCATGTTTTTTAATTGTCATTTCAACTCCATTTTTTAAGGTCATTTGATTTACACTGCAGTCAATACAGTTTCCCAATAACCTAACTTTTACAGTATCATTCTTAACATCAACCAATTCAATATTTCCTCCATCTGATTGTAAAAATGGTCTTATTTCGTCCAATGCTTTTTCTATATTATTTATGATTTTCTTGTCCATAATTTAAGAGCAACCTGCCATAGTTTTAATTTTTAAAATTTCAGTTGGAGGTAGTTTTTTATTTCTCTCCAACAAGCATTCAATTAAGGTTTTCGTCATTTCAGAAAATATCTTCTTTATTTCAGAATCATCCTGTAATGCACCTGGCCTACCAACATCTCCTGCTTCACGCAAAACTTGAATGATTGGAACTTCTCCTAAAAAGGGTATGTCAAAGTCTTCTGACATATTTTTTGCCCCATCTTTTCCAAAGATATAATGTTTTTCTTGAGTTTTTAAATCTGGAATGTAATATGACATATTCTCAACAATACCTAAAATTGGGATATTTATGTTTTCTTGTCTGTACATTGTAACACCTTTTCTTGCATCAGCCAGTGCAACAATTTGCGGTGTACTTACCACAACAGCTCCATTTACTGATATTTTTTGCATAATACTTAAATGAATATCACCAGTACCTGGTGGTAAATCAATTAATAAAAAATCTAAATCTCCCCAATCTGCATCAAAAATTAATTGGTTTAGTGCTTTTGTGGCCATAGGACCCCTCCAAACAACAGCCTGATCCATTTTAGTGAAAAAACCAATTGAAAGTATTTTAATGCCAAAACTTTCAATAGGTTTCATTTTTGATTTACCATCAACATCTACTGCTAATGGCTTTCTACCAATCAAATCAAACATTATGTGCATTGATGGTCCATAAATATCCGCATCAAGTATACCAACCTTAAAGCCCATTTCCTTGAGGGTTACAGCAATGTTAGATGTGATTGTTGATTTTCCGACTCCTCCTTTTGCAGATGATATTGCTATCACATTTTTAACAGATGATAATACTTCACTATCATTATTTTGAATTGTTTTTGGTATAGATTTAAAATCTATTTTATAATCATAATTTGAGTTGTAATCATTTTTTAAGGTTTCGATAATTGTTTTAGATAATTCGGATTTTGCTTTGTGTGTTGGATTAGATGGAATAATATCTAATAATACTTCATTGTTAAAATTATTAATATTAACAATTTGGTCTTCTTTCAGAACACTCTTAAGAACAGCTATGATGTCTTCTTTTTTAAATTTTGAATTACTCATATATTTTACAGTACAAATATATGACTATGTGTCTTATTTTAAACCTTTTTTTGGATTCCAAAAAAAAGATTTAAAATCAACAATTTGATCATTTTTAATAACCATTCCCTCATTTTCTAGTAGTTGCCTCATCAAATTAGTACCATTGAAGTGATGTTTTCCAGTTAAACAACCATTTCTATTTACTACTCTGTGAGCGGGTATATCAGTATACTGATGGGAAGAATTCATAGCCCAGCCAACTGTTCTAGCACTTTTTCCAGAACCTAAATAATTAGCAATGGCACCATAAGTAGTAACCTTGCCATGAGGAATTTTTTTGACTACTTTGTAAACTTCTTCAAAAGAAAATTTTTTAGACATTATCAATCAAATTTAAATTGAAGAAAAGTAATTTTTTTACTGTCTAAAAATTTTTTTTCATAAAATGTTTGAATTTCAAGAGCCTCTTTGGGAGCGTTATTATTTGAATATATGTCGTGGTTAGAAAAAATTGGTGTAATGCCCATTGCTTCAATTAATCCAAGAGTATATCCATGAAGAAATTCACTATCTGTTTTTAAATTTACTATACCACCTTTTTTTAGAATTTTTTTATACATTTTTAAAAAATCAGGATTTGTTAATCTATGTTTTTTTCTCTGTATTTTTTGTTGTGGATCAGGGAAGGTAATCCAAATTTCATC
>LULK01001203.1_pt1 | contig 14780 bp, 20 predicted proteins | sample 728181 | NCBI WGS metagenome assembly LULK01 (sample SAMN03860291, study PRJNA289734) | marine metagenome | biome: seawater column; feature: ocean; material: water; isolation source: Red Sea water column Station 169 - depth 10m | place: Saudi Arabia: Red Sea | collected 2011-10-15 | depth 10 m | reverse complement strand
GATATGAGTTCCACAGGTGTTGTAGGTATAATTATGTCAGATAATGATGTTGAGGAATATTCAGGCACAGAAGCTGAAGATGAATTAACAGAATTAGTATTAGAACTTGCAGAAGATTATACCAACGCAGATTTTGAAGAAGCTAATGAATACTACTCAGATGATGTTAAGATTTATTTTAATAGCAATGAAGTTGTTGGAAAAGAAAACTTAATTGAAGGGTGGAAATACGAGCATGAAGTTTTTTCTGATATTGAAATCTCTGATGAATATGCTCACACAAATTACTTTTCTGATGGGAGAATTTGGACAAATTATTGGTTTACTTGGAGTGCTACAGGAAATTTCACTGGTCAAAAACTTAAAATTAAAGGGCATTTTGATTATGAATGGAAAGATGGGGAAATAGTCCAAGCTCTTGGATATTTTGCTGATGAGCAGTTTAATAAAGAATATTTAGCTGCAATGGAATCCAATTCAAATTAATTTTATAATGTAAATCTACAATTATGAAAAAAATACTATTACTAATATTAATTACTGCCTTTATTGGCTGTGAAACAGAACCAAAACTTGCTGGACAATTTTTAGTTGGACAAGATGGAGTGGAAAGGAAACTTGAATTAGGGTCAGATGAGGATGCTATGTTTATAAAAGAGGCCGTTTTAGGGTGGGCAGCAAAAGAGTATGAAAAAATTAGAGAAAAATTTGGCGATTCTTTGATTGTTAGAAGACCAGCAGGAAATTATACTAATGCTGTTAAAATTGAAAATTGGGAAAATTATGGAGCTACATATGATTCGATGACCAGAAATATTATTTCTATCATTCCTATGAAAATGAGTCCAAATGGATACAGATTTGTGGATGTGTTTTTTAATCAAAATGTTTATTCTGATACAATTATTGATGAATCAAGAAGATTCGAAAGGTATTGGATAAATAGTGAAACTGAAAAAATAGCAGCACTTTCCATAATAATGGAAGAAGAATAAATAAATACAACTATGAAAAAAATAATAACATTACTAATTGTAGCAATATTGTTTAGTTGCGAAACAAAAACTGTAGAGGTTAACACTCAGGCTGGGGAAGGACTACTGAATAATAAATATAAATTATATGCAGGCTCAATGGATTATGCGAAAACTACAATTGACTTATTACAAGCATATTCTGATGGAGATTTTGATTTTATTATGGAAAAAATGGCTGATACTGTTGTTTTTTTCCCTGATAGAGGAGGCGAGATGGTCACATTGATTAACCCTTTTAGCGACTTTCTTGCAACAATGCAAGAGCCATATGATTCTATAGTTCGCAATCCTTATAATGTAACATCTATAAGCCCAGGATTAGAAGATAGTTTTACCATTATTTCAGTTCCATTTACAGAAATTAGGTATGCTAAAGACGGTACGGTTGAAAGAGAAAGAATTTTTGAAAGATTTATTTTTAATTCTGAAGGAAAAATTGGAAGAGTTAATAAATGGTCATCTGAATTAAAATAATTTAATAATAAAACTGATATTATGAAAAAAATACTACTATTACTATTTATAATAATTACAATAAGCTGTGAAACAAATACCATCGAGATTGAAAAAACATCTGGTGAGTGGTTTAGAGGAGAAAGTAAAGGTAAAAAATATATGTTGGCTGATGACAAGTATTCTGAGCTTGCGTTCAAGTTTATGGATGCTTATGAAAATATGGATCCTGAAACTATGGTTGAGATGACTAAGGACACTGTAAAGTTTCATCCTGGAGATATTTCTGGAGTATTTGATGTTGATATGACAAATACTGATTTTATTGTTGAAAGACAATCAAACTGGGATTCTATTTCAAGAAATTATGCATTTATTCTTCCATTAAAATTAGAGGACACGAATTATACTGTTGTTGAAACCTCCTTCAGAGAGAATAGATATATTAAGGATGGTTCAACAGAATCTTCAAATATTTATGAAAGAATTTATTTTAACTTCAACTGAGGACGCTCAATTGGCAGTTGATTTAATTTTAGCTTTTGCTGATAAAGATATTGAAACCATGAAAAAATCTTTTGCTGATACTGCAACTTATTTACCTCCTCAAGGTGGTAAAGCTATAACGACTCCATTATCTGAGCTTGAAAACATAGTGATGGCTCTTCATGAACCATACGATTCTATTAAAAGAACTTTATGGAATGCGATTCCAATTAAACTCAATGGAGATGATAATTCATCTGTGACAGTTTCATTTAAAGAGGATAGATTTTATAAAGATGGCACTGAGGAATCATTGAGGATAATTGATAGAATTTTTATCAATAGTGAAAAGAAGATTTACAGAATACATCAATGGACAGCTGAAATGGAATAAATTAATCCAATTGTAGAAAAACCTTAAAGCCTTGAATTTTCAAGGCTTTTTTATTTTATGAATTTAATTTTTTTTAGAAAATTATATGACTTTTCCATCGTGTCTTTAAAAGCAATTCCTGAATTTCTACCGTAATTAAAAAAACCATGCTCTTCGTTTTCATAAAGGTGTAATTCACAAATATTTCCGAAATCCTTCATCTTTTTTTCATATAATACAACTGATTCATATGGAACTGTCTTATCGCTTTTTCCATGGAAAATTATTGTTGGAGCAATTCCATTATCAACGTGATAATATGGAGATGCTTTTTTAGGGTCATCACCAATTCTTACTCTAGCTCTTTTAATCATCTCATCGTCTCTGTTTAAATCCTGAAAGTCATATGCTATTAGTCCAGGATTAAATAGTACCATTGCATTAGGTTTAGAACTAATTGATTGATCTTCATTTTCTTCATCATAGTAAGGTATTGTTCCAGTTGATGCTGCTAAGTGTCCACCGGCGGAGCCTCCACTCGCCACTATTTTATTCTCATTAATACCTAATTTTTTTGCATTTTTTCTGACCCACCTAATTGCAGACTTTGCATCACTAATACATTTAATAGCTCTTACACTATCCCTTGAAAAAACTCGATAATCAGCAATAATACTTACCATTCCTTTTGATGAGAAAAATTTTGCTTGTTCTATGAATTGTCTGGGACTTCCCCCTACCCATCCTCCACCGAAAAAGAATACAATTGCTGAATTACTACCAGTTACAATTTCAGGATTAAAAACCCACAATTTAAGATCAATTGTTTCAGTTTCTTTAAAGGTTATAATATTATCAGAATCAATTTCAGGCGGATGATTACCACCACCAAATTGAGCTTGAGATTTTATACTAAAAAGGATTATAAATAAAGTTAAAAAGGTTAGCTTTTTCATATTTTTACTTAAATATATAACAAAATCATGAAAAAAATTTTACTATTAATGTGCGTTTTAGGAGTCATTCTTCCTTATTATCATTTAATAAATTTTCTCATAATAAATAACGGAAGTATGGATGGTTTTTGGTCTGAAATATTTTCATCTCATCCTATTTCAATGATATCTATGGATCTTACAGTGGCTGCAACAACCTTTCTAATATTTTTAATTTATAAAAAATTTAAGTCAAATATCAGTATAGCTAAATATATATTATGTATGTTTTTAGTTGGATTTTCTCTTGCTCTTCCGCTTTATTTATATGATAATTATGATAAAATTTAACGATATTTTTTAGCATTGATCATCAAGCAAATACCTGCATTTATAAGAATTAGGGCAATTGTACCAACCCAAAACCAATTTCCATTATTGATTTTCTGAATTATAGACTCACCAAGAATACAAATACCTGAACTAAATATAAGGATACCAGAAATAGAAACTAGAAGAAATAATACCTTTCCTTTTTTCAAGATTATTGCTTTAATTTATTCTCGAAATATAAAGAGGTGGAAGGAAAAGCAAAATCACTTCCATGTTTTTTAACAATTTCAATTATTTTATAATTTATTTCCTGTCTTGTGTCTACAAGTAATTTCCAATCAGGACTGTTGGTAAAGTAAATTACCATTATGTCCAAAGAGCTTGCTCCAAAATTCATGAATCTAACTAGCCCATCTTCATTAGTATTTGGGTGGTCATCAACTAAGTCCTGAATGTCTTTTACAATATTTTTGATTTGATCTACTGTTGTGTTATAAGTTAATCCGATATCAATTTTTACTTTTCTGACAGGTTTTAAGCTTAAATTATCAAGCTCACTATTTATAAGATTTTTATTTGGAATAGTTACCAAACTTTTATCAAAAGTTCTAACTCTTGTGCTTCGGAATCCAACTTTTTCAACAACGCCTGTTATGCTACCAACTGTAATAATATCACCAACTTGAAATGGTTTGTCAAAAAATATAGTAAAAGAACCGAGTAGATTTTCTAGACTTTCTTTGGATGCAAGAGCAATTGCTACACCACCAACTCCAAGTCCTGCAGCTAGTGCAGTTACATCAACACTAAAAACGTTACTTAAAAGAATTAAAACTCCAAAAATTACAATTAAAACTTTGCCTATTTCAATTGCAAAAGGAATTAACTGATCATCAACCTTGCTTTCTGTTTTTTGAGCTTTAAATTTTAATCTATCACCAATGTAGTCAACAACTCTTAAAAGAGTCCAAAATACAGTAATTAAGATAAGTAGTGAAACTCCCTTTTCAAGAATCATTTTTAATCCAATTTCATTTGAACTTACAAGATTCCATGACTCAGGAAAAGTTAATTGATTAAAAGAGAGATAAAAAATTATAATTAATAAAAAATAATTTAATGGTTTTTTAAGCAGGTTGTCAAATTCAGACTTTCCATTTTCATTAGAGCTATCGCCTACTATTTTATAAATAATTTTCCTAAAATAGGAACTGATAAAAGATTTTAATAAGAGACCTAATAAAAGTATAAAACCAAAAATTAAATAGCTTTTAATTGAATTTTCAAGAAATTCTATTTGTAAAAATTCAAGTTGATCCATTTTAAATTTTTTTTACAAAAGTAAATATTTAAATTAATAACTTTTAATTTCCGCAGAGTTCCGTTGTTTTTACTCCTAAATCTGTATAAGTTTTATGAATAGTTTCTAGTAGTGAATATTCAGTAAATGAATCTTGACCTAATTCCCATATCATTATCCCACTTAATTTTTGAGCTGCTAATTCAACTTTATTAGCAATAGTTGGTCTACCATTGTAATATTTATTTCCAACCTGATCTCTTTCAGAGTTTGCAATGTTTGAAACAACCATAGAACCATATGTAAATGAATTAACAGTTGTGGAATTTTGAAAATCATATCCATAGAATGGAACACCAAGAGTTAATTTTTCACCAGGTATTCCTACAATATTTTTCCAATAATTAATTCCTCTTTGGGCATGATTGTAAGAACTATGTTGACCAGGCGATGAAGGATCCCAAGAACCTGTATAATCGTATTCCCTCACAAAATCTTTTGCCATACGGCGGGAAAGGACTTCTATACATTGTAGGTTTTGGTTCTCCTTTTTCAGATGTGTGTTCATAAGATTCGTTGTCTATATGTTTCATTTGCCACATAAGAAAATTTTTCCAAGTATCAGCTACTTGGGTAGATAAAACTCCACCTGCCAAAGAAATATAAAATTTAATACTGCTGTTTTGCGATTTTGCAGTATTTATTAGCTGTTCAAGACTTGAAATGGCTGATTGGTTTGATAGTTGTATTGTCCCATCTACCATAGGATTTCCAAATGCAATATTGATATGTGTTAATTTACAAAAATCAATTTTGTCAGTTAATGCAAACCTCCATGTTGGCAAATAACCAACAACTCTAGCTTGTTCTGAGAATAGGATTATTTCATTATTGTTTTCAACATTTTCATCTTCATCATTATTACATGAAATCAACGTTAATAAAGAAAAAATAAATATTAAGGTAATTCTCATTATCTAAGTTTAATTTCGATTTTTTTATTAGAATTTAATTTAAAAGAAGCTTTTTCAAATTTTGGAACACCTAATATTCCCAGAACATTATTTGAAAAACCAAATTGTTCTTTTGGAATTCCAAAAAAATTAAGATCCATTTTACCATTGTCATTATTATCTACAAGAACTTTTATTGCATATACTCCTTTCTTCAAATATATTTTCTTTGAGTAAACACCTTTAAATACTGGCTCAATTATATTATAAGCCATTATATCTTGAGATTCATCGCCTGAACTGTAATCATCAGCATTATCATAAATCGCAATATAAATAATGCCATCTTGTTTTATATTTGGGATTACGATTTCTAAATAAAGATTATTATTTAATAATAAAATCGTGCTTAAAATTATAAATAGTAGATGTTTCAATTATTTAGAAATTTAATCACTTTCTATTTCATTATATGTGATGTTCATGTACTCTGAAAGTTTAAAATCAAGTTCTGAAATTCCATTTATGTCATGTGTGTTTAATTCAATATCAATAATATTATAAATGTTTGTCCACTTTGGATGGTGGTTTATTTCTTCGCACATGACGGACACTTTTTTTATAAATTTTATAGCATTATTAAAGCTTTTAAATCTGAAAGATTTTTTAAGAAATCCGTCCTCAAAGACCCAATCTAATGTAAGTTTAGACAATGATTCAATAATTTGAGATTCATCTAATTTTTTTCTCATTTAATTTTACTTAATTTATATTTAAGTTTATCCAACTTCATTTTTCTCCACCAAACTTTGTTAGTATTTTCCTGATCCTCGGCTCTATGAATTTTTTTGTTAAGCTTGTTAATTTTTTTCTTTAGATATTGTCTTGTGATTACTTTCATTAAAAATCGATTTTATAATAACTATATTTAAGTTAATGAAATTTATTAAATACTTGCTTATCATCATAGCTATTTCAGCATGCTCATTGAACAAAGAATCACCAAATTTTATTTTTATTTATACAGACGATCAAAGGTTTGATACAATTGGTCTGATATCCCAAAATGAAGTAATTACCCCGAATTTAGATCGTTTAGCAAAAAGCGGTGCTATTATGAGTAATACATATAATATGGGAGGTTGGCATGGTGCAGTATGTGTCGCTTCTAGATCGATGATAATTTCAGGCAAATCTCTTTGGAAAGCAAAAGAAAATTTAGATTCTGAAAATATAGATATAGAAAAAGCAATCTTAAATTCATGGCCAAAAATTCTAAAAAATCATGGTTACAGAACATATATGACTGGAAAGTGGCACGTTAATCTTCCTGTAAATAAATTATTTGATATTGTTAAAGACCCAAAACCAGGAATGCCTAGTGATAATGGTCCTGTTTTCTATAAACAGGTAATTAAGTGGAAAGAAGAATCAAATGATTTAAGAGAATTAAGTGATTACATGCCTTCTGGTTATGGTAGACCTACTAATGAAAAAGATAATTCTTGGAGTCCGACTGACTCAATATTTGGAGGTTTTTGGCAGGGGGGTAAACATTGGAGTGAGCTTATTGCTGATAATGCAATTGAATTTATTGATGATTCTCAAAATTTCAAAGATCCTTTTTTTATGTATTTAGCATTTAATGCTCCACATGATCCGAGGCAATCTCCTAAAAAATTTTTAGATATGTATCCTATTGAAAAAATTTCATTACCTAAAAATTATTTACCCAAGCATCCATTTATGTACGAAATTGGAAATCAACCAAAATTGAGAGATGAAGCATTAGCACCTTATCCTCGGACTGAATTTGCTGTTAAAAAACATATTCAAGAGTATTATGCTATTATTACTCATTTAGACGAGCAGGTTGGAAAAATTATGAAACATTTAGAAAATTTAAATTTGATGGATAATACTTATATAATATTTACATCTGATCATGGTCTTTCTGTAGGTCAACATGGTCTTTTAGGCAAGCAAAGTCTTTATGAACACAGTATTAGAGTACCAATGATTCTTTATGGACCTGACATTGAAGCAAATTCAATATATAATCAAGATATATATCTGCAAGATATTTTTCCAACTACATTAGATTTAGCCAATATTAAAATTCCAGACAACATAGATTTTAAAAGTTTCAAGGATGTTGTTATAAATAAAAAAAATCAAAAAATACATGATGCTATATATGGGACTTACAGCTGCTGTCAAAGTGATTTTAACGACTATCAAAGAATGATTAGAAAAGATGATTATAAACTAATAATATTCCCTAAAAATAAGAGAATGGAGTTATATAATTTGAAAGATGATCCATATGAAATTTCAAATCTTGCATATAAAAAACAAAATTCACAATTAGTTAAAAATTTGTTTGATGATCTAATTGTGCTACAACAAAAAATGAAAGATACTTTAGATTTAAAAAGAATTTTTAATTAAATCCATGTGTTATTAGGCGCTGTTAATTTATCTCTTTTATTACCAGTATTTGTAACACCTTTTGGTTCAATAATCATAACTTTCGTTTCTTTTTTCGAAAATGGCTTATGCTCAGTTCCTTTTGGTATCACTATCATCTCACCCTCATTAATCTCAACTGTTTCATTTCTAAGCTCAATAAACATTTTTCCTTCAATAACTATAAATGCCTCATCTGTATCATCATGTTTATGCCAAATGAAATCATTATTAATTTTAACAAGTTTGAATTGATAATTATTTAATTCAGAAATCACTCTTGGTGACCATAAATCATTAAATTTTGAAAATTTATTTTTAAAATTAATTACTTTAAAACTCATTTGCTTTTTATTATTCAAGTTAAAAATTTAGATTTATAGAAATTTAAAAAATGGAATATTTTCAAGAGCTTGGTTATTTGGGATTATTTATATCAAGCTTTTTATCAGCAACTTTAATTCCACTTAGTCCAGAGATTGTACTAAGTGTTCTTATTGCAAAAGGATTTAATATTCCGTTAAGTATAATAATTGCTACATTAGGAAATTGGTTTGGAAGTATATTTACTTATTTCATTGGAAGAATTGGAGATTGGAGAAAAATTGAAAAATATTTCAAAATAAAAAAAGAAAGAGTGTTCAATTTTAAAATTAAGATAGATAGGTATGGTAGTTTTATAGCATTTTTTTCCTGGATGCCTTTTCTTGGTGATATATTGGCTTTAAGTTTAGGTTTTTTTAAAGTTAATTTCACAAAAGTTAGTATTTGGATGTTATTTGGAAAAACAATTAGATTTATTGTAGTTTCAATACTTATATATTATGGTATAGAAATTGTTTCTTAATATTAAATGAATAATATAGGTTTACTTTTACTAAGAATTGTTTTTTGCGGTGCAATGATTTATGGCCATGGTCTTGGAAAATTAAACAAATTAATCGATGGTAACTTCAAATTTTCGGATCCAATTGGAATCGGAGAAGCTCCAACATTATTTCTAGCAGTTTTTTCTGAATTTATTGCCCCAATTTTTATTTTGATTGGTTTTAAGACTAAATTTTTCAGTTTTTTTCCTGCAGCAACAATGTTTGTAGCAGCATTTATTGTTCATTTAAGTGATCCATTTTCAAGAATGGAGAAGGCTATTTTATTTTTAGCTGTTTTTGTATTTTTTATGATTTCTGGTCCAGGAAAGTATTCTATTGATAAGTTTAACTCATAGATTTTATTCTAGAGTGTTGTTATAATCTGAATGATATTGGTAATGCGTAAGTTATTTTAATATCTTTTCCATTAAAAGTTGCGGGCTTAGATATTTCAAGTAGGGACATTATTCTGAAAGCCTCATCCTCTAAAATTCTACTTGGGCCGATTGTAGTAAAATCTATGAGATATCCGTATTGATCAATTGAAAATTGAATAAAAACATCACCTTCAATTTCATTTCTCACAGCTCTTCTTGGATATTTAAAGTTTTTACTAATGTGATTTGCAAGAACTTGTTTAAAGCATGTTTTAGATTCTTCACCAGATGTATCTTCACAACCTTTTAAAATAGGGGCATTTTCAACATCTACAAAACTCATTTCTTTAGGTATTTGATATTTAATAGAAATTTGAAATGTTTTTTTTGTTGGCACATTATTAATTTTAGCGGGAGTTAATAATGGTAATTTTTCCATGATTTGAAGTGCAGCAATTTCAAAAACTTGTTTAGCATTATTTAAAGCTCTTTTTTGAATAAAGCTAACCCCAACTAAATTAGCATTAGGTTTAATATTATCTATTTTTCCATTTTCATCAATATCAAATTTTACATTAACTATTGCTTCTAGATTTAGATCCCATACTGATTTTGGATAAAGAAAGTTTATTTCAATATGCTCTTGAAGAGATTCGGTAAAGCATTGTTCTTGTTTATTGTCAGGCAATAACTTACAAACATTAAATATTGGAAATACTTCATCCATTAAATCATTTTTTTGGGCATAGTTATTGATACAAATGAAAAGTAGAAAAATATATATTTTTTTCACATTATAAAGTTAATATAATTATGTCTAGACATCTAAGTTTTAGGTCCGGTAATCCTGCTTTAAATAAAAACTCGTTTAAAGATACTATTTCTGATTTCCAAAGAGGTCCCGTAACTCGTAATGAATCTATGACAATTAAAGGAACTGTTGATAAAACTGCTTTTTCCTTGTTGTTAATGATTGGATCGGGTTATTATGTTTATACTGAGCAGATAGTTTCTTTAATTTTACCAGGATGTTTATTAGGCTTAGCTGTTGCTATTTTTACAATTTTTAAAAAACAGTATGCTCCTATTACTGTCCCAATATATGCTCTTTTTCAAGGCTTATTTCTAGGCGGTATCTCATTTATGTACGGCCAGATGTATGAAGGTATTGTATATAATGCAGTGTTATTAACTGTAACTATTTTACTTTCACTATTATTGGTATATAGATCGGGCTTAATAAAGCCAACAGAAAATTTTAAACTAGGCATATTTGCAGCAACTGGTGGTATTGCACTTTTTTATATTATATCGTTTGTCGCAAGTTTTTTTGGTGGAGGTCTAGCAATATTTGATCCTACAAATGGATCTATGACTAGCATTTTAGTCAGTTTGTTTATTGTAATTATCGCTTCTTTGAATTTAGTATTAGATTTTGATTTCATCGAGGAAGCTTCAGAAAATGGTGCTCCAAAATATATGGAATGGTATGGAGCATTTGGCTTATTAGTTACTCTGGTTTGGTTATATCTTGAAATATTAAGATTATTAGCAAAAATTAATTCTAGAGACTAGAGAATCAAATCCAACAGTTTTCTTCTAATTTCTAATTCACCTAATGTATTTTTATCCCTATTCGGATACACACTATTTGTTAAAAAAACAAATATTAAGTCATTCTGTTTATCAGCCCAGTACATTGTTCCTGTAAAGCCAGTATGGCCAAAACTCTTTTTAGAAAGTTTAGGGTGGGGATAAATTTCAGAACCATTAGATACATATCTTACTTTGTCAAACCCCAATCCTCTGTTATTTATTGTGTCATTTTTAATTTGATTTTCTGTGAAGAGTTGAAAAATATCATCATTAATTAATGGTGAGTTTTTTTTGGATATAATATTAAGAAGTTTTGCTAAATCTTTAGCACTAGCAAATAGACCTGAATTAGCAGAAACTCCGCCCATAAGTGCAGCCGTTTCATCATGGACGGTTCCATGTACTAACTCTCCTCTAAATGTTAAGTCAACTTCAGTAGGAACTATATTATTTAATTCATTTTTTCTTAAAGGATTGAAAGTAATTGAATTATTTAAATGGTTGTAAAAATTTTCGTCTAAAAATCTTTCAAAATTAGATTCACTTATATTTTCAACTATCTCAGGAATTAAACAAAAAAAAAGTCCAGAATAATTGTAATTTCCAGCTTCTGCTAATTTTGTTTTTTTTATTCTTTTTTTTATTGTTTTGAAGTAATTTGATTTTACATAAAGATTTTTGGTCAGTGGTAAATAACCATTTTTTTTATTTTTTGAAATAAATCGATTTTTCAAATTCCCATTTTTTTTAATCATTCTAAAATGGTGACTAATGTAAGGTCGCCAACCCGCAGTATGAGCTAATAAATCCTTTATTTTTGATTTCCCTAATGGGGTTCTTTTAAAATCAGTTAGATATTTACTAATAGGAGAATTAATATCAAAATCATATTTTTCAACTAATTTCATTATTGATAAACTTCCTGCAATTGTTTTTGTTAAAGATGCTAAATCAAACAAATGATGTTCTTTTAATTTATTTATTGAATCATAAGTATGATATCCATAGGATTTATTATAGATAAAATTGCCCTTTTTGATATAAAGTTGAGCTCCAGGAAATGCTTTTAACTTTATTGAATTATTAATTAAACTGTCAATTGAGTTTGTATTTTGGGAAAATCCGTAAAAGCAGAATAATAAAGTAAAAACTATTAATATTTTAAATTTCATATCTCAGGTATTTCTAACTCAAAATCTTTTACTAATGCTTTTTCAATAATTAGTTGTTTTCGAAGTTTTTTCTATTTTCTTTAGGATCAATTTTTAAATCATAGAACTCCCAAGTTGGAATAGTTTTTTCATTTTGAACACCAGATTTATTTAAACCATCACCATACACATAAATTAATTTATGATTTTTAGACCTAATACCTAAATGAGCAGGTCTTTTAACCTCATGTTGCCAATACCTGTAGTAAATAAAATCTCGTGAATCGTAGCCTTTACCTATTAATCTATTTTTAAAACTTGAGCCTTGAAAACTTTTTGGTTTTTTAATTTCAGCTAAATCTAGAAAAAAAGAAGGTATATCAATATTTAAAAATAAATCACTAATTCTTTTATTTTGCTTAAATAATTTCGGATAAGAAACTACAAAAGGCATTTTAGATGATTCTTCATAAAACCATCTTTTATCCATATAACCATGTTCGCCTAAAAAATAGCCTTGATCTGAAGTATAGATAATTACAGTATTTTCAATTAATTTTTCTTTTTCTAAATAATCTAAAATTTTTACAATATTATCATCTATTGCAGCACCACTTCTTAGAAAATCTTTAACAAATTTTTGATATGTTTTTGATCTTATTTCCTTCTTACTTAAATTTTTAGTTTTAATAGGATTTCCTGGATACCTCCTCACATTATTTTTTTTATCATTTTCCCATCTTTCCGTAAGATTTTCCACTAATTGTCCAATATGCAGTCGCCCAGAATTTTTATGCTCAAAATCATACAATGATTCAGGTTCAGGTAATTCAATATTTTCATTTAATAAATTATGTCTTTCAGGATAGTCAAATGGTTCGTGGGTTGCTTTAAAATGAGTCATCATAAAAAAAGGTCTGTCTCGATTTATTTTTGACAACCATTTAATAGAGCTGTCTCCAATTATATCTGCAGAAAATCCATTTTCTTGAACTCCACCTTTGTAACCGTCTTCCCAATTTTCTTTTGTTTTAAAATAAGGGTTATTGTATAATCCTTGACCAGGTAAAACTTTATAAAAATCAAATCCAGATGGTTCTTTCTTTAAATGCCATTTTCCAATTAATGATGTCTGATAACCATTATTCTGAAGGATTTTAGAAACGGTTAAAGAGTCTGGATCTAATGCGTCCGGAAGATTATAAACACCATTTATGTGACTATATTTCCCTGTAAGAATAGATGCTCTACTGGGTACGCATATTGAGTTTGTACAAAACATATTTTCTAAAACTATCCCTGATTTTTCTAATCTTTTAATTCCATCATTTTTCACGTAATCTTCTAAAATTCCACCATATATTCCCCATGCTTGTGATGTATGATCATCAGACATAATAAATAGTATGTTAGGTCTATCCAATTCATTTTTAGCACAGCTCAAAAAAAATAAGAGAATAATAAAAAAATACTTTTTCACTTTTATCATTAATATATTAAACAGAAAATTAGAAATTAATTTTCAATAAATTAATCTGTGCATTTATAATTTCGATTTATTAAATTTAGATTATAAACAACTATCATGACAAAAAATAAAATTTCAATTTTTTTAATTACTCTTTTTATAGTTACAATTTCGTGCAAAAACAATGACACTATTCAACCAAATATTGTTTTTGTTATGACTGATGATTTAGGCTATGCTGATCTTTCATCATATGGCTCCGATTTTATCAAAACACCTTTTTTAGATAGTATGGCTTTGGATGGAGCTAAATTAACATCATATTATTCTTCACAAGCTGTTTGCTCCGCATCTAGAGCTGCAGTTCTTACTGGAGCATATTCTAACAGAATTGGAATTAATGGTGCATTTGGGCCAAAGTCTAAAAAAGGAATTAATCAGAGTGAACTATTAATACCGGAAATGTTGAAGGAAAAGGGATACAGAACAGGTATTTTTGGTAAATGGCATTTAGGAGACGCTGATGAATTTAAGCCTACTCGACATGGTTTTGATGAATTTTTTGGAATACTTTTTTCTAATGATATGTGGCCATTTCACCCAGAATTTCCAAATGCATTTCCTGATGATTTAATGTTGTATAGAAATGAAAAACCAATTGAAGTTTTAGTTGATCAATCTGATCTTACAAAAAGAATAACTGATGAAAGCATCAGGTTTATAAATGAAAATAGTGATAACCCATTTTTCTTATATATTCCTCATCCTCAACCTCATGTTCCTTTGTTTGCATCTGAAGATTTTAAAGGAAGTACAGGTAAAGGTTTATATGCTGATGTGATTTCAGAGATTGACTATTCAGTCGGAAGAGTTTTAAAAGCACTGGAAGACAATGGAATAGCTGAAAATACTATTGTTGTTTTTACATCCGATAATGGTGGACTGTCTACACAAAGAAGAGTAGCTCCAACTTCAGTCTA
>LULK01000556.1_pt1 | contig 14804 bp, 17 predicted proteins | sample 728181 | NCBI WGS metagenome assembly LULK01 (sample SAMN03860291, study PRJNA289734) | marine metagenome | biome: seawater column; feature: ocean; material: water; isolation source: Red Sea water column Station 169 - depth 10m | place: Saudi Arabia: Red Sea | collected 2011-10-15 | depth 10 m | reverse complement strand
CGTCTCCCCCAGCTGGGAGCTGCGCAGCTTGCGTCCCAGGAGGATCCGCTTCGAGACGTCGCCGACACCCACGGACCGGAAGGCTACGGCACGTGCGGCCCCGGAGGTCACTTGCGGATAGCGTGGTCCCGTGCACGTCGTGATCATGGGGTGCGGCCGGGTCGGCTCGACCCTCGCCCGCTCCCTGGAGGACCGCAACCACACCGTCTCGGTGATCGACTCCGAGCCGGATGCCTTCCGACGCCTTGGGCCGGGGTTCAACGGCGACAAGATCGCCGGGATGGGCTTCGACCAGGAGGTCCTGGAGAAGGCCGGCATCCGGCGCGCGGACGCGTTCGCCGCGGTCTCCTCCGGTGACAACTCCAACATCATCGCCGCTCGGGTGGCCCGCGAGACCTTCGGCATCCAGCAGGTCGTGGCCCGCATCTACGACCCCGGCCGCGCCGAGGTCTACCAGCGCCTGGGCATCACCACGGTCGCCACCGTGAAGTGGACCGCCGACCAGGTGCTGCGCCGGATCCTGCCCGCCGGCGCCGAGCCCGACTTCCGCGACCCCAGCGGAACGGTGCGCGTGGACCACATCACCGTCCCCGACGTCTGGATCGGTCAGAAGACCATCGACCTGCAGCTGCAGAGCAAGTCGCGCATCGCGTGGATCGACCGGCTCGGCGAGGGCATGCTGCCCACCCGCGAGACGATCCTGCAGGAGGGCGACATGCTGCACCTGGTCATCCGTGAGCAGATGGCCGCCCACACGTTCGCGGTCCTCGACAAGGGACCGGAGGAGAGCTGATGCGCGTCGCCATCGCCGGGGCCGGGGCCGTCGGCCGGTCCATCGCCCGCGAGCTGATCGGCAACGGCCACGAGGTCCTGCTGATCGACAAGAACGCCCAGGCCATCAAGCCCGAGCGGGTGCCGGACGCCGAGTGGTTGCTGGCCGACTGCTGCGAGATGTCCTCGCTGGAGGAGGCACGCCTGGACCGCTGCGACGTGCTGATCTCCGCCACCGGCGACGACAAGGCCAACCTCGTGGCCTCGCTGCTGGCCAAGACCGAGTTCGGGGTCCCCCGCACCGTCGGCCGGGTCAACCACCCCAACAACGAGTGGCTCTTCAGCGAGGCGTGGGGCGTGGACGTCAACGTCTCGACGCCCCGCATCATGTCGGCGCTGGTCGAGGAGGCGGTCACGGTCGGCGACCTGGTGCGCCTGTTCACCTTCCGCCAGGGCAACGCCAACCTCGTTGAGATGACCCTGCCCTCCGACAGCCCGTACGTCGGCAAGCCGGCCGGTCTGGTGCCGCTGCCGGAGTCCTGCGCGCTGGTGACGATCCTGCGCGACGGGCAGGTCTACACCCCCAACCCGGAGCAGCCCATCGAGTCCGGCGACGAGCTGCTGTTCGTCGTGCCGGCCGAGAAGGAGGACGAGCTCGAACGGCTGCTCGCGCCGTCCACCCACGGCGGCTGAGGGCGACCGCACCACTCAGGGGGCCAGCGGCTCCACGGGCGTCCGGTTGCGGCCGAGCACCCATAGCATCCCCGCCAGCGCGGCCAGCTGCAGCGGCCAGCCCAGCGCGATCTTGAGGATGCCGAGCGCGGCGATCGCGAAGTCGGTGTCGATCGACCCGCTCCAGCCGCCCAGCCACAGCGGCGCCTGCAGGAGGTGACGGCCATGACGACGGCGTACCCGCAGTTGTAGAGCAGGCCGGGCAGGAAGTAGGCCAGCGCCTGCTCGTCCTCGCTCCCGCCCCGGGAGGCGGCGAGGCGGACGAAGAACCAGCCGATGCCGATGCCGAAGAGCGCGTTGACGACGAACTGCACCGTCGAGCGCTGCACGAGCCGGACCACGAGCAGGAGCACGGCGACGCCGACGCTGACGCCCAGGGCGACCTGCAGCTCGCGCGTCGTCAGCCACAGCACGGTGAAGACGATCGTCGGGACGGCGGCCTCGACCATGCCGCGTCGCCCGCCGAGGGCCTTGGCGAGCTGGCCGCGGACGACCTCCTCGACCGTCACCCCCGGTGCCAGCTGGTGGTCGCTCATGGCAGCAGCTGGTAGCGGGGGTTGAAGATCACCCGCTGCCCCTCGTGGACGCCGATCCGGCCCTCGACCTCGATCGAGACGCCCGGGTCGATGCCGACGATGCGCCGGCGTCCCAGCCAGATGATGGTCAGTGCCCCCGAGCCGTCGAAGAGCTCGGCCTCCAGCGCGGGCACGCCGCCGCGGGGGCGCAGAGTCACGGTGCGCAGCGTGCCCTGCAGGCGCACCCGGGCGCGGTCCTCGGCCTCGGCGATGGTGTCCTTGCCAGGCTCGACGTAGGTCTTGAGCATGTCGCGGGCGAGCATGTCCGAGCTGTTGGCCCAGCGCGAGATGCTGCGACGCAGGCGGGACTTCTCGGCCACGGGGCGCCTAGCCCCCCACGCGGCGCGCGCCCTCGGGCAGCGCGAGCGGCAGCGGCTCCCCGACGGGCATCGCGCCGTCACCGCGGCGGACGGCGACGGTGCTGATGACGGCGTCCCACGTGTCGCGGTCGGCGCCGGGACGGGCCGGGCCACCGATCAGCGTGGCGCGCAGCATCCAGCGCGCGCCGTTGATGCCGATGATCCGCGAGAGCTGTTGGCCGGTGCGGCCGTCGGACAGCGTCCGGGTCAGCTCGCACTGCAGCTCGGTGCCCCACCGGCCCTGCTCCTCGGTCGCGGTGCCGCCGCGCTGGGACATGTCCGCCGCGATCTGGGGGCGCACCTCGCTCCACAGGTCGCCGTTGCGAGGAGCCGCGAACGCGCGCAGCTCCAGCGCGCCCGCGGGCCCGGTCAGCAGGACCGCCTGGACCTCGCCGCTGGCCTCGTCGACCTGCAGGCGCAGCTCGGTGCCCACGACCGGGGCGATCAGCAGCGAGCCGAGGTCGATGCGCTGCACACCCTCGGGCAGGTCGGGCATGTCGGAGACGTCGTAGGGCCCGGCGGGCGGGCTGGTCTGCTCCTCGGACCCCTCAGCCGGCTCGGTCGCGGCCTGGTCCGGGGTCTCCGGCTCAGTGGCGGACTTGCGGCGGAACTTCACGAGCGCTCCCTCGAGTGGCGGGTCAGGTACCGGTAGAACCGTAGCCCCCGCTGCCCCGGGCGGAGTCCGGCAGGGCGTCGACCTCGACGAACGCGGCTCGTTCGACCCGCTGGACCACCAGCTGGGCGACGCGCTCGCCGCGGCGCAGCTCCACCGGCTCGGCCGGGTCGAGGTTGACCAGCAGCACCTTGACCTCGCCGCGGTAGCCGGCGTCCACGGTGCCGGGCGTGTTGACGATGGAGACGCCGTGCCGGGCGGCCAGCCCCGAGCGCGGGTGCACGAGACCGACGTACCCCTCCGGCAGCGCGAGGGCGATCCCGGTCGGCACCAGCGCGCGCTCCCCCGGCGCGAGCACGACGTCGACGGTGGTGTGCAGGTCGGCGCCGGCGTCGCCGGGGTGCGCGTAGGACGGGAGCGGCAGCTCGGGGTCCAGTCGCACCACGGGGACGGGCAGGGCAACGGGCAGTGAGGAGGCCTGGTCGTCCACGGCAGGGACCCTAGTGCGAGACTCCTGTCCCGTGGACACGGGCACGCACTACCGCGAGCGGCTCGCCGTGCCGATCCGGTGGTGGGCCCAGGGGACGATGCTGGTCGCCAGCCTCTGGTTGGCGGTGATCGTCGCGGTCCCCGGCCCCTTCGCGTGGGCCGTCACCTTCGTCGCCGCCGCGCTCATGGTCGCCTTCTTCCTCTCGTACGGCGGCGCCGTGCTGAGCGTGCAGGACGGCTGGTTCCGCGCCGGCCGCGCGAAGGTCGAGGTCCGCTTCGTCGATGAGGTGCAGGCGCTGGATGCCGAGCAGACCCGACTGGTGGCCGGTCGCGACGCCGACGCCCGCGCATACCTGCTGTTGCGGCCCTACCGCAGCAAGGCGGTCAAGGTGTCGCTGCGCGACCCGGCCGACCCCACGCCGTACTGGCTGGTGAGCACGCGTCGCCCCGAGCGGCTCGCCGAGGCGCTGAGCCGCGCCGTCGACGCCGCCGGCTGATCTCCCTGATGATCCCGGGCTGGTCCCTCCCCCTCCGGTGGGGTGCTGCAGGGGGCTAGGGTCGGACCATGTCCAAGGTCTGGTCTGTGATGGAGAAGGGCTCGGCGGTCGGTGCCGCCGTCGTCACCCGCAAGGTGCTGACCACGGGGTGGTCGAAGGCCGCGCGCCGCAAGCCGCCGGCGAACCCGGCCGACCCCGACGTCAACATCGGTGAGGCCCTGGCCTGGGCGGTCGCCACGGGGGCTGCGGTCTCGGTCGCGCGCATGCTCGCCATGCGCGGCGCCGCCCGGTACTACACGAAGTCCGCGGGGCACCTGCCCCCGGGACTCGAGAAGGACGGGGTCTGACCCGTCCTCCCTGATCTGCCCAGCTGGTCTGCCCAGCTGAACCGCTGGTCGGCTGACGCCTGAGGACCCCCGAGGGCCTCAGGCGCAGTCGAAGCAGATCTTCTTCTTGGCGTCCGCCAGCTGCGAGCGGTGGTGCACCAGGAAGCAGCTCATGCAGGTGAACTCGTCCTCCTGCTTGGGCTTCACCTCGACGGCAAGCTCCTCGTGCGACAGGTCGGCTCCGGGGAGCTCGAAGTTCTCCGCCGCCTCGGTCTCGTCCTCGTCGACCTTGCCCGAGCTCTTGTCGTGGCGGCGTGCCTTGAGCTCCTCGATGCTCTCCTCGGAGGAGTCCTCCTCGTTCTTGCGTGGCGCGTCGTAGTCGGTTGCCATCGTCGTCACTCCCCTCGTCCGGTCGATCGGCGCCACAGTGTGCACCATCGCCGGGGACCACTCCACACCGGTCTGGTGTGGCGGGCGGTGAACAGTGGGTGACGTCGCGCTATTCCCCTCCCGGGGAGGTCACCCCTGCGGGGTCGCGGGGGCGGCGTACCCGGCCTCCAGGACCGCCTCGCAGAACACGTCGTACGCCGCCGCGGGGGCCGCCACGAGCAGGTCACGCCCGGAGGCGCCGGTGTGCAGCTCCCATCGCGCGCCCGCGGCGCGCGCGACGAGCGCCGCCGCCGCGTGGTCCCACAGGTTCACGCCCTCCTCGACGTAGGCGTCGAGGTGCCCCGAGGCGAGCAGGCACAGGTCGAGCGCGCACGAGCCCAGGCGGCGGATGTCGCGCACCCGGGGCAGCAGCCGCACCAGGGACTCCGCCTGACGGCGACGCACCTCACGGTCGTAGGAGAAGCCGGTCGCGACGAGCATCTGCGACAGCGGCTGCGGGTCGCGCGCCCGCACCGGCACGCCGTCACGGGCGCCGACGGGCTCCCCGTCCTCGAGGTGCGCGCTCCAGGTGGAGCCGGTCGGGACCTCCAGGACGGTCCCGGCGACGGTCGACCAGCCGTCCGGTGCCGCGTCGTCGGCCACCTGCGCGGCGACGGAGACGGCGTGGCGCGGCAGCCCGTAGAGGAAGTTCACGGTGCCGTCGATCGGGTCCAGGACCCACCGCAGGCCCGACGTGCCGGGCCGGTCCTCCCCCTCCTCCCCCAGGATCGTGTCGTGGGGCCGGGCAGCGACCAGCCGCGCGCGCAGCAGCTCCTCGCTCGCGCGGTCGGCCGCGGTGACCACGTCGACGTCGCTGGACTTGGTGGCCGCGACCTCGACACCTCCGGCCGCGTGCTCCCGGACCAGGGCGGCGGCCTCGGTCGCGACCTCGCGGGACAGGGCGGCGAGGTCGCGCGGGTCGGTCACGTGTCGCGGCCGCAGAGGGCGGGTCGCTCGGCGCGCGGGTTGGCGCAGCAGCCCACGGGGCAGACGTCCCACATCGCGCCGATCCCGCCGGTGGCGGCCCGCACGACGTCCTCGCCGCGCTCGACGGTGGCCCGCTCGACCAGCAGGTCACGCACCATCGACACGAAGCGCGGGTCGGTGCCGGCGGTGGCCGCCCGCGTCGCGGGCAGGCCCACCTCCTTCGCGGTGGCCAGCGCCTCGGTGTCGAGGTCGTAGACGACCTCCATGTGGTCGGAGACGAAGCCGACGGGCACGATCACGGCCGCGGCGGCCCCGCGCTCCTTCATCGCGGTGAGGTGGTCGTTGACGTCGGGCTCGAGCCACGGCACCTGCGGCGAGCCCGAGCGCGAGCAGTAGACCAGCGCGTGGTCGTGGCGGGTGCCGGTCTCCTCCGCGACGCGGTCGACGATGCTGCGGGCGACGTCGAGGTGCTGCGCGACGTAGGCACTCCCCTCCTCCCAGTCCTTCTCCGGGTCGCCGCTGCGCTCGCTCATGGCCGTGGGGATCGAGTGGGTGACGAACACCAGCTCGGCACCGGCCCGGACGTCCTCGGGCAGGTCGGCCAGCGCGGCGAGCACCGCGTCGACGTTGGGCTCCACGAAGCCGGGGTGGTTGAAGTAGTGGCGCAACTTGTCCAGGCGCACGGGCGAACCCTCGGGGCCGGGACCGTCGCCGAGCGGGTCGACGGCGTCCCAGAGGTTCTCGCGGTACTGCCGGCACGACGACCACGAGCTGTAGGCGCTGGTCACGAAGCAGGCGGCGCGGGTGATGCCGTCCTCGGCCATCTGCCGCAGCGTGTCGGTGAGGAACGGGTCCCAGTTGCGGTTGCCCCAGTAGACCGGGAGGTCGATCCCCGCGCCGGCGAGCTCGGTGCGGATCGCGGCCAGCAGGTCGCGGCACTGGTCGTTGATCGGAGAGCGACCGCCGAAGAGGAAGTAGTGCTCGCCCACCTCCTCGAGCCGCTCGCGCGGGATGCCCCGGCCCCGCGTGACGTTCTCCAGGAACGGCACGACGTCCTCGGGCTTCTCCGGACCTCCGAAGGAGACGAGCAGCAGGGCGTCGTAGGGGCTCACGTCGGGGCTGGCCATGCCCACATCGTAGGAACCCGCCTTCTCACCCTGGAGGATCACCCGAGATTTAGCCGGGACCCGGCAGAGGTCCTAGGTTCCGGGCATGGCAGGCGGCGGTGCTGGAGGCGGGCTGAGGAGCTACCGGGACGTGCTGACGCACCCCGGCGCGCTCGCGTTCTCGCTGACGGGTCTGGTGGCTCGGCTGCCGATCTCCATGGCCGGTCTCGGCATCGTGCTGCTGGTCGAGGGGGCGACCGGTTCCTACGGCCTGGCCGGCTCGGTCTCAGCGGCCTACATGGTCGCCAACGCGGTGCTCGCCATCGCGCAGGGCCGGCTGCTGGACCGCTGGGGGCAGGGACCGGTCCTGGCCGTGGCGGGCACGGTCTTCGGCATCGCGACCTCGCTGCTGGTCTGGTCGGTCCAGGCGGACTGGCCGCGCACCGCGTCGTACGTCGCCGCGGCCGTGGCGGGGGGCTCGCTGCCCCAGATCGGCTCGGCCGTGCGTGCCCGCTGGGCGCAGGTGCTCGACCGGCCGGCGCAGGTGCAGACCGCGTACGCCCTCGAGGCCGTCTTCGACGAGGTCGTCTTCATCCTCGGCCCGATCCTGGTGACGGTGCTCGCCACGCTCGTGCACCCCGTGCTCGGGCTGGCGGTGGCCGCCGCCGCGGGGTCCCTGGGCTCGTGGGCGTTCGCCGCCCAGCGCTCCACCGCTCCCCCGGCCCACCCGCACCGGCGCGGGGGTGACCGGCGCGTGCCGCTGCCCTGGCGCACGCTGGCTCCGCTCACGGTCGTCTCCGCGTGCCTGGGCGTCCTCTTCGGTGCTGCTGAGGTGACCACGGTCGCGTTCGCGGACGAGCAGGGGGCTCCCGCCTGGGCCGGCGCGCTGCTGGCCCTGTGGGCCTTGGGCAGCCTGGTCTCCGGCGTCGTCACCGGTGCGCTGACCTGGCGTACCTCGGTCACCACGCGACTGCGGGTGGGGGCGAGCGCGATGGCGCTGGCCATGGCGCCGCTGTGGCTGGTCGGGTCGCTGCCGCTGATGGGGCTGGTGCTGCTCATCGGGGGTGCCGCCATCGCCCCGACGCTCATCGCCACGATGTCGCTGGTGCAGTCCAGCACCCCCCGCGCCCGCCTCACCGAGGGGATGGCCCTCGTGCAGACCGGCCTGGTCGCCGGCGTCGCTCCCGGTGCCGCTGCCTCCGGCTTCGTCGTCGACCACTACGGCGCCAACCCGGCGTACCTCGTGTCCCTGGCCGCCGGCCTCCTCGCCGCGCTGGCCGCGCTCACGCTGCCGCGGCCCCCGGTGTCCGACGGCGACTGACCGACCTCAGACGCTGGCGGGTCCCCGCGGCACCGGCGCCTGCCAGCCGCGCCACATCGACAGCAGCCGCCACACCAGGCAGACCGTGGCCCCGGCCGCGGCGGCCAGGCCGAACGGCACGTCCGCACGGTCGAGCAGCACCGCGACGAGCGCCCCTGCCAGCGCAGGGGTCGCGTAGAGCTCGCCCCGGAAGATCACCGGTACGCGGCCGGCCAGCACGTCGCGCATCATGCCGCCGCCGATGCCGGTCGCCATCCCCAGCAGCGCTGCCGGCAGCGGCCCCAGGCCGTAGTCGACGGCCTTGAGCGCCCCGGCGACGCAGAACAACGAGAGACCGAAGGAGTCGAAGACGTTGACCAGCCGCTCCATCCGGCCCAGCGCCGGGTGGTAGAGGAAGGTCACCAGGCCGGCAGCGACCGGCACGAGGAGGTAGCGCCAGTCCTGCAGCGCGGCCGGCGGCGTGGCGTCGATGAGCACGTCGCGCAGGAACCCGCCACCGAGGCCGGTGACACCGGCCAGGACCATCACGCCGAAGACGTCGAGCTCCTTGCGGACCGCGACGAGCGCGCCGGAGATCGCGAAGACGAAGATGCCGACGAGGTCGAGGGCGACCAGGGTCACGCTGGGTTCGGGGGTCGGCACCCGCGCAGGCTACCCACAGCCGGGGGCCGGGACCCAGCGGCCGCGGACGACCTCAGCGCACCCCGTAGAACGGCGAGGTCAGCGGCCAGTCGCGGGCGATCCAGTCGGGGACGAAGGCGTCCAGCGTGGACTCGAGCTCGCTGCCGACGTACTCGTCCCGCACCCACCACGAGATGACGGCGTCGCACCCGGGGCCGTCACCGGGATCGACGTAGACGCAGCCGATCAGCTCGGTCTCCTCGGCGTCGAGGAGCGCGTAGTTGAAGGACTCGTGGGTCTGCATCTCCTCCCAGTGCCGCTGCAGGTCCTCGCGGTCGGCCTCGGCGCTCATGTCGGCCGGCGGCCAGCCCCAGGCGTCGCCGTAGATCGCCCACAGCCGCTCCCGCGAGCCCATGACGGCCTGCATGTCCTTCTCGGTGTCGTCGGCGGTGATGGGACGCAGGTGGTGGCCGGTGGGCAGGTCCACCCGCAGCGGGTGCTCCCAGTCCGTCGGGAGCCAGGTCGTGGTCATGAGCAGATGGTGGAGCCTGCGAGCAGCGGTGCGCCACGCAAATGTGCGGCGGGTCCGACGCACCGCCGCACCCCGAGCGCACCGCGAGCGCGCCACGGGCCCCTCGGGCGCCGGGGTCCCTGGTCCGGGGCGTCTCCTGGCGTAGGCTCGCCCCACCCCGGGCACTCCGGCGGCGATGGACTACGAAGCAGGAGGTGGACCGGCTCATGGTGCACCTGACCCTCGCGGGCACGAGCGAGGACGGGAAGCGCCTGCTCCTGGTCAGCGACGCCGGGGAGGAGCACACCCTCGACGTCGACGCCCGGCTCCGCAGCGCCCTGCGCGGCGAGACGTCACGACTCGGTCAGTTGGAGATCACCATGGAGAGCGTCCTGCGGCCTCGCGACATCCAGGCCCGCATCCGCGCCGGCGAGACGCCGGAGGCGGTCGCCGAGGCGGCGCAGACCAGCGTCGAGAAGATCATGCCGTTCGCCGGCCCCGTCCTCGCCGAGCGCGAGCACGTCGCCCAGCGCGCGCAGCGCAGCTCGGTACGCCGTCGCAACGGTGACGGGGCGCGCATCCTCGGCGAGGCCGTCGAGTCCCACCTGCGCTCGGTCAACGTCGGCGTCGACACCGTCGCCTGGGACGCCTGGCGCCGCGAGGACGGGCGCTGGGTACTCACGGCCGACTTCGCCACCCAGACCCGTTCGGGCACCGGCACCTACACCTACGACATGCCCGGCAACTACGTCGTGGCCGAGGACGACGACGCCCGCTGGCTCATCGGCGACCGGTCGGCGACCCCGACCGCACCCCCGGCCCCCGACGACCTCGAGCAGGTGCGCCGCCGTCGTGCCGCCGCCCTCGACGAGCCCGACCAGCTGCCCCTGGGCGACGACGCGATCCACCTCGTCGCGCCCGAGTCGCTGCCCGACCTGCACGACGAGGCGCCGGCCCAGGAGCCGGCCCAGGAGTCGGCGGAGCCCGTGCGTGCGGACGCCGAGCCCGGTCAGCCCGAGCCGGCCCCGTCCTCGCACGACGAGCCCGCTCCGGCCGCGCGGGAGACGACCGAGCCGCCGGCTGCGCAGCAGACCCCGCCCGAGCACGTCGACGAGCCCGCCGGCCGCAAGCCGGCCCGCAAGCGCGGCCGCGCGTCCGTCCCGAGCTGGGACGAGATCATGTTCGGCGGCACCAAGGAGTAGCCCTCGGGGCATCCCCACGAGGGCCGAGCGGGGCTAGTCTCCGCCCATGGCCTACTTCGTGACCGGCGCCACAGGCTTCATCGGGCGGTTCCTCGTGACCGAGCTGCTCGACCACCGCGAGGGCGAGGTCTTCGTCCTCGTCCGCGAGGGCAGCCGACATCGGATGGACGCCCTCGTCCGACGCTGGGGCACCGACCGCGTCACCCCGGTCGTGGGCGACCTGTCCCAGGACGGGCTCGGTGTCGACCCCGCCTGGGTCGCCGAGCACCGCGGCTCGATCGAGCACTTCTTCCACCTCGCGGCGATCTACGACATGACCGCCGACGACGCGACCAACGAGACGATGAACGTCGGCGGCACCCGCCACGCCCTCGAGCTCGCCGAGGCGCTGGAGGTGGGCTGCTTCCACCAGGTGTCGTCGGTGGCCGCCGCCGGCGAGCACCGCGGCCGCTTCGACGAGACGATGTTCGACGAGGGCCAGCACCTGCCCTCGCCCTACCACCGCACCAAGTTCGAGTCCGAGCGGATCGTGCGCGAGGAGGCGACGGTCCCCTGGCGCGTCTACCGGCCGGCCATCGTGGTCGGCGACTCCCAGTCCGGCGAGATGGACAAGGTCGACGGCCCCTACTACTTCTTCCCCCTGATGAAGCTGCTGCGCGACCGGCTGCCCGCCTGGCTGCCGCTCGTGGGCGTCGACCTCGGCGACACCAACGTGGTGCCGGTCGACTACGTCGCGAAGGCGATGGACCACATCGCCCACTGTCCCGACCTCGACGGCCAGGCCTTTCACCTCGTCAACCCCGAGCCGCAGCCGGTCGTCGACGTCGTGAACGCCTTCTGCGCCGCCGCCGGCGCCCCACGGTTCGCCACCCCCGTCGACCGCGGCGTCACCCGGGCCGGGCCGCTCGCCCTGCTCCCCCGCGCGGTGCGCCCCTCGACGTACGCCGCGGCGCTGGCCCGCAACGGGATCGTGCAATCGGTCCTCGACCCGCTGACCAGCCAGCTCGGCATCCCCGCGGAGGTGCTGGGGCACACCGGCTTCGCCCCCGTGTTCGACTCACGTCGGACCGAGAAGGCGCTCGCGGGCTCCGGCATCGGCGTGCCGGACCTGGAGTCCTACGCCCGCACGCTGTGGGGCTACTGGGAGGAGCACCTCGACGACTCCTGCGGACGGGACGCCGACAACCGCGCCGCCCTGCAGGGCAAGCACGTCGTCATCACCGGCGCCTCCTCGGGCATCGGCCAGGTCACCGCCCTGAAGGTCGCGCAGTGCGGCGGCATCCCGGTGCTGGTCGCCCGCGGCAAGGACAAGCTGGAGGAGACCAGGGCGGTCATCGAGTCCCGCGGCGGCACGGCCCACGTCTACCCGTGCGATCTCTCCGACCTCGACGCGATCGACGCCCTGTGCGCCCAGATCTCGGCCGAGCTCCCCTCGGTCGACTTCGTGGTCAACAACGCCGGGCGCTCGATCCGTCGCTCGCTCAAGCTCAGCCACGACCGCTTCCACGACTTCGAGCGCACCATGCAGCTGAACTACTTCGGCGCGATCCGCCTGGTGATGGGCCTGATCCCGGCCATGCGGGAGCAGCGGCGCGGGCACATCGTGAACATCAGCTCCATCGGCGTGCAGACCAACCCGCCGCGGTTCTCGGCCTACGTGGCGTCCAAGGCGGCCCTGGACTCCTGGTCCAACGTCGTGTCCTCCGAGCTCGTCGGCGACGGCATCACCTTCACCGGCATCCACATGCCGCTGGTGCGGACGCCGATGATCGCGCCGACCAAGATCTACGACAAGTTCCCCACGATCTCACCGGCACAGGCCGCGGACCTGGTCATCAGGGCGATGGTCGAGCGGCCGCACGAGATCAACACCGCGCTCGGCAACGCCGGCGCCATCGCGCACACGGTCGCGCCCAAGGTGGCGTTCCGCATCCTCAACATGGCCTACCACGTGTTCCCGGACTCCGCCGCCGCCCGCGGCGACGCAACCCAGGGCTCGCGGGAGTCCGAGCAGATCATGCTGGCCCGGGTGTTCAAGGGGATCCACTGGTGATCGGGCGGGAGGGATCCGTGATCCACCCGCTCCAGCTCCCCGGGTACAGCGCAGCGCGCACCCCCACCAGCTCCAGGGCGAGCACGTCGAGGCAGGCGGTCACGCCCGAGCCGCAGTACGCCGCGACGTCCGCCCCGGGCACGGCCCCGACACCGGCGTACAGCTCGCGGAGCTCGGGCACGGGGCGGAACCTGCCCTCGGGCGTGAGGTTGAGCGACGTCGGCACGTTCACGGCGCCGGGGACGTGCCCGGCCACGGGATCCACCGGCTCGACCTCGCCGCGGTAGCGCTCACCGGCCCGCGCGTCGACCAGCACCGCGACCCCGAGCACCCCGTCGGCCTCGACGACCGGCATCGATCCCGGCGTCCCGTCCAGGTCGCCCGGCTCCGTGTCGACCGGACCGGTCTCCACCGGCCCGCCGCCGGCGACCCACGCGCTCCACCCGCCGTCGAGCACCCGCACGTCCTCGACGCCGTGGTGGCGCAGCAGCCACCAGGCGCGCGCGGCGGCGTGGCCCGACCAGTCGTCGTAGACGACGACCGGGTGACCGCTCCGCACACCGGCCGACCGCATCGCCCCGAGGAAGGTCGCGGTGTCCGGCAGCGGATGGCGGCCGCCCGCACCGGGAGGTGCGGCGAGCGCCGTGTCGAGGTCGACGTACGCCGCTCCGGGCACGTGCCCCGCCTCGTGCTCGGCCGGACCGGTCGGACCGCCCAGCCGGTAGCGCACGTCCAGCAGGGGCGGCGGCTGCCCGGAGTCGAGGAGCGCGCTCAGCTCGGCGGTGTCGATGAGGGGGTGCACTGGCCCGGACATGTCTCGCCCCGTGGCTGAGCTCCAGTTCTTCACCGGCACCATGGACTCCGGCAAGAGCACGCTGGCGCTCCAGACCAACCACAACCACGCCGCCCGCGGCCGTGTGGGGCAGATCTTCGTCACCCGCGACCGTGCCGGCACCGGCCGCCTCTCGAGTCGCCTGGGCCTGACCCACGACGCGATCGAGGTCGACAGCGAGTTCGACTTCTGGCGCCACGTCGTCGACCACCTGACCCAGGGCGGCCGGATCGACTACCTCATCTGCGACGAGGCGCAGTTCTACTCCCCCGAACAGATCGACGCCCTGGCCAAGATCGTCGACGAGCTGCAGATCGACGTCTTCGCCTTCGGGATCCTCACCGACTTCCGCACGCTGATGTTCCCCGGCTCCGCGCGTCTCGTCGAGCTCGCCGACCGGATGAACGTCCTGCAGGTCGAGGCGCTGTGCTGGTGCGGCAAGCGCGCCACCCACAACGCCCGTACCGAGAACGGCGTGATGGTCGTCGAGGGCGACGTCATCGTGGTCGGCGACGTCGAGCAGCCCGACCACCACGACGCGGACGTGGACGTCGCCTACGAGGTGCTCTGCCGGCAGCACCACCGCCGCCGGCTCACCGCCGCCCGCGCCAAGGCCGTCTCGCTCGCCCCCGAGCCACTGCCCTTCGGCTGACGCCGACACCCGCTGCCCGCCGCTGGCCGAGCCCCCAACCGCTGGTCGAGCAGGCGAGCGCCAGCGCCGAGCCTCGAAACCCCGTACGCCGACAAGCAACCCCTTCCCGCGGCGACCGGAGGGTTCCTCGTGACCCCCTTTCACGGCAAACCCTCCAGTCCCCTCGGACTCCGTGGTCATCGTGCGTGCGCGCCTGGACGTTCGCGCTGCAGCAGGTCCTACATCTTTCGAAGCCGTGCTTGCGGCGGGCTTCCATTTCGGTACTTGGTCGCTGCTCGCTCATGCCTTGCGGCACGACGAGGTGCTCGCTTGGGTTGCGCCTGCTTCGTCCTCCATAGATCCACTTCGAAGCCCACATCAAGGTTCCTTTCGAACTGGTGTTCTAGTAGAATCTGGTCATGGCACTCGGGCACCAGGATCACTCGGCACAGGACTCAGCTCCTGTCCCGACCGGTGACCTGCTCACCGAGATCCGCGACCTCGACCAGGCTGCCGACCAGGCCGACCGGGACCGGTTCATCGCGATCGCCGAGTGGGCCGACCGCCACACCACCGGGCAGCTGCTCCCCGACCTGTACGGCACGTTCGGGCTGCCCGACGACGACGCCCACACCGAGGCCGAGAACGCCTGGGTGTCCCGGTTCGGGATGCCCGGGGCCGACACGATGCTCGAGCTCGCCGGCCCGGGTGCGCCGGAGATCAGCGAGTTCGCGGTCATCGAGCTCGCCGCCGCGCTGGGTCGCTCGACCGACTCCGGACGGATGCTGCTCTCAGACGCCGTCGAGGCC
>LULK01000802.1_pt1 | contig 14861 bp, 13 predicted proteins | sample 728181 | NCBI WGS metagenome assembly LULK01 (sample SAMN03860291, study PRJNA289734) | marine metagenome | biome: seawater column; feature: ocean; material: water; isolation source: Red Sea water column Station 169 - depth 10m | place: Saudi Arabia: Red Sea | collected 2011-10-15 | depth 10 m | reverse complement strand
CGTCGCTGCTCGACCACCTGCGGCGGTGTCGTTGGCTGCTCGACCACCTTCGTCGGCCGGTGAGGTGTCGAGGTCGAGGGTGAGATCGCCGCGGGAGAGGTAGCCCAGGGCCTTGGCGCGGCGGACGTCGAGGGAGTCGGTGGACCCGGCGGCGAGGAGCTGGTCGGCGATGGTGCGGATGGCGTGCTCGAGCTCTTCGGCATCAGCCCGGTCCAGCAGGCCCGAGAGGTGGACGCCGCTGGCGGTGCCGATGGACCACGCGGTGGAGAGGTCGAGGGTGACGTGGAGGGTGGCGGCGGTGTCGGCCTCTTCCATCTCGGTCGCCTCGGGGTCGAAGCGTGCGGCTGCTTCGGCGACGAGCCGCTTCACGGTGGTGAAGGAGGCGGTGTGGATGAGGTGGGCGAGGTGGGCGTCGACGAACGCCGCGGCCTCCTGAGTGAGGGCGCGGGTGAGGTCGGTGACGCGGCGGACCCGCCACACCTGCACCTGACCGTCCAGCAGGCGCTGCCAGATCTTGGGCAGCCGGTAGCGGGCTTCGACGGCATCGGAGAGCAGCATCCGCCCGGAGTCGGTCGACCTGCCCAGGGCGGCGGCGAACTCGATGACGGCGAACTCCGACACCTCAGGTGCGCCGGGTCCGGCGAGCTCGAGCATGGTGTCGGCCCCTGGCATCCCGAACCGGGCCACCCACGCGTTCTCCGCTTCGGTGTGCGCGTCGTCGTCGGGCAGCCCGAACGTGCCGTACAGGTCGGGCATCAGAGCGCCGGTGGTGTGGCGGTCGGCCCACTCGCCGATCGCGATGAACCGGTCGCGGTCGGCCTGGTCAGCGGCCTTGTCGAGGTCGCGGATGGCGGTCAGCAGGTCACCGGTCGGGACAGGAGGAGAGTCCTGTGCCGAGTGGTCCTGGTGCCCGAGTGCCATGGCCAGATACTACTAGAACACCAGTTCGAAAGGAACCCTGGATGCGGGCCCCGGATCCAATCTGTGGAGGACGATCCAGCCGCAACCCGAGCGAGCACCTCGAGCTGCCGCAAGGGGTGAGCGGCGCGCAGCCAGGTACCGGAATCGAAGCCAACCGCGAGCACGGCTTCGAGAAATACAGGACCTGCTGCAGCGCGAACGTCCGGGCGCCCACCCACCCCGACCACCGAGTCCGAGGGGACCGGAGGGCGTGCCGTGAAAGGGGTTCACGAGGAACCCTCCAGTCGCCCCGTGGAGCAGGTTGCCTATCGGCGTACGGGGTCTCGAGACGGCGCTGGCGCGCCTCCTCGACCGGCGATGGGACAGCGCTGGCGCGCCTCGCACCTCAACCAGCGAACGAGCAGCGGGGGCCGAGGCCCAGGCGCATGACGACGGCGGTGGTGCCGTCGCGGTAGTAGCGCGGGCGCCGGTCGACCTCGGTGAACCCGCGGGCGGCGTAGAAGGCGAGGGCGGAGGCGTTGTCCTCGCGGACCTCGAGCAGCATCCGGTCCGCGCGGCCGGAGCGGGCGAGCGCGACGCACTCCTCGAGCAGGGCGGAGGCGACGCCGCAGCGGCGGGCGGAGGTGGAGACCGCGATGCGTTGGAGCTCGGCGACGTCGACCACGACGGAGACCACCGCGTGCCCGACGACCGCACCGGCGAGCTCGGCGACGAGGTAGTGCGCGTGCGGCACCTCGCCGCGCACCCCGGGCGCGACGAGGGCGGGCGGCCAGGCGTCGGCACCGAGGTTGTCGGCCTCGGAAGCGACGACGGCGTCGAGGTCCGCCTCGGCGGCGGGGCGGACCACGAGGGTCACGAGACCTGCTTGCGGGCGCTCGGCTCGACGGCGTCGGGGCGGCGCAGGTAGAGCGGCTCGGGGTCGAGGAGCTCGGCGCACTCCTCGGTGATCACGCGTGCCAGCCAGCCGGCGGACGGCCGGGTCGGGCCGGCGGCGGTCGGGAACGCGTCGGGGTAGAGCGCGGCCCCCTCCCCCACGACCGGCGAGGCAGTGGCGGCGTCGGCGGGCTTGAGGACGGCGGGGCCGTCGAGGCGAGCGCCGCCGGCGTCGTACGTCGCGAGGTAGACCTCCTTGCGCCGCGCATCGGTCGCCACGACGAAGTCGGAGGTCACCGCGCCGGTGTCGACGGCCTCGATCGCGAGCACGTCGAGCGAGCACACGCCGTAGACGGGGATCTCCAGCACGAACGCGAGGGTGCGGGCCGTGACCAGGCCGACGCGCAGGCCGGTGAACGGTCCCGGGCCGACGCCCACGCCGATGGCGGTGAGGTCCTGGCGGACCGCGCCCGCTCGGCGACGTGCTCGGCGACGACGTCGGAGCCGTCGTGCAGGGCGACGGTGACGAGCGGGGTCGCGGTGTCGAGGGTGAGCAGCACGCCAGCGAGGTTAGCGGGCGGCCCGCTGGGCGTAGGCGGTGGCGGCGGCGTGCACGGCGTCGACGTACTCCTGCGCGTGGTTGTAGCTGTGGATCGCCGAGGCCCAGGTGGAGCCGGAGTCGAGGTCCTGGCCCGAGGCGCACAGGTAGCGCGCGGCGGTCGCCGCAGCGTCATCGAGGTCGTGCGGGTCCATCACGCCGTCCCCGTCGCCGTCGGCAGCCCACGGCTCCCACGAGGAGCGCAGGAACTGCATCGGGCCCACGGCGTGCTCCCAGACCGGGTCGCCGTGCCACTGGGCCGACTCCGGGGTCGAGCGGATCGCCGCGACCGGTCCCACGCCGTCGAGCGCCACCCCGATGATCGGCGGCTCCGAGCGACCGTCGACGGTCAGCGAGCGGCCGTCGATGGTGCCGTGGTGGGACTCCACCCAACCGATGCCGGCCAGGGTCGTCCACCCGAGGTCGCAGCCGCCGACCCGCGAGATCTGGGCGTCGGCGTACGCCCGGAGCGCGGGCTGCGGGATGCCGGTACGCCGGGCGGTCCGCTCCAGCCAGTCCTGGTCGACCAGCTGACCGGACACCGGGGTCGCGGCGGGCAGGTCGGCGGTCACGGGCACCGGCGCGGCGACGTACTCCGGCGGCGGGGTGAGGTCGAGCGTGCGCGGCGTCGCGTAGAGCCGCGACAGGCCGAACGCGGCGGCGGTCGCGAGCACCAGGAGCGTCGCGAACAGCAGGATCGCGCGCGGGCCGGAGATCACGAGGAGAGTGTGGGGTACGCCGGCCGGATCAGCCGAACCGGCCGTGGACGTAGTCGCTGGTACGCTCGTCCTGCGGGTTCTCGAACATCGCCCGGGTGTCGCCGTGCTCCACGATCACGCCGGGCGTGCCGTGCGCGGCGAGGAAGAACGCGCACTGCGAGGAGACGCGCGCCGCCTGCTGCATGTTGTGGGTGACGATCACGATGGTGACCTCGCGGGCCAGGTCAACCATCGTCTCCTCGATGACGCGGGTCGAGGTCGGGTCCAGCGCCGAGCAGGGCTCGTCCATCAGCAGCACGCGCGGCTTCACCGCCAGCGACCGGGCGATGCACAGCCGCTGTTGCTGACCGCCCGACAGGCCGCCACCCGGGGCGTCGAGGCGGTCCTTCACCTCGTTCCAGAGGCCGCCCTTCGTCAGGCAGGACTCCACGAGGTCGTCGCGCTCGGAGCGCGACGCCTTGGTGCCGGTCAGCTTGAGGCCGGCCAGCACGTTCTCCCGGATCGACATCGCGGGGAACGGGTTGGGCTTCTGGAACACCATCCCGATCGCGCGACGCGCCTCGATGAGCTTCTTGTCCGGGTGGTAGATGTCCTCGCCGTCCAGCCACACCTCACCGGCCAGCTGCGCGGACGGCACCAGCTCGTGCATCCGGTTGAGGATGCGCAGGAACGTCGACTTGCCGCACCCGGACGGTCCGATGAGCGCGGTGATCGCACCGGCCGGCATCGTCAGCGAGACCCGGTCCAGCACCTTGCGGTCCCCGAACCACGCGGTGATCTCCCGGGCGTCGAGCTCCGCGAGCCGCTGGTCGATCGGACGCTGGTCGACCTGACGCTGGTCGAACGGAGCCCGCGGGAGCGCGTCGTCGGGTACGGCGGGGATGACGGCCGTGGCGTCGGTGCTGCTCGTGGGGCTGGTCATGGGGGCGCTCTCGTTCCTGATTGGTGCGGGGGTGGTGCGAGTGGTCGCCCGGGAGCGACCACCCGCACCGGTGAAGCTGGGTGCTGCCGGGTGCTACTGGGTGCTACTTCTTCTTGACCTTGACGGTGACCTTCGTGGTCTGGTCACCGAAGGCCACGGTGTACTTCGTGGTCTTCTTGACCTTCTTCGCGACCAGCGTGGCCTTGCCGTTCTTCAGCATCGAGGAGTCGATCTCCTTCTTGCCCTTGAGCAGCGAGACCTCGCCCTCGGCGCCGGCGATGGTGACCTTGACCTTGGCGTTCTTGCCCTTCTTGACGGTCTTGGCCTTGGCCTTGATGACCACCTCGTCGGACACGACGACGGTGGCGTCGTCGCTGGAGGCGAGGAAGCCCTCACCCGGGTTCAGCGTGGCCGTGTAGGTGTGCGAGCCGGCCTCGACCGCCGAGAGGGTGACCTTGGCCTGGCCGGCGACGATCGCGACGTCCTCGGCGACGACGTCCTCGCCCTCGGTGAAGGTGACGGTGCCCGACGGCACGCCGCTCGTCGAGCCGAGGGTGGCGGTCAGGGTGACCTTGCCGGCCGACGGGCTGGTGGCGGCCAGGTCGGTGGTGGTCTCGGCGACCTCGTTGGTCGTGAAGTTGCTGGTCGCGGCCTGGGTCGCGACGCCGCAGGCCCCCTGGTTGGCCTCACGGGCCAGCTGCAGGAAGCCCGAGCCCTCGATGAGCGGGGCGGCGGCATCGGAGCAGAGGAAGCCGTCGGGGCCGAAGACCGCCTGGATGTCGGCACGGGACAGGTCGGTGCCGCGGACCACGTTGTAGAGCGCGCGGTTGGCCGCGAAGCCCGCGGTCAGCTTGATGGCGCTGCCGGCGGCCTTGGCGCGACCGGTGGAGAACGGCGCGACCGCGTTGGCGTCGCCCTGGATCGGGGCAGGGTCGTGCTCCTGGACCTCGGTGACCGAGCCGGCCAGCGCCACGTCGACGCCGTTGTTGGCGGTCTTGAGCTGAGCGACGAAGAACGAGCGGGTGCCCGAGCCGGCCTGCGGGATCAGCGGCTTGATGACACCGGGGCTGCCGCCGAGCTCACTCCAGTTGGTGACGGTGCCGTCGTAGATCTTGACCAGGTCCGCGGCCGAGATGGTGGCCGGGGCGTTGGACGGCACGGTGTTCGAGACGGCGAGCTTCAGGCCGTCCACGGCGAACGGGAAGGCCTGCAGGCCGGCGTTGACCTCGTTGGTGTTCAGCGCCGAGGAGGACCGAGCGAAGTCGATCTCGGCCACGTTGTTGTCGCCGTACAGGCGGCTCTTGCCGGCACCCGAGCCGTTGGGGCGGTCGATGGTGGTGCCCTGGGGGAACGTCAGCTGACCGCCGCCGCCGGCCTGGAAGGAGGCGATGCGGAAGCCGGTGTCGCCGTCGTTGAAGCCGGGGTGGCCGTCGAAGCCCTCGGCGACGTAGTGCATGGAGATCGCGGTGGTGTCCGAGCCGACACCGATCAGGTCGGCCGCGACCGGGGTGAAGGTCGGGTCGTAGGCCTCCTGGGCCGCCGAGGCGGAGGGGACGCCGAGCGCGAGGGTCGATGCGGCCACCGCCGCGACGACCCCGAGGACGGAGCCGCTGAGGGTCTTGCTTGCCTTCATGGTTTCGCTCTCTCTTGGTGGGGGTGGAGCTCGCGGCGCGGGTCCGGGTGACCCTCGACGCGGATGGATCGTCAGACGCCGGAAGGCGCCCGGTCAGGTGCTTGCATGGACGTTGCGGATCGGTTCACGAGCCGGTCACATCACGTTGGGGAGAAGTCGGACGAGCACGTCGGTGGTGACCCAGGCCAGGGCGATGACCACAGGGCTGGCGAGCACCCAGACGAGCACCGCGGACCAGCGCTGGCGTGCCGAGACGATCAGCAGCGTGGCCAGCACCAGCGCGGCCAGGCAGGTCGCGAGGAGCGGCAGCACCGTGACCTCGGAGGCCATCAGCTGCTCGCTCTCCGGGATCGCCGCCGGTCGCCCCGGCGGTGCGGGGAACGCGTCGTCGGCCTCGGCGTCGACGTACACCGCCTCTCCTGGGGTGAGCCCGGCAAGCCGGCCCTGGCCTTCGGCGGTGGCCAGGACGAGCCGGGCCACGCCCGCCTCCCGCGGCTGCGGCAGGGGGTCGCCGGTGCGCCGGACCCCGAGCACCCGGAAGGTGCGGGTGCCCTGGGCGACGACGACCTCGATGGTGTCGCCGGGCGTGAGGTCGGTGAGGTCGGCGAAGGGCCGGCCGTACATCGCTGCCCGGCCCATCAGGACCGAGGTGCCGTCCTGGCCGGGGAGGACGGTGTTGCGCTGGTGCCCGGGGCCGACGCGCAGGTCGCCGGAGGCGGTGCCCTCGACGACGACCTCCTCGAGGTCGAGCGCGGGGATGCGGACCAGTGCGACCGGATCGCCGACCGGCACGACCGGTCCGACCGGCGCGGTCGCCGAGGCGATCTCGGTGCGGAGCTGGGCGTAGAGCAGGTCCTGGGCGCGCTCGTGCTTGAGGTCGCCGAGCAGCAGCAGCTGCACGAAGACCCACAGGCAGACCACCGCGAGCATCGTCGCCGCCGACGAGGTGACGGCCGGGGTGCCGGTCAGCGGAGGCCGCGGGGCACGCGCCGGCCTGGGCGGCTTCCGCGGCTTGGCCGGTTTGGCGGGCTTGGCCGCCTTCTCGGCCCGGCGGGTCGGCGTGGTGCGGGACGGTTGCGTCATGGTCACGGCTCAGCCCTGCCGGGGCGGTCGGACGAGGAAGCGGGTGCCGGCCACGGCCAGGCTGCCGAGCAGTCCGCCGAGGAACAGCAGCGGCAGCAGCAGACCCGCGGTGCGCGAGGAGATGGCCGTGGTCGCGGGCATCGCGACGGGGGCGGTGTCCTCCTCGACCGGTGCCGGCGCCTCGGTGGGCTCCTCGGCGACCGGCGGCTCCTCGACCGCAGGCGCGTCCGGCACGGTGGTGGGCACGTCGGTGCCGTCGGAGCCCCCGTCGGTCGTCAGGTCGACGGGGTCGGGGAGCGTCGAGGCCGGCGGCGTCTGGGTGCCGATGGCGGTCGCGACGTCCTGCGCGGCGGCGTACAACCCCGCGGTCACGCCGGTACGACGCAGCGGGAGGTAGCCCGCGGGCAGCTGGCCGTTGCCCGGGCCGGGTCGCTGGCCCTCGGAGGTGGCGACCCGGATGAACTGGGCGACCTTGGCCGCGTCGGCCTCGTCGAGGTTCTGCATCCGCGCGGCCGTGTAGACGACCATCGTGCCGGGGTAGGCCTTCGAGCTCGTGCGCACGTCCGCCTGGTCGAGGGTGAACGGGAGCGTCTCCTCGCCCGGCTCCATGAGCGACACCGCAGCCGCCATGGAGGACTCGGTGGGCTCGACGAACTTCCCGGGCGCGGCCTGCAGGGCGGCCGCCTTGAGGCCGTAGCGCTCGACGTCGCCGAGGCTCACCAGCCCGAGCATGAAGCGCGCGCCGTAGGACTGCCGCCCGATGCGGCCCACCTTGTAGAGACCGGTGTCGGCGTCGAGCTCGCACCGGGTCTGCACGTTCGGGTGGGCGTCGAGGAGCGCCTCGCTGATCTTGCGCAGCGTCGTGACGGGAGCCGCGATCTGGTTGAAGTAGACCGCCGGGTTCTCCTGACGGCAGGTGTTCCCGGTCTCGGGCACGAAGTCGTCGAGCAGCGGGATCTCGGAGGCCGGCAGCGCCAGACCCTCGTAGTTGGGGTTGACGACCATGCCCCACTGGTCCGCCTCGCCGCTGACGAAGTCGCGCGCTGCCCGGTCCTGCATGACCCAGTCGGTCAGCTGGCGGATGATGTCGGACTGGTTCGACAGCGACAGCAGCGTCGCCCCGACCTCCTGGTTGATCTGGCTCAGGCCGGGGTTGAGCCGCACGAACTCCGGGTCCTGCATGATCGAGAGCGGATTGCCCTCCATGCCGGGGTGGCCGCGGCCGAGGTCGGAGCCGAGGTAGGACTGGGTCAGCAGCTTGGCCACCAGCCGCGGGGTGATCCGCAGCGTCGCGAGCTCACCCGCGTTGTCGGGCCTGTCGACGACGTAGCCGATGGCGAACCCGGTGACGGCCGTCGGCGCGTAGCCGACGGGGTCGAGTCCGACCTGGGTCTGCTCGGAGCTGACGAGCGCCGCGGCGCCGCCGCCGTTCTCCATCAGCGTGAAGCCGGCCTCGTCGGACATCTGGTTGTGCTGGAACTTGAAGCGGTCCTTGCGCAGGCAGTACGCCGGCGACCACTGCAGCGCCGCCTGCGCGAGCAGCTCGGTGCCGTAGAAGCCGGTGGGTGCGCGGGCGTCGAGGATGTCGCAGGTGTCGGGCGGGAGCCCGAAGGTGATCGGGATGGTGAAGCGGTTCTTCCACTGCGACGCCGCCCACCACAGGGACGGCGAGACGGCCTGGTCGACCCCCTCGGAGGCGACGTTGCCGCTCCCCGGCACGAAGCGCCCGGTGCGCCGGCAGGCGTTGTCCGACGCCGTCGGCGGCGAGGACGGCTGGTCGCAGGAGAGGCCCACGATGGGGATGACGACGATGGAGCACGCGGTCTCGTGGTTGCAGCCCAGCGACTCGTTCTCCACGTCCGAGCGGACCTCGAACTGCACCTCGCCGCGACCGTCGAGGTCGGTGAAGGCCGCCAGCTCGGCGGCCGGGAAGGCCGCACCCACCGCGGCCTCGGGCGGCATCTGGTCGGCCTGGCAGGCCGGGAAGACCTTGCCCGAGGCGGCGACGAAGGGCGTGAGCCGGGTGCTGTAGCCGGCGATGTCGGCGGTGGGGCACACGTCCGCACCCGGCAGCGGGTCGAGGCCAGAGACCCGCCCCTTGTCCGCCTCGTCGGCGTCGAGGTCGTGGCGCCAGGCGGCCTCGCCGTCGCTGCGGGTGATCTGCGAGCGCTGCGCGAACGACGCGGTCCAGCAGGTCTCGGGTCGCAGCTGCTCCTCGCCCTTGCCCGGCTCCTCGACACCGCGGCACTGCATGATGACGACCGGGTACTCCTGGGCCAGGCCGCTCTCGCCGAACGGGTTGCTGGCACGGCCGCCGCTGGGCTGGGCGCCCTTCCAGGCGATCCGGATCCGCTGCCGGCCCCGCAGGTCCGTGGTCTGGTCGGCGGTGACCGTCACGGTGTAGGCCGGGAACTCCTGCAGGCTGCCGTCGGGCTTGGTGACCACGCGCTGCAGCGTCTTCGTCTCCGAGTACGCCGGCGCGCCGGCGCCGGCGCGGGCCACCGGCTCGGTGGCTCCGGTGCTGCTCGGCCCCGCCAGCACCAGCCCGGAGCCCAGGCTCAGGAGGACGGCGGCGGCGAGTGCGCGCCGGGGGCGGACCCCACCGCTGACGACCGCGCTCACGACCGGGCTCCTGCCGGGCCGCGGCGACGCAGCGCCGAGACGTAGAGACCGGGCAGCACCACGAGGGTCACCAGCAGCAGCCCGGAGAGCCAGGCGAAGGCCCGGGTGTCGCCGGCTCGGTCGGCGACCAGGACGGTGCTGGGGTCGGCGTACACGGCCGCACCGTCGCTCACCGCGCCGGTGTCTCCCCCGACGACCTCCCCGGTGACGGGGTCGACGCTGCCGGGTGCGTCGGTGGTGACCTCTCCCCCGGTGTCGACGTCGGTCCCACCACCTCCACCTCCGTCTCCGGAGCCGTCGCCCTCGTCGGTCGTGCCGCCATCGCCCTCGTCGGTCGAGGGGTCACCGGTGCCCGTGGAGGTGCCGCAGGGCCCGGCGCCGGCCTTGTCGCAGGCGGCCGGCTGGGGAGCGATCTGGGCCAGCTTGTTGTTGCTGAGGTTCTTGCCGTCGAAGGTCGGGTTGTTGCACGAGCGCACGTCGCGGTTCGTGAGGTCGACGTCCTTGTCGGCCTTGCCCAGCTTGGCGATCTGGTCGAAGCCGGCCTGCACCAGGTTCAGCGGCAGCGGCGAGTAGCCGTACGGGCCGGCCTTGGTCTGCCCGGCGCACAGCGAGTAGTACATGAAGTCGGCCAGCGTCTGGCGCTTGGCGGTGGTCATGCGCGGGTCGTCGGAGGCGGTCGGAATGACCATGTAGGAGTACGACGAGATCGGGTAGGCCCGCGGGTCCGGGTTGCGGTACACGTCGTCGAGGATCTGGGTGAGGTAGGTGCTCGGGTCGTTCGGGTTCGAGGTGTTGATGCGCGCCTTCGTCAGCGCCACCGCGACGTTGTACTGCGTCGGCTCGACGTAGTAGCCGCCCTTGTTGAGCACCTTCACGACCGGGTAGTTCTTGTTGACCGGGTAGGAGTACTCGACGTACCCGATGGTGCCGTTGCCGTAGGTCGAGGAGATGAAGTTCATGACCTGGTCGGACCCGGCCTGGCTCACGGTGCGCGAGCCCGACTTCTTCGGGTAGTACGACGTCAGCCCGGACTTACCGAAGTACGGCCGCCAGATGGATGGGTACTCCTTGTCCATCCACGTGGTGAGCTGCGCCGTCGTGCCGGACCCGTCCGATCGCACGACCGGCGTGATCGGCAGGTTCGGGAACGCGCGCCCGTTGTTGTCCTTGGTGATCGCCGGGTCGTTCCAGTTGGTGATCTGGTTGGTGAAGATCTTCGTGAGCGTCTCGCCCGAGAGCCGCAGGTTGCGGACCAGCTCGTTGCCCACCTTGAGCTGGTAGGTGAAGGCGGTGCCGCCCGCGACGATCGGCAGGTAGGCGAACGAGCGGCCGTTGGAGGTGTCGGCGTTGCCCTGCTCGTCGGTGCCCTGGAACGGGATCTCGGAGATGGCGAAGTCGTTGGTGTCCTGCGCGAAGTCCTTGCGGCCCTTGGTCGAGCCGCCGCCGGTGTAGACGACCTTCATGCCCGAGGCGTCCACGTCGGCGATCCACTGCTGGACGATGACCTCGGACCAGGTCGACCCGGTCCCCTCGATCTGGGCGTAGGTCGCGGCCCGGGCCGCCGCCGGGACGGAGGCCACGCCGGCGATGGCGAGGGCGGAGGCGGTCGCGCAGCGCGCGAGCACGGAGAGCAGGCGGTTCACCGGGGGTCCTGGCTTTCGGGCTGGTCGAGGGGCTGGTGAGAGGGCTGGTCGGAGGCGTGAGCGGCGTTCGAGCCGGACTGGCGCCGCGGGAGGGCGAGCCGGCGGCGGGAGGTGGCCTTCGCACGCGGCGGCCTGGCCAGCACGCGGGCGATGACGAAGAGCAGGAGCACCAGCATCAGCAGGACGCTGGCGGCGCCGAAGGCGCGGTCGATCGCCTGCTCCTCGCCGGAACGGACGTTGCTGTAGATGAACAGGGGCAGCGAGTTCATCGCCCCACCGACCGGGTCGGTGACGAAGAACGCCGCCGCGCCCGAGGTGATGAGCACCGGGCTGGTCTCGCCGACACCGCGCGCCGAACCGCGATGATCGGCAGCATCATCACCGCGATGGCCAGGCCCGCGGCCAGGCCCGAGCGCGGCTGGCCGAGCATGATGATGAAGACGGTGTAGACGAACAGGCCGGCGACGATCGACGGGAGCGCGGTCATCGCCTCGACGATGGTGCGCACGAGCCGGGCGAACCGACCACCGACCTCGGTCATGAACACCGCCGTACCGATGCCCAGCGGGAGCGTGATCGCCAGGCCGATGCCCAGCTGGATGAGCGAGCCGAGGATCGCGTGCGCGATGCCACCGCGGTCGAAGGCGTCCTTGGGGCCCACGCCCGACATGTCGTCGGTCAGGAAGTTCAGGTGGGTCAGCGGCTCCCAGCCGCGCAGGAAGACGAAGCCGACGGTCGAGACCAGCGCGACGCCCACGCTGAGCGCACCACCGGTGATGACGGCCGCGGCGACGCGGTCCTTCACCTCGATCCAGCCGCCGTGCATCGCGGCGGTGACCGCAGTGACCACCAGACCGAGCAGGAACCAGCTGACGACGAACCACGCCACGCCCGCCAGCGGCAGCAGCTGCTGGGTGACCAGCCAGGCCAGGGACGCCGAGGACAGCCAGGGACCCCACCGGGTCAGCTGCTCGTCGGGGCTCGGGCGACCCAGCGACCGGCGGGGCACCGGCGGCGGCGCGTCGTCGTCGACCTGCGGGAGGTACGTCGTCAGCGGTGTCGCCGTGGCCGGCGTCATCTCGGGCGTGGTGGTCATCAGGCGTCCGTCCCGGCACCCGAGCGGCTGCGGTTGACCACGACCGAGGCGAGGGTGTTGACGACCAGGGTGATGAGGAAGAGCACGAAGCCGGCGGCCAGCAGCGCGGAGAGCTGGGCGGCGTTGGCCTCGCCGAAGCGGCCGGCGATCAGCGCCGAGACCGAGTTGCTGCCGATCTCGGTGAGGTTCGGCTTCACCTCGAACGTCGGGCTGATGATGAGGACGACCGCGATGGTCTCCCCGAGCGCGCGGCCCAGGCCGAGCATGGTGCCGCCGATGATGCCGCCGCGGCCGAAGGGCAGCACGACGGAGGTGATCATCCCCCACTTCGTGGCCCCCAGGGCGAGGGCGGCCTCCTTCTCCCCCTGCGGGGTCTGGGAGAAGACCTGGCGCATCACGGCGCACGCCATCGGCAGCACCATCATCGCCACCGCGATGCCGGCGCAGAAGCTGCTCGAGACGTAGCGGCTGGCGTCGACGACCGCCGCGTCGGGGTCGGCCCCGCGGACGTCGAAGAAGGGCAGCCAGCCGAGGTTCCGCTGCAGCCACACCGCGAGGTCGCCGGCGTGCGGCATCACCAAGAGGTAGCCCCACAGGCCGTAGACGATCGAGGGCACCGCGGCCATCAGGTCGACCATCGCGACCAGGGTGGCCTTGGCCCGCTCGGGTGCGTACTCGCTGATGAACAGCGCGGTCAGCAGGGAGAGCGGGAAGGCGAAGAACATCGCCACGATGGCGATCGAGATCGTGCCGGTGAGGACGGCGGCGATCCCGACGACGTCGCTCTCGGGGTTCCACGAGGACTCGGTGAAGAAGCCTAGGCCGTAGCGGCTCAGCGTCGGGTAGGCCTGCCAGCCCAGGAACAGCCCGACCCCGCCGGTGATCACCAACACCGACGCACCGACCGCGCGCGCGGAGTGCTCGAAGACGGCGTCGACCCCGCTGGCTTTGCGCGAGATGCGGCGCGGACGGATGTCCTGGCCGGCCGCGGCGTCGTACGACGGCAGCGTGGTCACGCGGTCCTCCCCCGGAAACTGTTCTGCTCGGCTTCCGGCTAGCGCCGTAGCAGCAGCATCGTGGAGGGGCTCGGGGGACGGGAGAGGGCGTGATCGGTGAACGGCTGCCGAACGCTGGGACCGCATTTCCCGAACGGGTCACCCGCTCGGTCCGGGGGTAGTCACAACGGGCTACCCCGCCTGGAGACGGGTAGTCCGCGCGGGGTTGAGCGCAGGTGAACGGCCGCGGAACGACCGGATCAGGCCGCCGAGCGGCCCCCCGCCGGCGGGGTCAGCCGAGCAGCACGCCGTGGCCGGCGAGCAGGTCCTCGAGGACGTCGTGGCCGCGGTCGAGGTGCCAGTGCTCGGCACGCAGCCCGACCGTGCGGGCGGCCTCGACGTTGGCCTCCATGTCGTCGACGAAGAGCACCTCGTCGGCGGGGGCGCCGATGCGCTCCAGGGCGATCTCGAAGTAGTCGGGCTCGGGCTTCTTGGTACCCATCTCCCAGGAGTAGCAGGAGACGTCGAAGAGCCGGTCGAACCCGAGCACGGTGCGCATGTGCTCGCCGCGCTGGCGGTGCTGGTTGGTGCCGAGGTGGACGCCGAGGCCGGCCCCGCGGAGCCGGTCGACGAGGGCGAGGGTCGCCTCGGAGGGGGTGATGTCGGCCCAGAGCGACTCGTAGAGCGTGTCCGGGTCGACGTCGGCGTACGACGGGACGAGGCGGCGCACGGACTCGAGGAAGTCACCCTGGCCGCGCAACGGGCCGCGCTCGGCGGCCCACAGGGCGCGACCGAGCTCCTCGGCTCAGTCGGTGCCGTGCTCGGCGATGAACGCCAGGATCTGCTCCGACAGCTCCGGGCGGCACACGATCAGGTCGGGGAGGTAGACGTCGTCCTGGTTGTAGACCAGCTCGTCGCCGTTGACCCGGCTGGTGAACAGACCGGCAGCACGGGCGACGGCCACCGGGGCGGCGGAGTCCCACTCGTACTGGCCGCCGGCGTGGACGTAGGCGTCGGCCACGTCGCGCACCACGGACATCATCTTCACGCCGGCCGAGCCCATCGGGACCAGCTCGGCGCCCATCTCCTCGGCGAGCGCCTGCACGAAGGCCGGCGGGCGGCTGCGGGAGACGGCGATGCGCGGCTTCTCCGACGTGCGCGGGGGCACGACGGGAGCGTCGCCGGTGTTGAAGGTCTCGCCGAGCGCCGGCTGCGCGACCGCACCGGCGATCAGCGTGCCACCGGACGACAGGGCGACGTGGACGGCCCAGTCATCGCGGGGCGGCTCGGAGAACTCACGGGTGCCGTCGAGCGGGTCGATGATCCAGACGCGGTCGGCGGTGAGGCGGGCCTTGTCGTCCTTGCCCTCCTCCGACAGCACGGCGTCGGCCGGGCGGTGCTCGGCGACCAGGGTCATCAGCAGCTCGTGGGCCGCGGCGTCGCCGGCGTCCTTGAGCTCCTTGCCCTCCAGGCCCTCGCCACGCACCTCGAGGAGGCGGCGGCCGGCCACCTCCGCCAGCCAGGTGGCGAGGACGTGGTCATCTGCGTCGGCAGGGGGCATTCCGGGCTCGAAAGTCACGGACGCAGGCTATCTGCTGAGGAGGTGGGCCTCACCGACCTCCCCCACCGCTGGTCGATGTGCGAGCGCCCGCGGGGTCGAGGTGCGAGCCCCGCTCGTTGGTCGAGGTGTGAGCGGGTCGAGCCACGAGCTCCGCGACGGTCACGGTCTGGTCACGATGCCCGGATGCCCTGTGGA
>LULK01000353.1_pt1 | contig 14877 bp, 12 predicted proteins | sample 728181 | NCBI WGS metagenome assembly LULK01 (sample SAMN03860291, study PRJNA289734) | marine metagenome | biome: seawater column; feature: ocean; material: water; isolation source: Red Sea water column Station 169 - depth 10m | place: Saudi Arabia: Red Sea | collected 2011-10-15 | depth 10 m | reverse complement strand
GCATCATCGCTAGAGAGGCTTACTTTTTAGAATACGCAGATGACATCAAAAAAGCTATTTCCATTCCTTTAATGGTCACAGGTGGATTTAGATCCAGAACAGGGATCAATGCTGCTCTTGCAAATAATGCCTGCGAGGTTATTGGAATTGGGAGGCCTTTATGCGCAGATCCATATTCACTTCAAAAAATGATCGATGGCGAAATTGATCAACTGCCTGATTACGAAAAAACTCTCTCTGTTGGCCCTGGCTGGTTGTCCTCAAGAAGCCCATTTCGTTTAATTCAAGCAATAAATGCGCTGAGTTCGCAAGCTTGGTTTTACCTCCAAATAAATAAAATGGGTAACGGTGAAGATCCTGATCTAGCAAAAAGGCCTTTCGCTGCTTTTCGAGAAATTGCAAAAATTGATTCGGCAGCTTTTAAAAAATTCTCTGAGACTTAATGAAGATTCTTGCTTTAGGCGGAAGCGGAGGCATGGGACGGTTTGCTGTTCATTCTCTTATAAAGCATCCTCAAGTAGAAAGTATTTTAGTTGCAGATTTAAATGAATCTGCAGCAAAGAAATTTGCATCCACTCTTTCTGAAAAAACTTCTGGCATCGGCATCGATGTTACTGATAAGGAGGCTTTGGAGAGAGCAATGAACGGCGTCGATGTTGTCATAAATACAACTGGACCTTTTTTTAAACTCGCTGTGCCTATATTGGAAGCAGCCATTGAAACCAAAACGCATTATCTCGATATATGCGATGACTGGGAACCAACTGAAAAAATGTTTCTCTTAAACGATAAAGCGAAAGCTGCTGGAATAACTGCAATCATTGGTTTAGGAGCAAGTCCAGGGATTACTAACATGCTTGGATTAATCGCTATGAAGGAACTCGATCAAGTTTCTAAGGTTTACACCGGATGGGATATGTCCTCAGCACAACCCGAAGAAGAATCTTCTCAAACAGGAGTTAATGCAGCCATGGTTCATGGTATTGAACAAATAATTGGCAAGGTGAAAGTCTTTAGTTCTGGAGCATACAAAATGGTTCGTCCGCTTAAAGAGGTAACAGTTGACTATCCACAGCTTGGGACTTACAAAGCAAATATCTTTGGACATCCTGAAGCAATAAGCTTTCCCCATCATTATCCGGAAATAAAAGAATCCTTAAACTTAATGCATAGTAACGATGATTCGTTAGTTAGTGTGCTGAAACTCATTCGGTTTTTTATTGAAATAAAACTTTTGTCTAAAAACATGGCAGCAAAAATTTTAACTTGGTTGGAAGGGACACAATCTCCAGATACAGAAAAAGCAGGAGTGGAAATGCTTCCCTCGGTTTATGGATATGCCGAAGGAATTAAAGACGGCCAAAAAATGTCAGTGGCTACAACATTTCATACTGAAGAAAATATTGACGATTTATCTATGGGTGAAGGCACATCGTACCCGCTTGCTTGTGGAGTGAAAATGTTAGCCGACGGAGTCATTAATCAAACCGGAGTGCACGCTCCTGAATCTGGAATCATAAGCCCCAATCTTTTTTTTGATTACCTGAGCAAGGAACTGCCAGGCGATATCTCCATCAAACCAGAAATCTCAAAAGCAGTAATTTCCTAAACTTTAATTTTTTTAACTAGGTATAGTTAGAATTTTAACGGGGGATTTATGTCTTTTTATCAAGGAAAGAAAGTTTTAATTACCGGTGCTTCAGCCGGAATAGGTTATGCGCTAGCAGAAGAATTAGCTCAATTAGGAGCAGAGGTCATCATTACTGCCAGAAGACGCAACAGGTTGGATGAACTAGCTGGCAAAATAGAAAACCTAGGTGCGAAAGCACATGTCTTTGTAGAAGATTTATCTTTACCAGAATCTGGCACTAAACTTTACGATCAAATTAAGACCGCTGGTCTCAGCGTTGATATTCTCATTAATAATGCAGGATATGGCCGCTGGGGTGAATTAACCAGCTTTGAAAGAGATGACTACGCCAAAATGCTACAACTTAATGTAACCACCCTAACTGATCTTTGCCATTTATATCTTCCCGATATGGTCGCTCAAGGCGGTGGCGGGATTATTAATGTGGGATCAATGGCCTCTTTATCTCCGGTTCCCTACGCTAGTATCTATTCATCCTCAAAGGCCTATGTTTTGATGTTTTCAGAGGCCATCAGATATGAATATCAGGATAAAGGCATCAACGTCATGGCGCTTTTGCCAGGCGGAACAGAATCAGAATTTGCCAAAGTTGCGACTGAAAAGTCAGAAAAACTCACTCAAAGATATCAACAAAGAGAAGGTTCAGTTTCTGGTGCAGCAATGCAAACCTCACAAGAAGTCGCCATTGAATGTTTAGAGGCTTTTGAAAAAAATAAACAATACGTATTGTGCGGAAGTCGTAATCGATTCTTGCACGCCATAACAAGGCTTATGTCCAGAAAAAGAGTATTGAACATGGTTGGTGGAATGTTTAAAAGAGTTGCAGGTTAAGTATGGAAAAGCGATCGTTTAAACCGTTTGGTTCAGTTAGTGCACTCACTCTTGGCGGAGGTGGCATCGGTAACGTTTGGGGCGAGACATCCAGAGAAGAATGCGTCGCCTCGGTCAATCTTGCCCTCGAATCTGGTATCGATCATTTGGATGTGGCCCCCATGTACGGCAAAGGCGAAGCTGAACGAGTGGTGGGCGAAGCTATTAAGGATAAGAACAGGTCTGATTTTCGCATCACTACAAAATGCAGATTGGGTACGCCAAATGATGAAGAGGTTTACGACAAACTCAATGCTTCGTTAATCAGAAGCCTTGATACGATGGGCACCGATCACGTTGATCTATTTCTATTGCATTCCCAGTTGATTGAAGACGATTATGAACTGCCTGTTTTAAATGAATTGAGGGCAACCAATGCAACGACCCTTAAGTGTTATTACGATGCAGTGATTCCTGCATTTGAACAACTTAAAAAAGAGGGCAAGATTCTCAATTGGGGTATTGGGCTTGGTCAGGAAGAAGCATTAATTCACGCCATCAACAGTCAAACTCCTCCTGATGCTATGCAATGCGCAGTCAACGTCTTAAATTCCATCGGCGCTATTGGCTACATCAGTAAAAAGTCGAATCCAAATTTAATTTTGGAAGAATGTCAAAAGTTAGATATACCCATTCTTGCCATTCGCGCCGTTCAAGCCGGTGCCTTAACTGATCAGATGGATCGAGAGCCGCATCCTTCAGGCATGGATAAAGCAGACTTTGATGATTTTGATAAAGCAGCACCTTTTAGAAAGCTAGCTGCAGAATGGAATGAGTCCACTGCCTCGCTGGCTCATCGATATGCTCTTTCCACAGATAAAGTTGGATCCGTAATTTTGGGCATTAAAAACAGAGAAGAACTCATTGAATGTTTGGATGCAGAAAAAAAAGGGAAACTTTCTAAGGAACAAATGAATGTTTTAAATAATCTTTTTTAAATAATTAAATTTAAAAATGGCAAAAATTAATATTTGTTCTCTTCAATTAGATTTAAAAAATTCTGATAATTTTGAAAAAGTAAGCTTAGAGATCAATAAAGTTTTATCAGAAGATGAGAAAATTCATATGATTGTTCTGAGCGAACTTGCAGTTTCCGGAGTCAGGCCTGATAAAGAAAAATCATTATCAACTTTTTTACCTTTATTTTCTGATTTAGCTAAAAAATACGATACTTGGTTGATTCCAGGTACTTTTCATGAATTTGAGGACGATGTTATTTATAACACCTGTCCGGTTATTGACAATGAAGGTGAGCTAGTCGCCAAAGCGAGAAAGCTCTATCCTTGGCTACCATACGAAAATCAAATTACTCCTGGCAACAAAATTTGTACTTTTGAATACCCAGGAGCAGGCATCATTGGCGTGCACATTTGTTATGACTTATGGTTTCCAGAGACCAGCAGAGCATTAGCGATGGCTGGCGCAGAATTGATTATTAATCCAACTTTGACCCCAACACAAGATCGAGAAATTGAAACCGTTATGGTTAGAGCAACCGCAGCACAACAACAATGTTATTACATTGATGTAAATAGCGTCGGCGAACAAGGTTGCGGTCAATCCATTGCTTGCGACCCCGAAGGCAATGTTTTGCATATCTCTAATGATTTTGAAGATATCTTTACCGTTGAAGTCGATTTTGTTTTTATCCGAAATTCCAGAAAAAATGGCATTATGGGATTAGGCCAAAATTTAAAAAGTTATCGCGATAATCCCTTTTCATCTATGATTAGAGAGAAGCGAAACAACAATTATCTAGAATCGTTGGGTGCACTTACTCAACTTAAGAAAGAAGATGACTAAAAATTTTAATTTAGAATCTCTCGATAAAGATTATCTTTTTCATCCCGTTACCAATTTAAAAAGTCATTTAACCGATGAGATGCTTATCTTAGAGAAAGGTGAAGGAATTTATGTCTTTGATAGGGACGGGAAGCAATACATTGATGGTCTAGCAGGGCTTTGGTGCACCTCTCTTGGTCACGGGGTTAGCGAGTTAGCCGAAGTTGCCAAAGAACAAATGACTACGCTGGGATATTCAACTTTGTTTTCCTCAAAATCTCATGAGCCGGCTATTCTATTAGCTGAAAAGTTAATTGAAATGTCTCCATTCTCGTCAGGAAAAGTTTTTTTTGGCTTATCCGGTTCCGATGCTAACGACACCCAATACAAATTATTCACCTATGCGAATAATAAGCTTGGCAAACCGGAAAAGAAGAAAATTCTTGCTAGAAAAAAGGGTTATCACGGGGTTACGGTTGCGAGCGCTAGTATGACTGGCCTTCCTAATCAGCATAAATTATTTGATTTACCTAAGGAACATTTTATCCATACCGAGACTCCTCATTATTTTAAAGAAAGGAATCAAGGTGAATCCGAAGGAGACTACTTAGCCCGACTGACCAAAAGTTTGGAAGAATTAATTGAAAAGGAAGGAGCAGAAACTATTGCTGCGATGATCGCCGAGCCATTGATGGGCGCAGGCGGAGTCATTCTGCCGCCAGAAGGGTATTTCCCAGCAATTCAAGCCGTATTAAATAAATACGATATTCCTCTAATAGCAGATGAGGTTATTACAGGGTTCGGTAGAACGGGAAATGCTTTTGGTTCTGAAACCTATGACATCAAACCAACTTCAATGACCTTAGCGAAAGCTCTGTCTTCAGGATACATTCCAATAAGTGCAGTTATCGTCAACGATGACTTATTCGAGCCTATCAAAGAAGCCAGCGGAGATATTGGCGTATTTGGTCACGGTTATACTTATACTGGTCATCCGGTTTCTTGTGCGGTAGCTCTTAAAACGTTAGAAATTTACGAGCGAGATAAAGTTTTTCAGCACGCTGAAAAAGTTGGCAAATACTTTCAAAATTCTATGAAAGATATCCTTAAGGAAGACTACGTCGGTGAAGTAAGAGGAATTGGTCTGATTGCTGGTATTGAATTGTACAAAGATCCTTCAAACAAGATTCCTTTTGAAGAAGCAGGCAAAGCCGGCAAAATTTTAAGCGATACCTGTCAAAAGAATGGTCTTATTGTGAGACCAATATTGGATACCATTGCTCTCTGTCCCCCCTTGATTATTTCTGAAAAGGAAATTGATGAGCTTACAGATAAACTAAAAAAATCTTTGCAAGAAGCAAAAGATGAGATAATGAAAATTCATTAATATGATGGTAGGAGTCATAAATGGATTGTGGATGCGGAAGAAGTCCAACCGGTAAATGCATAGGTTGGCACAAGCTATCTGAAGAGGAATATTTAGAAGCTAAGAAAAATTATCAGGAAAAAGAAAAAGTCGAAGACTAATTAATAGTCAATATTTTTCTGATTAAGGGTAATCAATCTGAGGTTATCTTCTTAATAAAGGCTATTTCTTTTTCATCATAGGCAGAACCATCTTGCCTAAAAATATCGTGAAACCAAACATCAGGCTCAGGGAGAGGTTCTCCTTCTTTAACAAAATCCTCTTTATCTTTAAGTTCTTTGATTTTTAAGATGGTTTCCCAGCCAAAATGAGTCTGACTTTTGCCTGCAACAAGGCCCCAGTTAAAGGCCCCTATGTTGTGCTCTTTAAAGATAGGCAAGGTAAATTCAAACGTCGTACCAAATTCTCTTGCCATGTATTCGGTACATATAAGAGGCCTACCAATTTCTTTAAGTTCTTCAATGATAGGAATCACCTTTTGGTGTTCATAGACATGGAAAGTAATAACATCCGATTTTTCTTTATTAGTCTGAATATTTTTATCGCCAATTGTGCCATCAAGGCAGGCAGTTAGAGGCTGGGATGGACGAACTTCAAAGGCCCAATCCCAAACTTTGGTTAAAAGAATGTTAGATTCGTCACCAATACCAAATTGCCCCGGTTCGTTGTAGAGATCCCACATTAAGATTCTTTCATCCTCACGAAAATCATCGAGAATTTCTTGAGTAAATAATTTAAGTCTAGCTTCTTCTTCCTTATTACCCTTTACAATTTCTCTGACAATTTCGTGTCCAGGACTTTGTTTCCAACCGGAATTATGAACGCCTCTAACCGGGAGAGGTTGTTTCCCAAGTTTGGGAAAAGGCCTATGACAATCATCAAAGAGGACTAAGATAGGCTTTATATTATGATCTGAACAAAGAATGAGGATTTCATTTAGTCGTTTTTGAAAATTTTCTTTATCTTGCCAGAGCAAATCGTGAAGATAAATTCGTAAACTATTGAAACCGATGTCATTAGCCCATCCGATTTCTTTATTATTTGTTTCTGGATCAAAACTATCATCCTGAAACATTTCCAACTGATTGATAGCTGTGCTTGGAAGGTAATTACATCCAACTAACCACTTATGATTTGAGTACCATTCATTGATAATCTTTTTATTCCACATTACGAATAATTTAAAAATATTCTCTGTATCTTTGAGGAATGTTTTTTATAGTCTGAAACGATAGAAGTGAGAAATTCTCGTTTTTCCTGATACGGCATTGAAAAGATATCCACACCTTCAGAATTATCAACAAAGGCTATGTCTGGATCTTTTCCAGCAAGCAATGAGTGCAGTGAACCAAGAAAGTTCCATCGATAAGTCTCTCTGATATTCTCAAATCGATCTAAAAGTTCTATGGGATCTCCTTTAAGCTCTCCTTTTTTAATAACTTGTTTGATCATCCTGTTGGTCACACTTTTTGTATTTTCATCCCAAAGCTTCATTAAAAATGTTGGATTTTCTGCTACCCATTCAAGGATGGGCGAGCCGTAAAAAGCATGAAATTGAAAATAATTTCTTATAAAAATTTGTTTCAAAGGGCTGGTTTCATGACCAGAGAGTTCGATAACAAAATCCTGAATATTGATAATCACCTCCTTTGTTATTTCCTCAAAAAGATCTGTGATATCTGAAAAATGATTATAAAAAGTACCGTAGCCCAATTTTGCTTCTTTGGTGACCTTTGTAACGTCTATGTTTTTATAACCATCCCGTTCAATAAGGGTTGCTGCAGCTTTGATTAACTTAGTTCTGTTGGTTGCTTTTCTTGTTTGCACATTGTCATCTTACATAAAAATGACAAAAAGATGACTTTATGTCGATTTATTTTTTATCTGCTACAGCCTTGATGAATTTAGGACCGATCCCACAACAGCCGCCTATTATGGTTGCCCCAAGACTTCGCCATTCTTCTGCAAATTCTAAAAACTTTTCAACTGACAAATCTCTTACTGATACTTGAACATCGTTATCAAGGGTCCAACCATCAGGAACGTTAAAGACATTTGGATAGCCACCTATTGGTTTTTGAGTTAATTCTTTCAATTGTTTAAGCCCCTCAGTAATCGCGAAGGGATCAGTACAGTTAAATAGATATGCCTCAGGCTTTATCGAGGTAGAAGCGTTGAACGCTTCTTCAATTGACTCCCCGCTACGCAGTTGATTTTTTTTATCCTCTTTGAGCGACCATGCAATCCAAACAGGCTTTTTATTATCAAGATTGTGTAAGGCTTGTATGACGTGTTGCATTTCCTTTATCGACGACATCGTCTCGCAAATAAAAATATCAACATAAGGAGTAAGTTCTTTTATAAGAGTTTCATAAATAGGAACAGCTTCTTCCTTATCTATGACAAGATCAGGGCGATAGCTTTCTTCTAGCGGCGGCAAAGATCCAGCAACCATAACTTTTTTTTTGGAGTCTTCTACGGCTTCTCTTGCAAGCTTTCCAGCTAAATGAATAAGTTCAGTCATTTTATCTTCAGCTTTTTGTTTAGATAAATAACTGGGAATGGTTGAATAGGTATTGGTGATTATCAAGTCAGCACCGGCATTAATATAATCAAGGTGAATTTCTTTGACTAACTCAGGGGCATCGATGAGATACTGAGCAGACCAAAGGCCTGTAACAAGATCGGATCTTCTGGCTAGAAGCTCATTCCCCATACTTCCATCCATCACAATCATATTTCTTGAATCTTAGTCGTTATCTAGAACAGTATCGTCGGTTGAGAATAAAGCAGTTTGCTCAGGTCTTACCGAGCTTATCCAAATGGGTGTGGACCAAGCTCGTTCTTGGATTAAAGTTTCTAAATCTTTTCTAATTGTAGATCCTGTTTTAATCGCATCCCAAGTAGACCATCGGCAAGTTGGGTTTTCTAATACTCTGACGTAGTAAAAGTTTTTCTGTGTTGGATCGTAATTCTCATCGGTCCAAATAGTCTTTAGTTCAGCAGCGCCTCTATCCATGGAGAAAGCACATGTTTCTATATCAACTTTTGCTCCGTTGTCAGGACAACGATTGGTTTTAGGATTAACTTTAAGGCCGTTAGAGCATACGACATCAATGACTTCTTCATTTGGCATAGCATCAAACTCATCTACGGTACCTTTGATGATTTGAATTCTCTGCAGCGGGGCACCGTTTTTATCTCTCTGAGCCCAAACTATGAAGGAAGGTTTTTCGTCTTTGTTATAAGCAAGATCTCCACCCATGCTTACTCCTTTCTCATATGCCTTTGCAATAACTCCCTCATCGTCTAGATCCAGTTCATCTAAGCCAAAGCCTCCAAAGAATCTTAATTTAATTCTAGTGCCTGAAGTTGCGTAAGTTTCCTTTCTTCTAAAACCAGCGAAAATAGACTCTCTGGTATTTTCTTCAGCCCAAACTGCAGCAATTCCTGACGCTCCCCAACGAGAGTAGTAGGTATCCAGGAAATATTCTTCATCTTGTTCAACAAATCGATAAAGACCCTGAGTGTTAACCGATGAAGTGAGCTGATCAATGGTTTCTTTATCAAGAGGGGTTGATCCTCTGAGCCACGTTTCACCATCTAGTAAACCTACTTTTGACCAATAATTTGATTCATCATATGAGGAAGCAGCTGTATGAGTGTCACTGGCTCCAACTAAACCAAATTTATAGGGATTTCCTTTGCCCTCCCATTCAGCTAGCATTCCGCGAAGGTAAGCATCTCTGACGTAACCCCCGTATGGAATTGAATAAATGTTTTGTCCGATTCTAGAAGGGAAGATTTCAAAATTAGCCCACTCGTCATTTGGCGAGAGAAGAGGGTGAGTTTCTGATGTTCCTTTAACTTGAGTTACCTCTACAAGAGGTTCATTACGCATCCTAAAAGCAGCGTATTCTTTATCAACCACTTCTCCGTTCCATTTTTCATCTTCAAACATCTGACCATTAGAGCCGTTACTGTTGTGTGGTATTGCTATGCTATCGATACCTTTTTCATCTCTCAGCATATCCATCCAAGTCCAAAGATCCTCTGGATTTATTGAATCAATTCTTGAAAACGGTCTTGTAGGCACTTTAGAGCCTTCAAAAATAACATTCCTATGAAGGTTTTCAGAATTCGCCATTGAAGATGTGTATTCGTAAGCAATAAAAGTTGTTAATTTTCCAGGTTCATAATTTTCTTCTGCTGATCGAGCAACATCTGCCCAAGCAGCTAGGTGAGTTCCATGATCATACATGTCACTGGATTGTGATAAGTTATTAGTTCTCCATGCATTTATAACTCCGATGACATCGTAGTCAGTAAGCGTTCGGACCATATTTCTAAAAGCACCAACTCTTTGAGGGATTGAGTCCAAATTCACATTGCCTTCTGCATTAAGATCATGAAAGTGATCTGCTCCAGGAAGCCTTGAAGCTTTAGATCCAACATCAGCCCATCCAGGGACCATACCCATGAAAAAACCATGATCGGTAACAGCATAAAAATCCAATGGCTCTTTTAACTGTTGATCAAACCCTAACGGATGTTTGATTGCTTCACCGCGAGCGAATCGATAAGCATCATCAGGAGTAGCAGTCGTTCCAAAAATATACGCATCAAACGAATGTTTAGTATGGACGTGGAGATCACCAAAAAAAACGTTTCTATCCTCACTGTATGCAGGTCTAGCATTCTCTCTTTTACTTAGATCAGCTCCTTCTGAGAAGTCTTTAGTTTGTTTGAGGGAATCGGAACAACCAATGAATATTATTGTTATTGATACAAGTAAAACTTTTAACATTTTTTCCCCTCTGCTCAGTCTTAAAGACTCACTTTATTAATAAATATTCTCTCAATAGAATAGCTAAGAAAATATGACATATTTAATGTCAAAAGTGAATAAATTAATCAATTCAACTCATCTAGACTTCGATTGAAATCTTTCCAAAATGTTTGTTGTCCATCTGAAATTGAAACGCTTCGCCTAACTTCTTCAATTTAAAAGTATCGCTAATTATCGGTCTGATATCAGTTTTATTAAGGTAGTCAACCATGTCCCTTTGAGACTTTTGACTACCCATGGATATTCCTGAAGTTCGAAGCTGTTTCGCAAAAAGTCTTGGCAACAAAATTTCACTGGTGTTGCCGTCTAAAATTCCAATGATAGAAATATGTCCACCCAGTTTGGCGCATCGTATAGATTCATTGAAAGATTCTCCTCCTGCAACTTCTACGACATGATCTACACCTTCATTCGCAGTTAATCGTAAAACTTCTTTTCCCCATTGAGGATGTTCTTTGTAATTAACCACTTCATCAGCACCTAGGGATTTTAATTTTTCTGCTTTTTCATCGGAAGAGGTTGTGGCAATCACATTTGCTCCGTGGGCTTTAGCTAACTGAAGAGCAAAGATAGATACACCACCGGATCCTTGGACTAAAATCGTTTCGTTTGGTTGAAGGTTTCCTTCCTCCATTATTGCTCGCCAAGCGGTAAGCCCCGCGCAGGGTAAGGTAGCAGCTTCTTGCAAAGACCAATCCTTAGGTATCGGTGTCAATGCATTGGCCTTGATGGTCATGTATTCGCTTGCGTAACCGTCTTCGTTATCTCCAATGAAGCTGAAGTATTCGTACTTTGGTGGACCCTCAATCCATCTTGGAAAACTCACGCTCATCACTTGATCTCCGGTTTTCCATTCACTGACTGACTCACCGATTGCTTCAACGGTACACCCAGCATCTCCAAGAGGCACTCTTTTATCCTCAGTAGGAATAAAGCCAAGAGCGACAAGAAGGTCATGATAATTAAGGCTACTGTGAGAAACTTTAAGAAGAACCTCATCGCTCTGAGGTTTTGGTTGCTCTGCATCTACAAACTTAAGGTTTTCTAGCCCGCCTGGTTTTTCTATTTCAATTCTTTTCATATTTAATTTTCCTAAAAAAGCATAAAAAAATGCTTTTTTAATAACTTTGAGTTACATACATATAAAATCAATCTTATTTTGCATGCATTTCACAAAAATGCACTCTTTTAGATCACTTAGTGATTTCACTTTACCTATAATGCATCCAAGTTTTTTACATATTAACAATTTTTAAAGGAGCAATATAAATGATTAATTTCCAAGTTTTTACCGGAAGCGTAGGACTAGCTTTTTGCTTGGGATTTTTGATATATCTAGGCAGCCTAGGATTGGCAAGTTTTAGCCTAGTCTAATCGACTTATTAGAACATTTCCCCCTAGACCCTTCAGTTTCTCCCAATACATACCTGAAGGGTCTAATCTAGAACAGAACACTATGGATTACGAGACTTTTCAAAAACTCAGAAACCTACTCATCATGTTATTTTTTACGACAGGTTTCTCTATCGGATACTTTATTTCTCAAGTTATCATATAGCGTGACTAATCGCTGCAGTAATTGCAAAAAGAAACTTCCGCTGCATTTTTTCGACAAGGACCGTCACGGAGTGATGGGATTAAAAAGTGTTTGTAGGACTTGTTTCTCTTCTCTAGCCGCTAGGACGAACAACTAAGCTGTTGATTTTGTTGTTCCTTCGGAGCAGGCTGACAAAACTTCTCCATAGACTTACCCAAATCATCGAAAGGGTTGCTTAAGACTTTGGCCAACTCATCAATTTTCTCTGCTTTTCCTTGCTCTGCATCCTCGATGGCTGATTGAGCAAGATAGTTTCTAAGAATGTATTTTGGATTATTCTTATCCATCAATGTTCTTGAATCCTCGATACTGTTTTCGTCTTTGCTCAATCTATCTTTATAGGAGGCAAGCCAAATAGAAAATTTTTCAGATAATTTAAAATTATCCGAAGATGAAATGATATTAGATAGCTCTCTAAAGGTATTGGTATAGTCAAGTTTTTCTGTTTCCATAATTTCAAATAGACCAAGAAGAAGATCATAGTCGCTATCCTGAGCGCTTTTAAAGCCAAGTTTCTTTCTATATTTTTCAATCAAAGAATCGTAAAAATAATCATTGAATTTACTCAAAATATCTCTCAACTCAGTTTCACTAAACAAGTCAATAAGAGCTGAGGCAAGGGCGTAGCAGTTCCATTCTGCAATGCTTGGCTGATTTGAAAAGCTGTAGCGTCCATGGGAATCGGTATGGTTGCATATGTAGTTAGGATCATAAGTTTCCATGAAAGCATAAGGACCGTAATCAAAAGTTTCACCGAGGATGGACATATTATCGGTGTTCATCACTCCATGATTGAATCCAACGCTTTGCCAAGCTGAAACCATATGAGCTGTTTTTTTTACTGTCGCATCAAAAAATAACAAGTATTTGTCAGTATCTTGTTTTGTATCTGGGTAATAACAGTCAATGACGTGATCAAGCAGGGTTTTCACGCCATTTGTAATTTTGTTGTGATGGAAATATTCAAAGTGTCCAAATCTAATGTGGGTTTTAGCGGTTCTAACAATCATGGCTCCACGTTCTGTGTCTTCACGCATCACCGGTTCGTTACTGCCGAAAAGCATTAAAGATCTAGAGCTTGGGATGCCTAACCCAAACATGGCTTCCCCGCACAAATGTTCTCTAACCGATGAACGAATGACAGCTCTACCGTCACCAAATCTGGAATAAGGAGTCTTACCTGCACCTTTAATATGAAGATCAATCAATCCATCGGAAGAATCAATTTGGCCAAAGAGGATGCCTCTGCCGTCACCCAACTGATTCACCCAATTACCAAATTGGTGACCTCCGTAAACCATGGCAAGAGGAGAAGCTTTTTCAAAACTTTTGTTGCCGTTAAAAATTTGCATTAGTTCTTCTGGGTCATCATCGATACCCAAACTTTTTGCCAAGTCATGATTGAAGTGAAGTAAAAAAGGTTGATCAAACGAAGACCAACTCTGCTTCGTATAAAAATTATTAGGCAAATTAGAAAAAGGATTTGCAAATTTTATGTTTTCAAACATTTTTTTACTCTAAAAATGATAATGCATCTAAGTGCAAAGCTTGCCAGGCCGATCTTTCTGCCATCACAGCAAACATTTCATCGCCGCGGTCTGTTCTCTCTACAATCATTGCAGATAAAACAGCCATTAAAAAGCCCACAAAGGAAGCACGTCGGTAATCATCCCAAGCCTGTTCAAAACTGTAACTATCACTAACCTCAAGTAAATCGTAATACCCTTTAACTAAATCTTTCTCATTATTAGCTCTTTCTTCAGGTTCTCGAAAGCTTGTCGATATGCAATAAGCTACATCATTCAGAGGCAGGCCAACTGCTGCGGTTTGCCAATCTAAGAGGATTGCTCTGTTGTTTCTATCAGTGAAGAGTAGATTGTCCAGCCGCAAATCACCTTGAACTAAAGTCATGGGCCCTTCTCTTACATCAGCATACTTATCGTAGTTAGCTAATAAAGTATCACCCATCTCAAAAATATCTTTAGAAATTCTTCCCTCATACCTATTCTTCCACTCAGGGTAGACAACGGGTAAAAGCTCTGCAGCAAATTTTTTTCTTTCCTCGCTGATACCGTAGGTAAGCCAGGGATAAGTTAGTAAAGTTTCATCGTTCCAATAACTTTTATGAAGTGCTGCAGCTTCTTTTAAAACCATCGCAACTTCATCGCTGGAACAACCATCCATTTGAGGAATCTGTTTAGCAGGATGCATATCCTCGAGCAGCAAGATACCATCACTCGTTTTAGGATCGTAATCTATAAAGTAAGGCTCTGGAACTCTTGCAGAGCATCTATTAGATAAGTGTTGATAGAACGATACTTCTATTTCATACAAATGTAAGTTTCTCGCGGTATCTCTGCTTGAAGCATCTTCAGCAGGACATTTTGCGATCAATGAAACAGGAGAATCTTTTATATCGTTCCAATTCAGGTTAATTCGATAACAATCTCCAACTTGGCCTGAACCCACCGGTTCAAAGTCAAAACTATCTAAATCTAATTCTTCTCGATTAAACAAATTTGAGATAAATTTTTTTGTTAACTGATTTGGATGATCCAACATTTTAAATATCTTGAATTATTGATTTTATGGGTTCGTATGAAAATTCATTAATATTACAATTGAAATAGAGCGATAAATTTTCAAAAATTAACCTCTGTCCATCCTCTTCTTGGTCTCATCAAGTTCTTTTTGATTTAACC
>LULK01000351.1_pt1 | contig 14892 bp, 10 predicted proteins | sample 728181 | NCBI WGS metagenome assembly LULK01 (sample SAMN03860291, study PRJNA289734) | marine metagenome | biome: seawater column; feature: ocean; material: water; isolation source: Red Sea water column Station 169 - depth 10m | place: Saudi Arabia: Red Sea | collected 2011-10-15 | depth 10 m | reverse complement strand
ATGTTGATATTTTCGACGAAATTGACTCCACAAATGATGAAGCTAAAAGAATATCACTTGAAAATGAATTTCATTTAGTAATTGCAGAAAAACAGTCAAAAGGTAGAGGCAGGCATGGAAAAACATGGTCAAGTCCTGATTCTCATAATATTTATATGACCATATGTACACAAAATGACATATCTTTTGCACCAGAAAGCATTATTACAGGGGTTATTTGTAAAAGGTCTATTAATAAAATCAATAAAGATATAAATATAGGCTTAAAGTGGCCAAATGACTTAATTTTAAATAAAAAGAAAATTGGTGGGATATTGATTGAGAAAGAACACTATCAAAATACAGTCAAAACAATCATTGGAATTGGCATTAATTTAAATATTGAAAAAAAGGAGCCTTGGTGGGGAGATTTATCAAAATTTAAACTTGAAAGTAAACGAAATGAATTGATAATTGAGATAATTAATAACTTAATTAAAGTTTTTGATGGAAAAGATTTTGATTGGTTGAATGAATGGCGACAGGCTTGTGTGCACATAAATAAAGAAATTAAAATTCATAAAAAAAATAACAAAAAAGAAAATGCTATTTTTAAGGATATAGATAATTTTGGAAATGCAATAATAGAGACAACTAGTGGTGTTGAAGTTTTTTCAAGTGGTCAAATTATAATTAAAGGAATTTATTAAAATGATTCATTACATAAAAAATATTTCACTAAAATCTGACGTACCAAATAATTTCAAAGAAATTATTCTAGGTGCTGGTTGTTTTTGGGGTGTAGAGAAAAAATTTTGGGATTTAGATGGAGTTTACCTAACATCGGTGGGTTACTCTGGAGGTGAAACAGAAAATCCAACTTACGAAGATGTCTGTTACAAAAATACCAATCATGCTGAAGTTGTAAAGGTTATTTATGATCCAAACATTATTAAATTAAATAAAATCTTAAAAGTTTTTTGGGAGTGTCATGATCCAACTCAAGGGATGAGACAAGGTAATGATATTGGGACTCAATACAGATCGGTTATATATTCATCTGATCCATCTGATCTTGATATTGCAAATGAGTCTAAAGAAATTTATCAAAAAGAACTTGAAAAAAATAATTATTCATCAATTACAACTGAGATTGATATTGTAAAAAACTATTTTTTAGCAGAGGAGTATCACCAACAATATCTTGCTAAAAATCCAAATGGCTATTGTGGCATTGGCGGGACAGGATGCTCTTTCCCAAATGAATAAATTGTATATAATACAATCCGTTGCCACCTTAGCTCAGTTGGCTAGAGCAGTTGATTTGTAATCATCAGGTCGTCAGTTCGAATCTGACAGGTGGCTCCATTAAAATAATGAATACAGATAAAAATACAAACAAAGACAACGAACTAAAAAAAGATTTTAAAGTTGCCCAATATCTTTATATAGCAATTTATATTTCTCTGGTTATAGCTTTAATAGCTATATCTCTATAATCAATGGATCTTAGCGTTTATATAATCGGTAATTTAATCTTTATTGCTCTTTTGTATTGGATTGTTAGAAACAAAGATAACTAATTTCTATACGTATTTGGTTTTTCGGGTTGAGTGGTGTACCTATCTCTTAACCTAGAAGATCTTGTAGTTAAATCAATAGCTTTTCCATTTATAAAAACATATTCTGGCATAGATGAAGGCTCTAATGGATCTGCATCCCAAATTACTATATCTGCAAAATAACCTGTCTTAATTTCACCACGTTGATCGATATTGAAAACATTTGCGGGCGCAGAGGTTATAGCTTTTATAGCAGCTTCGTATGACATACCATTTGCAACAGCGACTCCTGCTCCCTGCCTAACTAAATGAAAGTTATGACTCCTAGGGGTATTAAACATTATGTCTATACCTTTTTTTTCAAGTCTTGATGCCATTTGGATATTAGAGGCAAGTTCATCAAAAGAATCAGGTATATTATTTATTGGATTAATAATTAGCGGAATATTGCTTTCAGCAATTTGAGATGCTACTAATGAAGCATCTTGTGCTCCCTTTATTATCAAATTTAGACTATATTTTTCTTTTAATTCAATTAATTTAAGAATATCAGAAGCTCTATGAGTGCTTATAATTAGTGGTAAATTATCATTAACCAACTTAAAAAGAGCTTTAACATCTCTGGGATGAAGTTCCATAAAATCAGCTATTGGTGATCCTTCTATTAAGTCGGCAATATCACTGTCAGAAGATAAGTCTCGTGCATTGATCGATGATGCAAAAGATAGTAAATCATCCATAACTGAAAAAGTCTCAGCTCTAGATTTATTACTGCTACCGCCAACATTTCCAATCATTACAATATCTTTGTTGCTTGTTATATCAAGCTCACCGTCAAGAAGAAAATATGACCCTAAGCCACCAATTGGACTAGAAGTGTTTTGAGGTAAACTCAAAGCTGAAGTTACTCCATTAGATCTGTTCCAAGGTATCAACGTAGATTTTGGATTAAAAGCATCATGAATGCTAAAGCCAATACTATAAATGTCGGACGAATCGTCTCTTGTAACACTCAGAGCACCAATTTCAACAATACCAATATTAGTGTCCGTTCCAATTATTCCTGGGGTAACTATCATGCCTGAAGCATCAATTACAAAATCTGCTTGCATGTTAGCTGAAGAAATTCTCTTTATTGTTCCATTCTCAATTAGAATATTTCCTTCAAAAGGAATATTTTTGACACCATCATAAATAGTGGCATTTTTAATAAGTGTAGTTTCAGCAAATAAAGAGCCTACAAATACCAAGCATAAAAATGTTTTAAAAATTTTTGTAAACATTCTCTACTCCTCAAGCCTATTTTTATTTGAATTTATGATGCCAACATCAAAATCACTTGACGGATAAAAGCCAGACTCCCTATCATATGCAAGACCACCATCTATAAAAACTGTTTCTGCAAGAGCATAAACACTAAATGGATTTTTTGACCAAATTACCACATCAGCATTTTTGCCAACTTTTAAGGAGCCAGTTTGATCATATATACCAGCTGCTTTTGCAGGATTACTTGTAATCCAATTCATTGCTCTTGCTTTAGAGATGTCATAGCCAGCTCTTATTCCAGCTGATAATGCTTTTGAAGCTTCTTGATTAAGATGTTGAATGCCTATCGCATCATCTGAATGAACAATAGCACAACCAGTTCCCCCTCTTGCTTGATCTACAATTGCAATATTTGCTTGAACCATGTCATAAGCTTCATGTTTGAAACCCCACCAATCTGCCCAAAGAGCTCCACATATATTATTTTCTGCCAATAGGTCTGCAATCTTGTATGCTTCAACACCATGATGGAAAGCTGTAATTTTATAACCAAATTCTTTCGCAACATCTATCATGGATGCCATCTCATCGGCTCTATAACAATGATTGTGAACTAAAATTTCGCCTCTTAAAACACCAGCTAATGTATCTAGCTCTAAATCTCTTGTAGGCTTATAACCCATTTCTTTTGCTTCATCTGATTTAGACTCATACTCATTCAATCGATTTAAATAAGCTTCTGCTTCAATCCATGCTTTTCTATAGCCGGCAATGTTTCCCATTCTTGTTGAGGGTGCTTGCTGTCTATTTCCATAAACTCTTTTTGGATTTTCACCACACGCCATTTTTAATGAATGAGGTGCGGCCGGAAATTTCATTGAATTGATTGTATTTCTTTGCAAATTTTTAACTGTAACTCCTCTGCCACCAATTAAATTCGCAGAACCTGGCAATACATGAAAAGCAGTGACTCCGCCACTTAATGCAAGAGTATATTGTGGGTCTTGTACCCACATAGAATGCTCGGCCCACACATCTGCGGTAACTGGACTAGTTGCTTCGTTTCCATCAGAGCTAGTTCTGACACCTGGAGCAGGATAAACTCCCATGTGAGAGTGAATATCTATAATTCCAGGGGTGACCCATTTACCAGAAGCATCAATTACTTCAAAATCATCAGTAACTGGTAAATCTTTTCCAATGGCAGCAATTTTTCTATCGTTGATAAGGATGTCAGTTTGTAATAACTCATTACCCTCTCCATCATAAATATTTGCATTTTTAATTAATACATTAACTGAGGGCAAAGGTTCGTATGTAGATTCAAAAGGTTTTGCAGTTAATTCAAAATTAAAGCAAAGAAAAAATAATACTAGTAAAAATGAATACTTTGGTGAAATGGTCATATATTTATTAATATAATCTATAATTGCTAAAGACGAAAGACATATAGAATTATTTAGAAATTATGCAATTAAATTACTTTAATAGACCTTATTTTGAAAACGGCGCTTTAACTAAGCTTCCTGAAGTCTTGAGAACACATGGTGTAAAAAATCCTCTCATATGTACTGACCCAGGATTATCCTCGATAGGCATGACTGATAAAATTAGAAATTTAATCTCTAATGATTTTTCTTCAATATATTATGAAGAAACTCCTGCTAATCCGACTGAAAATGCAGTAAATGACGCTTTAGAACTATACAAAAATAATAATTGTGATGGTGTTGTTGGTTTCGGTGGAGGGTCAAGTATAGATTTGGCTAAGGCGGTAGCCCTTATGGCAAATCATGAGGGAAGTCTTTTAAATTACTCAGTGAATGAAGGTGGTTATGGAAAAATAACAGAGACGGTTCCTATGATAGCTATTCCAACAACCTCAGGTACAGGAAGCGAAGTATCTGTAGGGTCATTGATCACAATGAATGATGGAAGAAAATTAATCTATGCAAGTCCATATTTAATGCCAAAAGCTGCGATTTGCGATCCAGAGCTCACTTTAGGTTTACCTCCAGTTCTTACAGCTGGAGCCGGAATGGATGCCCTAACACATTGTATAGAAGCTATTTTATCTCCTATCAATGACCCTCCAGCAGAAGCAGTAGGTATAGATGGTATTGAAAAAATTATTAAGGAAGAAAGTCTCATAAGAGCATATAAAGATGGGCAGGATAAAGAAGCTAGGTGGAGCATGATGATGGCATCCGCTGAAGGTGCTATGGCTTTTCAAAAAGGCCTTGGGGCCGTTCATTCAATGAGTCATGCTCTTGGAGCTAACCAAGAACTAAGACTTCATCATGGAACTTTAAACGCAGTTCTGTTGCCAACAATACTTAGATTTAATCAAGATTATGTTGGAACTAAATACTCAAGGATTGCAAGAGCAATGGGACAAAACGAATCAATAGATTTGGCAAATGAAATTGAGAAACTAAATGAAAAGATTGGCATTCCAAGAAATCTAAAAGAAATGGGAATAACCGAAGATTTAATTCCTAATCTTGTTGCTCATGCTAAAGAGGACCCAAGTAATTTAACTACACCAAGGTTGCCAACCCAGAACGAGTGGGAAGAACTCTTTCTAGAAGCATTGGAATAAATGACTTGAAAAAAAATAAGATTAATTCTAGTATCGCTTATTCATGAATAAAAAATATTTAATATTTTCGTTTTTATTTTTAGCAAGTATTTCATTACACAGCTTTGCTGATCACCACGAACATTTTGATTCTAATGAAGAATACGCTTCTGAGTGTCAAGCATGTGAAGAAAATGTTGGAATACAAACATCTAAAACAAAACCTTCAAATGTTTATAGAGCGAGTTCCCCTAAGACAAATCTGATTTCTAGATTTGTTAGTTTTAAATCAAAGTCAAATTTATCAAGAGCACCACCTTCTTATTAATTAGTTTTTATTTTTAAACAAACTAATTTTTCATTAAGGAGGAAATATGAAAAAATTTTTAAACGCAATTATAGTATTAATTGCATTTCATTCGGTAAACGTTATATCTCAGGATGAAGTAGAAGAAGTTGTAGTCACTTCAGCTTTTATTGATACTACTGAAATCAATAATCCGCTTTATGTTATCGATGGCGCTGACTTTACTGAATCAGCGACAACAAGCTTGGGCGATGCTATTGATGAATATTTGGGAGTATCTATTGCTGATTATGGTTCTGCAGTAGGTCAACCTATCATAAGAGGTATGTCTGGACCAAGAGTAAAAATTCTTAAAAACGGAATGGTTAACCGTGATGTTTCAGGTCTTGGTGTAGATCACTTAAATGATGTGGATTTAAATGACATAAGCCAAGTTGAAATTGTTAAAGGACCCTCATCATTGCTTTATGCAAATGGTACTATTGGAGGAATCATAAATGTGGTTGATGAACTCATATCTGCAAATGACTTCGAAATGCCTGAGCTTAAAGTTGGTTACGAAGATCAATCAGTAAATGATGGAAATTCTGAATTTATAAGCTTTAAAAATAATATTGCTGGATTCAATGTAAGCTTTGGCTATAAGAATACAGATTTCGGTAATTATGATGTTCCTAATGGCTCTGTTATTCATGAAGAAGAAGAGCATCACGAGGATGAAGATCACGACGAAGATGAACATCATGAAGAAGATATGGGTTATATCAATAATTCTGATTTTGCCGTCGAAGCAACAAAATTTGGTGTGTCTAAAATTACAAATTGGGGATATATTGGTTTTGGAATTGATAATCTTGAAAGTGTTTATGGCATTCCTTTCCACGGAGATGAGCATGATGATGAGCATGGTGATGAGCATGGTGATGATGAAGATCATGAAGGTCATGATGAGCATGGTGAAGAGAGAATCTTTTCTACAACTGATTCTGAAACATTCTCAATTAAGGGCTCATATAATGTAAATGGAAATTTAGTTAATAAAATTGATTTTTCATATCGTGATTCAGACTATTCTTTAACTGAAGCACATGAGGAAGAAGGTCATGATGATCATGGTGATGATCATGGTGACGACCATGGTGATGAACATGAGGAAGAAGATCATGCTCCAACAGTCTTTATGAATGAAGCAGTCGAGTACACTGCAACTTTTGATTTATCTAGTGATAGCTCAACTCAAAAAGTTGTTGTAAATTTTGTTGATGAGGATAACTCTATTGTTGGTGAGGAAGCATTCATGAATCCTGCTAATAGTGAAGAATTCACAATTGGGTATTACCTTAGTAGAGACTTAGGTATGTATGATTTTGATTTTGGCTATAGATTAGACCAAATTGAAAGAACTGGAAGTGTTACAGATGAGGATCATGGAGACATCGATTATTTCACTATTGATGACTCCACTAGCAGCTTTGCATTAACACTTGGGACAGATTTGAGTGATACGCTTAATGTAAGTGTTGGATATGCAAGTGTTGAAAGACTTCCATCGGCTATAGAACTCTTTATGAATGGTCCTCATATGGCCACAGGAAGATTCGAAGTTGGCAATCCTAGTTTAAATAGTGAAACTTCAAATAATTTTGATGTCACTTTTAATTTTGATAATGGTGATTTCTACGGTTATGCAAGCTTCTATGTTACTGATGTAGATAACTATATTGCTCTTATTGATGAAGATGAACATCATGAAGACGAAGATGAGCATCACGATGAAGATGAACACCACGATGAAGATGAGCATGACGATCATGGTCACGGTAACTTAATTCATGCAAATTACATGCAAGAAGATGCAGAGTTTGATGGATATGAAATTGAATTTGGAAAAGATTTCAGTCTAGGCTCTGGTGAGCTTTCTTTATCATTCGGTAGAGATGTAGTGAATGCTAAATTTTCTGATGGACACTATGTTCCAAGAATTAACCCAGCAAGAAATATATATTCTTTATCATATAAACAAGAAGATCTAATTTTTAAATTAGTTCTTAAAGATGTAGAAAAACAAAATGATTTTGGTGAAGGTGAGACAGCAACTGACTCTTATCAGATGCTAAACACCAGACTTACAAAGTCATTTAGTATGGGTAATAGCGATCTAAAAGTAACTTTATTTGCTAATAATTTACTTGATGAGGTGGCTAGAAACCATGCATCTTTTGTAAAAGAAGAAGTTCCTCTTCCTGGAAGAAACTATGGATTAAAATTTAACTTTGATTTCTAGTCTCTTAACAATGAATAATAAAGGGTCCTTAGGGACCCTTTTTTATTTGAATTGAACTAAAATCTATCGATGAGCAATTTAGATGTCTGCATTAATCAGGTTATTCAAGAAAATGATATTCCATACAAATGGAATGAAGTTATTAACCAAGAACTTGATTCTATACGATGTGACTTTAAAAAGAGTCGTGAAGATTTAACAAAAATTCCATTTGTAACTGTTGATGGTAAAGACGCTAAAGATTTCGATGATGCTGTTTATTGCTCAAAAGAAGATTATGGTTTTAACCTTAAAGTTGCAATTGCAGATGTGGCAGAAATTGTAGAACGAGACACAGAAATTGACAAAGAAGCTTTCAAAAGAGGAACTTCTATTTACTTTCCACAAAAAGTTATTCCAATGCTACCTGAGAAAATTTCTAATCATATTTGTTCTCTAATTCCAAATGAAAAGAGAAACGTACTTGTTTGCAATATTCAATTCGATGATGAAGGAATCATACAATCCTATAATTTTTCAGAAAGTATTATCTGCTCTCATAAAAGATTGACTTATGATGAGGTAGATAATTTTAAAGATAATGCAGCAGTATGTACTTCATTAGAATCACTTAAGTTACTCACAAAAAAACGTCTCAAAAAAAGATTTGATAGATCTGCTCTGGATATTGAAACGAATGAACCAATATTAATTTTGAATGAGAACGGTGAATTTTCTGATCTTTTAAAATCTAAAAGATTATATGCTCATCAAATGATTGAAGAATCAATGATTTCTGCAAATATTTGCGCTGCTAGATTTATGAAGGAGCACTATGGCTTTGGGGTATATAGAGTTCACGAGGAGCCTGATTACCTTAAAGTAGATGCTTTAAAAAAATTTTTTTCTATGAAAGGATTGCCTTCAAACAAACCTGTGAAAAAATTAGAGTTAATTAATTCATTCATTCGATACGCTAATAAAAACGAAGACAGTAAATTGTTTAATGTGTTGATTCTTCAATCACTTAAAAGAGCGTATTACTCAACAAAGGAAATTGGTCATTTTGGTCTGCAACTTGAAAAATATTCACACTTTACTTCACCAATAAGACGATATCCTGACCTTATAACCCATAGATTAATAAAAAATATCTTAAATAAAAATAAACATGCTCATAATCAGGAAAATTATGAATCTGACTTAGATGTTTTATCTTCACTAGAAAAAAGAGCAGAAATTGCATCAAGACAGGTAATGCAACAGTTAATATGCTTTCATTTAAAAAAATTTATTGGTGATGAATTTTCATCAACTGTCGTAGGTGTAACAGAGTTTGGTTTATTTTCTGAAATTAGTAATTATTTTATTTCAGGATTAATTCATGTTTCGGACTTAGGCAATGATAGATATATCCTTAATAATGACTCAAATGCACTTGTTGGCAAGAGGACTGGTAAAACATATAGAATCGGTCAGAATATAAAGGTTAAATTAGTAAATGTAATACCTGAGGAACGAAAATTAGTCTTAGTACCAGTTAAAAATGACAAAAAACACAAATAAGAGATATGGCTTTCATAGTATTGAAAGCATAATAAATAATAATCCTCATACTATAAAAAAGCTCTTCATACCCTCTTCCAGAGATGACAAAAGAATTCATCAACTAATATCTTTGGCAGAAAAATTTGAAATCAAATATGAAATATCAAATAAACTAAAAAAAGATCCTGAAGCAATAGTTGCTAACAGTGAAATAAACAGTTTTAAAGATCTAAAAGTCTTTATTGAAGATTCTTCTAATCAAAATCTTTCAATACTTATATTGGATAATATTATTGATCCAAGAAATCTTGGTTCATGCATAAGGTCAGCGGCAGTATATGAAATAGATGCTTTGATTATCAATAAACATCATTGTGCTCCATTAAATGAAGTTGCGCATAATGTCTCTGCTGGAGGGGCAGAATTAATAAATATTTTTCATGTTTCAAATCTTATTAATTGCCTTAAATATCTTAGGAAATCCAATATTGATATTTATGGTCTAAGTGAGCATGCGCAAAAAATTTATACTTCATGTGATTTCACAAATTCTTCTGCAATAATTATGGGCTCGGAAGAATCTGGCATGAGACAGAAAACCTCTGAAAGCTGTAACGAACTTATAAAGCTTAACTTAAATAAAAAATTTAAAAGCTTTAATGTTTCTGTAGCAACTGGGATAATACTTTCAGAAATATCAAGACAGCGTGGGTAAGTGTTAGAATATATTTCAAAAAAATAAACATGTTAAAACAAAGAACGCTTAGAAATTCAATAAAGGCAGTAGGAATTGGTCTTCACACTGGTAAAAATATAAACATGGAATTAATCCCATCTGAAGTTAATACTGGCATTAATTTTATTAGAACAGACGTAGATGAAAATCTTGTTATACCAGCAATAGCTGAAAATGTTGGAGATACAAGCCTATCAACTGCATTAGTAAAGGATGACGTTAAGATCTCAACAATAGAGCACTTGCTTTCTGCAATTGCAGGACTGGGAGTTGATAATTGTCTGATTAAAGTCGATGGACCAGAAGTGCCAATAATGGATGGTAGCTCGAGCCCTTTTGTCTTCTTGATTCAATCTGCTGGACTAGAGGATCAAGATGCACTAAAAAAATTCATCAAGGTTAAAAAAGAGGTTACGGTCACAAGAGATGACGCATATGCAACCATCAAACCATTTGATGGATTTAAAGTGTCTTTTAAAGTTTCTTTTGATCATCCTGTACATAAAAAATTACCTTCTGAATCAATAATTGATTTTTCATCAACATCTTTTGTAAAAGAAGTTTGTAGAGCTAGGACATTTGGATCAATGAGCGAAAAAGAATTATTGCAGTCGAGAAACCTTGCCTTAGGAGCAAGTGTTTCTAATGCAATTGTATTTGGTGAGGATGAAATACTTAACGATGAAGGTTTAAGATTTAATGATGAAATAGTAAAACACAAAATGCTAGATGCAATTGGTGACTTGTATCTTCTTGGTGGAAATTTAATTGGTGAATTCTCAGGTTATAAATCTGGGCACGAGCTTAATAATAAATTACTAAGAAAAATAATTGAAGACGATGATGCATATGAGACTGTTAAATTTGAAAATTCGGAAAATGCCCCAATTTCTTATGTAAGGCCACCATTTGGGGATATTGAATAAGTGATTAATATTTAATTACTTTAATAATTTTAAAATGCTTAATTTATTTTCAAACATCTTTGGATCTTCAAACGATAGAATCCTAAAAAAAATGATGGTGCATGTAAATGCAGCAAATCAATTAGAAGAAGAATTGTCAAATAAGCCGGATGACTATTTTCAAGATCTCAAAACAGAATTAAAAAAAATCTATCATAACAATGATAAGGATATCTACTCCATTCTCCCTTTTGCTTTTGCAGCAGTAAGAGAAGCTAGTAAAAGGACTTTAGGTCTGAGGCATTTTGACTCTCAAATGCTTGGTGGTATCTCTCTTGCTGAGGGTAATATCGCTGAAATGAAAACTGGTGAGGGAAAAACACTTGTAGCTACACTGCCAGCTTATTTAAATTCGGTTATTGGAAATAAAGCAATTTTGGTTACTGTTAATGACTATCTTGCCAAAAGAGATGCTGAATGGATGAGACCAATATATGAATTCTTAGGCTTGTCTGTTGGTGTTGTGAATTCAAATCAAGTTATTCAAGAAAAAATTTCTTCATACAAATGTGACGTCATTTATGCAACAAATAACGAACTTGGTTTTGATTATCTAAGAGATAATATGGCTCATCGGGTTGAAGATAGAGTGCAATGTTCGCTTGATTTTGCAATTGTAGATGAGGTTGATTCAATATTAATTGATGAAGCAAGAACACCATTAATCATTTCAGGTCCTTCTTCAGAAAGTTCAGACTTGTATAGAAAGATAAGAAAATTTATACCTAAATTAAAAAAACAACTAAGAGAGGGTACTGAAGAGGAACCATTAGATGATGATGAAAAAGGTCATTACTTGATTGATGAGAAAAATAGAAGTGTTGAGCTTACTGATGATGGTTATATTCTTGTTGAGGAGCTTCTTGAAGAATCTGAATTATTGGGAGATTCCGAAGGTTTATATTCAGTATCTAATCTTAAAATAATGAAATTTGTTCAGGCCACTCTGAGAGCACATTATTTATTTCAAAAAAATGTTCACTACTTAGTAAGAAATAACGAAGTTCTTTTGATTGATGAGCACACAGGTAGGACTATGCCGGGAAGAAGAATGAGTGAAGGAGTTCATCAAGCTTTGGAATGTAAAGAGAATGTTCCAATTCAAAGAGAATCACAAACACTGGCTTCAACAACATTTCAAAACTTCTTTAGATTATTTAATAACTTGTCAGGAATGACTGGAACAGCTGATACAGAAGCAGTCGAATTTAATCAAATATATGGGCTGGATGTCATTATTATTCCCACAAATGTTCCTATGATAAGAAAGGATCATAATGATTTAGTCTTTTTAACTAAAACAGCAAAATATAAGGCCCTTGTTGAGGAGATAGAAACATTAAGAAAAAATAAGGCGCCAATTTTAGTTGGAACTGTTTCTGTTGAATCTTCAGAAGAAGTATCAGAATTTCTTAAAGCAAAAAAAATACCTCATCAAATCTTGAATGCAAAACATCACGAAAAAGAAGCGGAAGTTATAGCAAATGCTGGCAAGCCAAGTATGGTGACTATTGCTACAAATATGGCTGGCAGAGGAACAGATATTGTCTTGGGAGGAAAGAAAGAAGATCAGTCTGAAGAAGAATGGAAAAAAAATAATGAAATAGTATTAAATGCAGGCGGCCTTCATATTCTTGGGACCGAAAGACATGAATCTCGAAGAATCGATAATCAATTAAGAGGACGATCTGGTAGACAAGGTGATCCTGGATATTCAAGGTTTTTTCTTTCATTAGAAGACGATCTTTTAAGATTATTTATTTCTGATAACAGAAGAGACTTATTTGAAAGAATAGGAATGGGTGATGACCATATCGAACATAAAATGCTTTCACGAGGTATAGAAAATGCTCAAAAAAGAATTGAAAGTAGAAATTTTGATGCAAGAAAAAATCTTCTTGAATACGATGATGTATCAAATGATCAAAGACAAGCTATCTACTCTCTTAGAAATCAATTATTAGAAGAGGATGAAATCAGTGAGACGATTAATGAAATGATAACTTTTGAGTTTAAAAGAGTCACAAATCAATATATACCGCTTGAATCTGTTGAGTCGCAATGGAAAGCAAAAGATCTTGAGAATTTCCTCTCTGAAAATTATGGTCTTAAAACTAACATAGCTGCAACTATAAATGATGATAAGTCTCTGATTCCAGAAACAATTAATGACCTAATTACTGAAAAAGCGCATAGCATGTATAAAGAAAAGTATGAATCTCTTGGTGATAACAGACTCATGCTTGAGAAAGAAATCATGCTTCAGGTTTTAGATGTTCACTGGAAAGAACATCTTGCTGAAATTGATCATCTAAGAGGTAGTATAGGTTTAAGAGCATACGCACAAAAAAATCCAAAAAATGAATTTAAACAAGAGGCATACTCTATGTTTGAGATGATGCTAGATGAGATTGATTCAGAAACTGTAAGAATTCTATTTTCAATTCAATTTGCTAATGAAGAAATGATGGCAAACTTAAAACAACCCAAACAAGAAGAAGTTGTTTTAGAAAAACCTGAAGCCATAAACGAAGATTTGCAAAGCAATCAGCCTGCCTCTACTTCAGAAGAAAAACAAAATCCTCAAACAGTTACAAGAGATGAACCAAAATATGGAAGAAATGAGATTGTAAAAATTACCAACGGTCAAGAGACTAAAGAATTAAAATACAAAAAGGCTTTATCTTTAATTGAAAGCGGTGAGTGGAAGATAATATAAATTATTTTTAATCTTCGTAAAAATCCTCAGATTTTACTGGTCTTGATATAACGTTTTCTTCATTTGCCCAAGAACCAAAATCTATTAGCTTACATTTGGCTGAACAGAATGGCCTATGCTCATTACTCTTATCTGTAGATGTGGGCTTATTACACCTGGGGCATTTATTCATTTATATTTATACCAAGCAGTTTTTGATGAGTTTTTGTAACTTCTTTTTTTAAATCTTCAAGTGAATCATTATTCATAATTATTATATCTGCAATTGAGTTTCTCTCTTGTCTTGATGCTTGCGCCTTCATGATATTAATTATGTTATCAGTAGATTTTTTATCTCTTTTGCTCGCTCTCTTGATTTGTATTTCTTCTTCACAATCTACAACAAGTATTTTGTCATAAAAACTTTCTGATTTTGTTTCAAAAATAAGAGGTACCATAATAATTTTATATATGCTTTTAGAGTTCTCAATAAATTTTAAAATTTGTTCTCTAACTAATGGGTGAATAATTGATTCTAAAAGAGTTTTCTTTTGTTCATCTTTAAATATTTCTGACCTAAGCAAGCTTCGATCAATTTTATTATTAGTATCAAGAAATTCATTACCAAAGATATCTACAAATTTATCTTTTGCTTCTATGTTAGAATCTAAAATGTTCTTAGAAACTTCATCTGCATCAATTACATCTATCCCAAGTTCAATAAAAAATTTAGCAGCTGAAGATTTTCCAGATCCTATTCCGCCTGTAAGTCCAACTATCATTACGTAATTATATCTTAGCCATAAAAAAAGGCTCTTAGTATTTACTACTAAGAGCCTAGAATAAAAAAGCCTGACGATTTCCTACTCTCACACAGGGAGACCCTGCACTACCATTGGCGTTAACTCGTTTCACTTCTGAGTTCGAAATGGGATCAGGTGGTACCAAGTTGCTATTGTCATCAGGCAAACTGGTATGTAATTT
>LULK01001004.1_pt1 | contig 14918 bp, 29 predicted proteins | sample 728181 | NCBI WGS metagenome assembly LULK01 (sample SAMN03860291, study PRJNA289734) | marine metagenome | biome: seawater column; feature: ocean; material: water; isolation source: Red Sea water column Station 169 - depth 10m | place: Saudi Arabia: Red Sea | collected 2011-10-15 | depth 10 m | reverse complement strand
ACGCTAGACAGGTTGCAAGCTGTCAAGGTTTATGTCGACTATGATAAAAACATCGAAAGAGCGCTGTGTGGTGAGTTTACAAAGACAGCAGAGTGTCTTTGGAGTCTTAGACAGAGATGTGACAAGAATCATGTAAGGCGTACTATTAGCACAAGACTTTTTCTCGACGGTCAAAAATGGATGCTAGCAGGCAAGAACAACAGCAAGTTACTTGACATCATAACTACGGGATGGACAAAAGAGGAACTTGATAAGGTCAACATCAAAGAACTAAAAAGGGAGTACAAATAATGGACGAACTATATAGCAAAATCATCGAACCCAAAATCATCGAAGATGAATTTGAAGGCAAGCATGCAGTAATGCATATGCCTAACATGAGAACCATGCTAGAATGTATCCACAAAAAAGAGATATTTTTTGACAGAGTTGGAAAAGAAGGCTCGGACAGAGAATCATGGACTTATGGCAACGAAGTTGTCGGTAGAGAAAACCTTAGAAGGGCGCTAACTATTGGCCAAACATCTGATAAAGTTATCAGATTGTATCAAAAAATGCGCTCTGAGATGGATATGGACTCTAGGATTTCTAAGTTCGTAGGCACGGGTTTATCATGCAAAAGAAGGCGAGTCACTAGAGACGACGGTGATGACTTGAGCATGTCTAGGCTTATGGGTGGCCAAGACCAATATTGGTCTACAACCGAGCGCAAATCACAACGAGCAAATGTTCGTATTGGCATGAACATGGCAATCTCTTGGCAACACAAAGAGGAAGACTTTGCAAGGCTTGGCGCTACGCTAGCTTTGATTAGTGATGTACTCACTAAAATGGGATATGGTGTCGAGGTGCTAGCTTACAGTTTTGTGCAGTATAGTGGCAAAAATGATTGGAGGTATCTAGGTATATCTATACCTATCAAGATGTCCAACGAGCCACTAGATATTCACAGACTTATGAGCGCAGGCCTTTCGGGTTTGTTTCGTGACTACATATTCGGACTACTTGAAAAAGAATACAAGTCTAACAGTAGCATGGGTTATCAATGTGAAACCACAGATGCATACAAAAAAGAACTCAATCTCTTGCATACGGTAGAGCAAAGGTTCTGTAAGACTACCGACCAAGCTATCGACGGTCTAGCACAAACCATGCAAAAGCTAGCAGACAAACCGACTTGGTTTAGAGGGTAAATAATTATTACTTAAACTTTAGTGAAAGTAATAATTAATTAAAAAGGAATGCCATGAACATATTCGCCTTAAATGATTGTCCAATCACATCAGCAGAAATACAACATGATAAGCATGTTGTCAAGATGGTGCTAGAGAGCGCTCAAATGCTCTCTAGTGCATACGAAAAAGAACATAACCCACCATACAAAAGAGCGTACTACAACCACCCATGCACAAAATGGGCAAGGCAAAGTTTCGGTAACTATGCATGGTTAGTTCTTCATGCATTATCTTTGGCTCGTGAATATTATAGGAGGTACGACAAAGTACATGCTAGCAAAAAAGTAATTAGGTGGTGTTGGAACAACAGAAATAAGCTAAAATTTGAAGAAGAACTAAGAACTCCATTTGCTCAAGCTATGCCAGAAGAATATAAAAATCAAGATTCTGTGCAAGCATACAGAGATTATTACATAGGCACAAAGCTAAATAACAATCCGAGATGGACAAACAGAAGTGTTCCTAAAATCTTTCAACCATATGTTAATTAATTATTACTTGATACTTTAGTGAAAGTAATAATTAATAAAACAATACAAACAACGAGGTGCTAGTGAAAAACCATATCAAAAAACTAATAAAAAAAATCAAGTCTTTCATGGGTGAAAAAAATCAAAACCAAGAAGTGAAAGATGTTTTCAACGAAACAATGGCAACAACTTTTAATATCGTACTTAATTCAGTTGCATCATCCGTGAGAAAAATATCATTAGAAGAACTCTCGATTGAAAATCGAATACAAATAGCTAGCAAGATTATTGCAGACATAGACGATTTAATTGCACCAATACATACAGCTATATACGAAAAAGATGACAGAGGCGAGGCGCATTTTGATGGAACAAGGCTAGCAGTAGAGATGGGCGCTATACCAAAAGGACTTGAGATGTTTGTCGAAAGAATAACTGACAAAGACGGTAATAGATGCATAAGTGTAAAAATAGGCAAGGCAGTTGACCTACCTAAAGATATGGACGAAGAAATGATGAAAGATTTACAACTTCAAAGTAACACAATAGGCAAAGCCTAGAACAATAACCGAAAAAGGAGTCATTATATGACAATTAGTGAGTTAAGCGTATCAGATAATACGAAAATCAAAATAACTAAAGACACCGTAAACGATAAAACATTTGGACAAATACGGTTATGGACGAAAACCAAAGATAACGACGATTTTATACCTACAAGAAAAGGTATAGCTTTTGACCTAAAGCTAACGGGAGATATTATACAAGGTCTTCTTACCCTAGAAGATATGAAGGGTGAAGCGTAAGCTAGCACGCTGTATCAGAGGGGGCGGTTTCATGGTTTCCGCCCCCAAGTTTATGGGGCGGTTTTTGTGAAGATTAATAAATCTTGTTTTAAACCAATAGGCATTAGTAGTGCTAGTGGTTATCCGCCCCCAAAATTTTAATTAAAAGGAAAAAATAAAAATGCAAGAAGTAGAAAAGCAAATAGATAGCGCAATACAATCAGTTAAAGAAGGGTTAAGGTCTGATTTTGGAGGAGAATATAAAGATTACATATCTGAAGAAGAGACAGAGAAATAGGTGTAGATGAAGACGGCAACCCTACTACCGTAGATGGTTGGAATTACGGTGCAATAAATATTTGTGATAAAATAACAAAGCATTTGTTAGGTATAAAATTTGAAGAAAAAGTGAAGGAAAATTAAAATGGATATTGTTTCAAAAGCAGAAGAAATGCTCTTTAAATCATTAGTAAATACAAAAGATGATGTTATTGAAATTTGGAAAGAACTAATAAAGATTACTGAAAGACTTAATAAAATTGAAGAAAAAATAAAGGAAAAAAATGAAAATAAAAGTTGAGGGTAAAGATGTTGCAATAAGTAAAGAGTATATCTCTGATATAGTGGGGCAATTATTTGAAGAATCATATTACATATGGAGAAGTGAATGGTTTAGAAAGGATGAATCAACACCAACTTTGCTTGCTAGAAAAATAATGGCAACAGAACAAGTGGTTTGGAAAGCGCTTGAAGAATATTTTAAAAAAAATAAATGAAAAAGGGCATAGCGACCAAACTATGCCCTTTAAACAACCAACAGCTATCAAGAAACCAAATAAATAAATAGCTGTTATTTAACCACCTTAATTTACTAAATACACACCTAAGTATCTAATACATTCTTAATATCTTTTAATGTAGGGTATATTTTATTATCTGCATCATCTCTAGATAATATAAATTTACTATACTCTTTCTTTTCTTTTTGCCAAGATTTATCTTTATCCATGACACCCAATGGAGAAAACTTATAGCTAACATTAGCAGGTACATCATTCCAACTTCTCAATTCCAAAGCTAGCCTTTCTATTTCTTTGAAAGACCTGCCTTTTCCCAGTTTACCTCTTCTAGCATACTGGCAAATCTGTAATATTCCGTCAGTTATTTGATACACCTTACTCACGCTATTTTTTAAATGCGCTCCTAAATGGTCTCGCTGTTCTTGATAATCTTTTTTGAGCATTAGTTATCCTTTATAATTTATTTAGTAATTTTTGTATGCATGTAATTCCATGTGACAATTAGCACATAAAACAATGCATTTTTTTATTTCTTTAAAAATTTTGCTTAATGCAAAACCATCGCTAATCATATCACCAACATTTGCCTCTTTTTTAGAGTCGTGATGATGAAATTGTAGCGCCCAAGTAGTAAACTTTTTACCCCTAGACTTGTGAGAATATCCACAAACTTTGCAACTTAGCTGTTCCTTGTACTCTCTTATTTTTCTAGCTTTCTCCATCCTGCCATTGGGGGTTTTCTTTTTATGACTCCAGTAGCAACCGTATTTTTTACAATAGTATCTCCTGTAAGGATTTCCTGATTTATCATTCATTCCTGTTCTAGCAAATTCAACCAAATCCATGCTCTTATTACAACCTTTACAGGTTCTAGTTTTGGTCATTTACTTTTTTCTAGCTTCGCTGCGGGCTTCGCTGCGGGCTTGCTAGCTTGAGCTTCATGTAGCTCTTTAAACTTGTCGCTAATTAACATATGTAACTGACTGTTACTAATATCTTTCCGTTTTGTTTTTTCAAACAAATAGGATATTTTGTATTCCATGTTCTTTATTTTCTTACTTTGTATTTCTTGATTCAACCTTATCTTTACATTTGTATATATAAATGTAATGCAAGTAACCGAAAATACTACCATCATTAACCACCATGCGTTTTTTTCATCCATTGTAAAAATTTCCCAAGTGTAATATAAAAGCTCCATGCTAGCTCCTTTTTTTGTTTTGCTGGCAAAACATTTGTTTTGCTACATCAATGAGTAATGCTAAAAAAAATAAACCTATACACCAAAATATAATAGCTAACCCTAGTACAAATAACTGGACTATCCATTCTGATATATTTATAATTATCATGAGTTAAAAATGTAAAGGCGCATATGGGAGATGCCATGCGGAGCATATATAGGATTTGTAGTTGTGGGTAGCCTATATGTCATACACGCCTTTATTTATTTTCGCAAAGAGAACATATATCTATTGGGGGCAAATTTGTCATTCTGTTTATCAACCACCATTTTGTTAATGAGAAAAATTGATTTCCAAAAAGTCAATTACATAATTATAATTGCCAATATCAGCGCCAACCATATTTACAATCAATTACTATGCCCCCAAAGAATTTGCTAAACCACTTACCATCTTTCTAAAATCTTTTGCTTCACCAGATTCGCTTTTTGACCTGTCTGGTGTGCTAGCTTTGACCAGGCTGGAATCGCCTGGTTTCCCAGCACGCTGCTTCGCAGCGTTTCTAGCTAGCTCTTGCATTACATGTTTCTTGTCTTCAAGTATTCCTTCACCGCATTCGCAAAGTTCATACATTTCTTCATCAAATGATTTTTCTATACCGCACTCAATACATTTGTACTCAAACTTTTTCTTTTGTGGTGTAAGTTTTTTAGCTGTCTGCATATTGCTAATTAACTCATCTTCAAACCTTTCTTGATGTAACCAAGTGCTAGCCATAGGTATAAATTCTCTTTCTGTGCCTGCGTTTCTCCATTGCTTAATGTACGACTTTAATCCGTTTATTATAACATTTTTATCTGTGCCACTTTTTCTAAGCTGAACATATTTATCTTTGGCTCTTTTTTTATTATCTCTTCTTGGATAAGCGCTCCAAAACTCGTTCTCAAACTCTTCTAAATATGTTTTTATATTATTATCTTTTTTAATTTTCTTATGTTCTATTTCTATTTCTTTTTCAATAGAAGGCAATGGCCTCGCTATAGCCTCGCTATCATCTTTCTTGTTCCACCTTTTCATTGCTCCCAACTTACCGTTCTTGCTATTTTTCTCTGCTCTTTTACTTTGCTCAGTTCTTTCTAGTTCAAGTCTTTTGTTATATAAACGACCATCTTCTTCATAAAAACATTGTTTAACAATTTCCCAATCTTCTTCAAAGTTAGGGTGCTGTCCACAAATAGCTTTTAATGTTCTAGTATCATTTAGCAAGCTACCCTCTAGCCATTCGGATGCTAATAGGGATATATACATTCCCCTTTGAGGCATTGTCATGGTTAATACTTTACTATCTGATAAAAAATCTCCTGCATAAAACATAAAAGCAGGTGGTCTTCCGTTTTTTCTTGGCATGTTATCTCCTTTATTTGTTCCGAAGGACAATATCTTCTTCTTTTACAGAAAAATATTCTCTCTTTGGAAACTTTTTTAATAAAAAAACTAGCTTATCGTTTATAGAACTGATTTCCCCACTAACATAAACAGACTCTCCGTCTTTGTTTATTGTTTTTGCAGTTACTATGTCTCCGATTTTATAAGCTTTCTTTGATTGCATTTTCTATTTCTTGTCTTCTTTCTCTGTGGTATTCAAGTTCATCTTGCTCTCTTTCTCTAGCACTATCCTTAAATTCCTCTGAATTTTCCAGTAAATAATCTCTTTCAACCACTAAATCTATAAAAGATTTGTATGGCAAAACTGCATATATTTCGCCTCTGTCCTCTTTAACTACTTGTAAATCAACAGATTTCGGGTCTGGTTTTATCCATTGCGCTATTTTTTTTCTAACTTTTACTTGTATGCGCCATTTTTTTGCTATTGAATCAATTATTACATCCACTTCTTTGTTTTCTCCTAACGCTCTTCCATCAGAACCGTACGCTCTTTCTGATTTTAGATTGTTTTCTTTTGCTATATTTACAACTTCTCTCTCGAATCTGTTGCCTTTTTGCTTGCTCCTACTAGGCATTTACAAACTCCAAACAAAGGGGGCGAGGAGCGTGATTACCCCCTTTGTTTTTTTCGAGACTAAACCAATGCAAGAGAATAATTATCTCCAACAACAGTAGGCTCATGATACACATACTTAGCGTACTGTGTAATTTTTCCTGTCCTAGAGTTTTTATTGGTTATTTTTTGAGTTTCGATATTGTGGCCTTCTTTTCTAAGCCTAAGAATAACATCTGCAACTCTTGTAATGTGAAAGTCTTGTATTGCTTTCCAAGATGTAATGCTGTTATTCTTCTTTAGATAATCAAGTATTATTTGTTTCTGTGTCATATCTAGAATGGCAAGTCGTCGTCATCTTCAAAGTTCAACCCTTTCTGCTCTTGGTCTAGCGCTTTTTCGGATTCTTCTATTTCAGATGTTTTTTCAGTAACTCTACATACGACTTCAGCATTTGCCATCATTCTCCAATTATCATTGTCTGATTTATCTGCTAGCCATTGCAAATAATCTAATGGGAGTTCTTTCCATTTTGTACCTTTGTATTTTCCAAAGTTAATTGGGTTCTCTCTACCTTTGTTCCAATCTGAAGTATCTACATTATTTACTTGCGGTTCTTTTTCGTTTTTAGGCATGCTTTTTTGTTGAGATATAGCATTAGTTACCTCATCAGCAGAAGCGAACTCAGAGCCGCCAAATCCTGCGCTAGCTAATGCTCTTCCAATGGAAGAGGTTTCACAGTTTTCAAGTGCTGATGTTTTATTAATCATTGAACTGTTGTAAACCTCTACAGCATGACCAGTATAAACATCTTGCTCTATTGTTATAACTGTTTTCATCATCACAGAGTTTTCATCATTGCTAACAATTTCTGTAATAATGCTTTTTGAAACATCTTTGAATTGGTTGTGAAAAAGTTCTAATCGCTCTGCTACAGTACGATATTCTTTTCCATGTATATTTACTGGCATTTTCTCTCCTTGTTATTGGTTGTTTGTTTTGTATGAAAAAGAAGTTTCAACTTCTTCTTCGTACCCATTTGGTGTATGGGCAGTTTCTTTTATATATTCTGCAATAGCTTTTTTATCGGGTCTTTCAGTAACTCTTGTAGGTATGCTATTTGCATAAGAAAACTTAATTAAGTCTTCGTCATTTCCAAATCTTTTTACCGTCCTAGTTGTCATCCTAAGGGTTCCATTTGGCATCTTAGCAGTTTTCTTATTTGAGTTTCGCACCTCTTGCATCATAAAGTTTTCAAGAATACTTGCTCTATATCTTATTTGTTTAAGCAAGGACTCTATTCTTCTCTCATAAAACTCTTCTGATTCGATTTGCTTTTGCTTTATTTCATCAATTTGTTTTTCAAGCTTTGCAATCGTAAATAATATTTGGTCTGCATGAATATCTGTAATATCATTGTTTTCAACCTCGCCATGCAGTTCGTCTAGAACTTGGTTTTCCTCACTCATCATTTTGCTCCTCTAATTGTAAGTGTTCGCTATTTTCTTTAGGTGTAATCACCTTAAAGCCTAAGTTTTCAGCCATTCTATTTACGGTTATGTAAAATCTTTTAACATCTTCTTCCGTAGTTTTAGATGTTCTCTCAATCCTCATTCTTAGTACGACATCATCTTGTGGCATTTGCTACGCTCCCTATTACTATATTGTTAAAATACATACACTTGTCTAGCTTTGCTGAGCATTCTTTGTTTGCAAATCGACTATCAAGTTTAAACGTTACTTTACCTTCGATTCTAGTAAACATAACTCCTAGACATTTGCCACCGCTGTAGTTGGCACATTGTTTTCTTGCTAATGATTCTTCTTTTTTCATTGCTCCCTTTTAATTATTAGTTCTTTCACTAAAGTTCAAGAACTAATAATTAAAGAGTAGCTAATGGTTTATACTCGGTTTTACTCACGAACTTCATCAGTTCCGTTTTCAAAATAATAAAATTCTTGCCATTTGGCTTGCTTGCTTTTAGTTTGCCTGCTTGAATATAATTGCGTATTGTTTTGTTAGTAACTTTTAGTTCTTCAGCAACTTGAGATACTGTTAAAAAATCGTGCAAAATTAACCTCTTTTATATTGTATCGTTTATGTTTGTTTGTGTTCCTTTACAGGAAATTACAACGATTTACAATTAAGGTCAAATATTAAGTTTCTTTTTTAACTTTGATATTATTTTTTGTCTAGCATTTAACTCTATTCCATTATGAAGAGTTATGCCGTTGAATATGCTATGAGGTATAATTTGAAAAAGTCCATTCCCATCTTGGTAGTTTACAATCGCAAAGCCTTGTTGCCAATCATTTCTAGGACTAAACGCAGGAACAATATTTGATTCTATTCTAGCAACAGTTCCTGGTGAATATGCTACATATGTTCTAATACCCTTGCGAGGATGAACAGTTTTTTGCGCCATTTCATGTCGGTGAATATGTCCTACTATTTCAGAGTTTCTAGCTTGAGCTAGAATGGCTTTTACTGTATCTGCGTTTCCTTTTCTGGCAACAGTTCCATGAGATACACGCAAGTTATCATTTAGCCAATATTCGCCTGCTGGATATGGAGCTTTATACTCAACACCTAAATCATCAAGAGCTAGCAAGGTTGGTACAGTCATTTGTATTTTTTTAGGTTCGTTAGCAGGCTTTAAGTTATACGCAGCTATAATATTTTTTGATATAGCTTTACTCATTCTAAGTTCGTGATTACCTTCTAGGTATATCATCTTGTTACAATGTTGTCTAAATTCTTTTGTCCACCAATATAATTCGTTTATTGCAGGCTGAGTAGTAAAAAAGAAATCAGGAGAAACTAAAAATTTATCAGACCATTCAGGCAAATCTAGCATATCTCCAAGATATATAATTGTATCAGGTTTTTCTAGCTCAGCAACCTGTAAAACACAGTCAAGGGCCTGTCTATCATGAAACGGATTTAGCTCTCCAGTTTCAACATTTCTTCTAAAACCAAACTGAGCATCTGGAATTATCAATGCTTTCTTAAAATTTTTAGATTTTTTTACATAAAACTTTGGTTTTTTAAAGTCTATTGGTGCTATTGGAGTTACATGAGGAAACTCAACCTCTACAGGTTTAATTCTTACTAGCCATGCTTTTACTTGAAATAACGGCCTATGCACAATAGCATCGTTTGTTTTCATTGCCGTTTCCCATTTATTAACTACATATCTATCTACTTTCCATATATCTGTATTAACATTGCATGCTAGCAAAAGCTCGTCTAATGTTTGAGGATTTTTTTCTCCTCTATAATCTAGTATAGCATAGTTACCAACTACTTGAAAATTTTTACCTTTTTTCTTAAAATCATCAACATCATCATGAAAACTTTGCAGGTTAGAAGTTAAATCTTCATTGTGTTCTGTAACTGTATCAGATAGATTTTTTGAAGAACTAATACCCAACTTACCCTTTCTTTTTAGTCCTCTTACTTTTTCAGCATTAAAACTTTCATTTGGGTATTCAAGGTTTAATATGCTAGCAGTTTTACTATAAGTGTATCCTTTTAATAATAGCTGCGTTGCTCTGTCTTTTTTTTCTTTAGTCCAAAAGACAGGTTTACTTTTCATACATTAACTATATTTTATAACTATTTCTTGAAAATGTTCTGTAGTGCCAGCACCTTTCGCAGTATTATACCAGTTTTTCCAATAGCGTGCTTGTTCTTCTAGCGAGCTAGGTAAAGGTTTTGGAACTCTCCAGTAATGCAACCTACAAAGAATAATGCCAGCAGTTAAATTAGTTGTAAGTATTTGCTTCCAATCTTCTTCTGTAGGGTCTGTAAAATATTTCCAATCTAAATAACAAACATTAGCAACTTTTTTCATTAAAGAATCTCTATACTGTAAATAATCTTTACATAAACTAACAGCTACCCACGGTTCACACTGCCAAAAACCTCTAGCTATATCAGAACCTTTTTGAGATAAGTATTTATACTTAGACTCAACTAATCCAGTTCTATAAACTAGCATCATAGCATCGTGGCTAGCATATTTTAAACCTAATTTTTCTAATGAACTTTTTATTAAGTGCATCATTTGTAATGCATCAATCATTATTTAGCTCGCAATAACTTTGACATGATACCTGCTAATATATCTGTGCCTTTATCTACTAATGTTTCAAACAGCTCTTGCTCTTGAGCTTCGTTCATTAATGGCAGATTTAATTTAGAATTAATAGCTGTGGCCCATTCTTTTTCAAATTCTTTTGATTGTATTTTATTTATAACAAGCGATTCTAAGCCATTTGTTAATTGAGGTATGCTAGCTTCTACTTGCTTAGTTATTTCGCCTACTACGATTGATTTAATGTCCATTATATTTTCCTTTTATTTTAATTCCTAAATATATAATACTCATTATTGCTACAATACATTGTAATAATAAATTTAACTCAGCTAAATATACACCATAATTAGCAAAACTAATTGATGTTACTTTTAAACTATCCATTAGTGTTTGCCTCCATTTATTCTACCAGACATATAACTTATTTTATCGCTTAAATCATCTACCTCTTTCATAAGAGCCTCATGTCTTCTGTCTAACTTATCATTTACATTCCCTTTAAATCCATTTACAGAATCAATTAGTTTTACGCAAATATTCATTGTATTACTAAGCTCTGATTTCATAGCAGATAAGTCTTGCTGTATTTCGTCTATATGCATGGTTTGTGATTTATTTTCTTTTATTAAAGAAGTAATCATAAAACCAAAAAGGAGCATACATATTCCTATTACTCCTAATTCTCCATAAGCTTCAATTAAAGTTGTTGTGTCCACTATTGAACTTTTACCTCTTCCAATCTTTGATGCTTATAGCACCAATTACTATAATCGCTGATAGTACCATGAAACCAATGAACAGTTGAATCAACATCAACTATCTCTATAAATATTGTGTTTGTAAGTGTGTCTTGTGGAGTTAGAGGAATGTTTCCTACTATCCACCCTTGATTGCAACTTGGTATTCCTGACATAATTAATAGGAATATCATAACTCGTACTAACAACTTTAAAATCTCCATTATCTAATTTTTTTATTATTTTGTTCATAATACCATCCACCATGCAATTCCTGTTTCAACAACAATGTCAGCCATAGTATTATATGCCCATGCTTTTTTAGTACCATAAGTTTCTTCATCACCTTCAATAAACCATTCAAAGACTTCCCATAATACACCTATAATGAAAACACCCATTACACACCAAAAATTACTCCAATCTAACCATTGAAATATTTTACACAAAAAAGCTCCAGCAGCTAGATGATATGCAGTCCACCCATCTAGCTGTCCAGTTCTATATTGCCAAGATACTAAAGTTGCTAAAGGATTTTTCATAATTCTTTTATAACATTATTTTCTAGCTTATGTTTTCCAATTATCATTCTACCTGTGCCTCCACCATGCTCATCATCGCATTTATCAACATAAGCCTGCTCAATAGTATTCCAATTATCACTACGTTGAATAATAGAGCCATCAAAAACAAGAAAATATTTATATCTAGAAGGATAAGTAAGGGTCTCAGTTGTACCATCAGGATAATTTTTTGTGCGAACAGAGCCAGGAGTTGTATTTCTATACAACTTTAGGTCATGACCCTTAGAACTTTTCCTTATAAGCATTAGCTAGCTTCAGCCTCAACTTCTTCAGGCTCTAAAGCTTTTTTAAGCTCCATTACACCTTTTTGATGTTTTTCTACAAACACTTTTTCACATTCAACTAATTGTTGTCGCATAAAAGTATTTGTATTTAATTTATTTTGAATATCATTTACATGATTTTGATACATAGCAACTTTTCCTGCTAGCTCTTTTTGTGAATCAGTCATATCTTCGATAACATACTCTTTGCCATCAAGATTTAAGACTGGCTGTTCTTTTTGTTTTTTAGCCATTTTTAACTCCTTGTTTGTTAAACTTCTTCAGATTGTTTATCTGCCCATGCTTTTTTTACTTCATCTGTCCATAAAGCACCAGCTAAAGCTTGTATTTCTGCTGACTCTCCAGATACATCCATATCTGGTGTTAATACTTTTCTATGATACTTGTAAGATATTTCTGCACCATCTTCCATAATGGATGTTTTAGTGCGTACATTTAGATAAGTATAAATCGTTTCCATTTTGCAAAGCATCAGCAGAATCACCTGCGAGTGCAGTTCCATCTCCCAAATAAACTCTTGCACCTCCCTCGCCTTCAATTCCAATTACAACAAAATCACTTACATTTGCAGTGCTTCCAGTAACAGCAACAGAACCAGTAAATCTTTTAGATTCATGTGTTCCATCTCCAATAGTAAAAGGTAAACCAACAGTAAAAAATCCGACAGGACTACTAACTGTTTCAAGGTCTACTTTAAAATTTACATAAACTAAGTTTCCTACTTTAGTATAACTTCCTGTATTTTGACCAGCATTAAGAGAAATTGAACCACTTGTGCTTGGTGTTATTACTACTGTGTATTCGCCTTCTTCGTAGTCATCTAAAGTATTTGCATCTGAACTTGCACTACTACTTGCATCATCTGGAAAGTTTATTCCACCATCTAATAGACGTATATCTCCACCACTTTCAAACTTTATTTTTTCTGACCCACCTACAAATATTTGAAATTGTTCATTATTGTGGTCATATCTAATTTTACCTTGCTCTGCTGAGTCTTTAAATACAATAGATTGGTCTGCTCCTCCTGCTCCTACATAAACTTTAGTTACAGAACTATTACCAAGTGTTACTGAATTATCTGCTTGTCCTGTTACACCTCTACCAATTACAGTTTGATTAGTAGCACCAGAAGCACTAACTGCTGTTAATTGACCAAGTAAAGTATTTAAAGTTCCTGTTGTAAGGTCATTAGTTCCTGTGTTTCCAGCTTTATCGCCTATCAAAGTGTTTCCAGTTCCTGTTGAAACATCCTCACCAGCAGATGCTCCCACAGCAGTATTTAAACCATGCCCATCACTTGAAGGATTGAAATTTTTTAATGCTTCATATCCAACTGCTGTATTTGAGTCTCCTATGTCATTATTTACACTTAATGTCAAATAACCTATTGCTGTGTTTTTTTGTCCAGATGTGTTAGACTTCAATGCTTGATGCCCTATGGCAACAGTACCTAAAGCATCAGCATTATTGATAGATTGTCCAGCTTGTTTACCTATTAAAACAGCAGATGAAACGCCTGTCATAGTTTCACCACTAGCTGTTCCAATAGCTATATTATTACTTCCACCTAAAATATTTTGTCCAGCTTGATAGCCTAAAAGAGTATTATTTGACCCTGTAGTTGTATCTTTTCCTGCTTCAAAACCTACTGCTGTATTTCCAGCACCAGAAGTCAATGCTGTAAGTGATTTATAACCAACGGCAACTGTACCATCAACATCATTTAATGCTCCATTCATAGTAAGAGCACCAACAGCTACACATTGGTCTGTAGTAGCAGAATTATCAAAATTACCACCCATTGCACGTTGACCACCCAACGAAGAAGAACCTACAGCAGTATTAAAACCACCCTCTTTAATATCGAAAATACTTCTCCATCCAATTCCAGTATTGTCCTCACCTGAAGTCAATTCAACACCAGCTGTATGACCTATAAGCGTATTCATATCACCATTTGTTGTGACATTTAAACCAGCTTGATAGCCAAAAATTGTATTGTTAGTTCCACCACTATCATTATTAGATAATGAGATTCTGGAGTTGGCATCAAGTCTCATAACCTCTGTACCAGATGTAGTTACCGCATCTGAAGCTGTATAAAATTTAATTTGTTTTACTGCATTAAAACTACCATGACCACCACCTAACTGTAAATCAGCAGTATCTTGTGTGCTTCCTGTACCATCTATAAACATAAACATTCCAGCAGTAGGTTCTTCTGCTGTTAAATATGGTTGTGCTGATATTCCAGCCCTTTGTGCAGATTGATTTGTTTTATTCTGACCTAATCTTAAATTGGCATACCCTGTGCTTGAAGTGAGGTCTAAAAGAGCGTCAGGACTATCAGTTCCAATACCAACATTGCCAGAGCCATCTATTCTCATTTTTTCAGTTCCAGATGTTCCAAAACCCATTCCAGCATCACTATTATGGTCATATAAAATATAGCCAGCATATTGTTCTGCTCCTGTTGTACCATCTGCAAAATGTATTTTTCCTTTACTTGTATTTGCCGTTACAATAGTTATGCCTTGTGACCCAGAAGTTGAACCAACAACTAAATTATCAGCAGAACTTTCGTAATCACTTGGATTTAAAATTCCAACACCAACATTTTGACTTGAATCTATAGTTAATGCAGTAACTTCATTAGCTGTAACAAGTTTTATATTACCAGCATCCGTACCTTCAACTGTACCAAAAATCATAGTTTTATTGGTTTCATCATATC
>LULK01000346.1_pt1 | contig 15002 bp, 27 predicted proteins | sample 728181 | NCBI WGS metagenome assembly LULK01 (sample SAMN03860291, study PRJNA289734) | marine metagenome | biome: seawater column; feature: ocean; material: water; isolation source: Red Sea water column Station 169 - depth 10m | place: Saudi Arabia: Red Sea | collected 2011-10-15 | depth 10 m | reverse complement strand
AGATATACAGTATTAAGATCCCCACATATTGACAAGAAAAGTAGAGAACAATTTGAGTCAAGAACTCACAAAAGATTGATTGATATTATTGAACCAACACCTCAAACTGTTGAAGCTTTAATGAAACTTGATTTGGCTTCGGGTGTAGACGTGGAAATAAAGATTTAGATATGAGTGAAATCGCATTAATTGGAAAAAAAATAGGAATGACTAGAGAGTTTTATAAAACAGGTCAGTTAGTGCCAGTAACCGTTTTAAAAATGGAAAAGGCTCGTGTTATTCAAATAATTGGTCAAGAAAAAAGAGGCTATAGCGCTGTTCAACTTGGTTATGGAAAGATTAAAAATTCGAAACTTAGTAAGGCTATGAAAGGATATTTTGCAAAAAAAAATACTGAAGCTAAAAAAAAACTCAAAGAATTTAAAGTTCTAGATGTAAACAAATATAAAGAGGGAAATGAATTTGGTTTAGAAATCTTTAAAGATGTAAAGTATGTAGACACTAGATCAAAAACAATTGGTAAGGGTTTCGCGGGAGCAATGAAAAGACATAATTTTGGGGGTTTAAGAGCAACTCATGGAGTCTCAATATCACATAGATCTCATGGTTCAACAGGTCAAAGACAAGATCCTGGTAAGGTTTTTAAAGGAAAAAAGATGGCAGGACACATGGGAGATAAACTTAGAACAATGCAAAATATAGAGATTATTAAAACAGATATTGAAAATGAGTTATTATATCTAAAAGGATCTATACCTGGTTCAAAAAACTCTGAAGTTTTAGTTAAAAAATCAGTCAAAAATATTTACAAAAAGACTATAGAAGAAAAAATACTAGCATCAGAAAAAGCTAAAAAAACTCCTGAGAAAAAGAAAAAATAATGAAAATTGAAAAAATTAATATAAATGGAAAAAATGAGTCTATTGAAGTTTTAGATAAAATTTTTTCAGTAAAAATAAATAAGCGACTAGTCAATAATGTTTTATATAAAACTAACGCAAATTATAAAGGCCGTCATGCTAAGACAAAACAACAAAATGAAATCTCTGGCCCCACTTCAAAAATATATGCTCAGAAAGGAACGGGAAATGCTAGACATGCTAGCCGAAAAGCCCCAATATTTGTAGGTGGTGGTGTTGCTCACGGACCGAAAGGGGAACTTGCATATAAAAAACGAAAATTAAATAAAAATGAAAAAAAACAAAGTATTGCTTCTTTGATGAGTGAAAAAATTAAACACAAAAATTTAATTGTATTAAATGATTTTAGTTCAGAGATTAAAAAAACAAAAGAGATGTATAATATTATAAAAAAACTTGAAATTTCAAACTCGTTAATAATTTTAGATAAATCTTCAAAGAAAAAGATAGAGAAATCGATTAGAAATATTCCAAACATCAAAGTAACCGATGTTAATCATTTTAGTGCTTTTGATGTTGTTAAATATAAGAAAACTGTTTTTACAGAGAGTTCTGTCAAAGAACTAGAAAAGAGATATGTATAATGAATAAAATTCACCTATTTGATAAAATTATATCACCAATCGTAACAGAAAAATCTACGAAATTATCTGAACATAATAAAATAGTTTTTAAAGTTCCGACTGGCGCTAATAAAAAAAATTTAAAAAAAAATATTGAGAAAATTTTCAAAGTAAATGTTGTGAAAGTAAATATTATAAACAAACAAAACAGAGCTAAAATGACAAGGGGAAGAAAAATTAAGATTTCTGGATTTAAAAAAGCAATAATAACACTTAAAAAAGGTCAAAGCATAGATCTTACAGCAGGTATTTAAACATGGGACTAAAAACTTTTAAACCATATACAAAATCTACGAGAGGAACAATTTTGGTCGATAGAACTGGGCTATGGAAAGGCAAACCCTTCAAGGCTCTTGTTTCTCCTAAAAATTCAATGAAAGGAAGAAATAATAACGGTCATATAACGTCATCCAATAGAGCTGGGGGTCATAAAAAAATGTATAGACATATCGACTTTTATAGAAAGAAATTTGATATGCCTGGAACTGTAGAAAGAATAGAATATGATCCAAACAGATCCTGTTACATCATGCTAATAAAATTTGTTGATGGTAATCATTCATATTATTTAGCGCCCCAAAAGATTAAAGTTGGAGATAAAATAGAAAATGGCTCAAAAAAAGAGATTAAAATAGGAAATTGTATGCCTCTTCAAGATATTCCCGTTGGAGTAAATATTCATAATGTTGAAATTCAGCCTGGGGCAGGTGGTAAATTGGCTAGATCAGCTGGCACATCAGTAGTAATCAGTGGTGTAGATGGAAATTACAGTTTAGTAAAGTTAACTTCAGGTGAAGTTAGAAAAATTGACTCTAGATCGTTAGCTACAATTGGTGTTTTGAGCAATCCTGATCAAAAAAATATCAAGATTGGAAAAGCAGGAAGATCGAGATGGTTAGGTAGAAGACCTCATACCAGAGGAGTGGTAAAAAATCCGGTAGACCACCCTCATGGAGGTGGAGAAGGTAAATCAGCAGGAGGAAGACATCCAGTTTCACCTACGGGTCAATCAGCTAAAGGTTTAAAAACTAGAGATAACAAAAGGACGGATAAATTTATTGTGAAGAGAAGAAACAAAAGAAAGGACACTAAGTAATGGCTAGAGCAGTATGGAAAGGACCTTTCGTAGAGGAAAGTTTAATGAAAAAAGTTGAGAAGTATAAGGTTGATCCAAAGAAAATTCCTATCAAAACTTGGTCAAGAAAATCTACTATAATTCCTGATTTTGTTGGTGTTAGTTTTTTGATTTATAATGGCAAAAAATTTATACCAATTACAATTTCTGAGGATATGGTCGGTCACAAATTAGGTGAATTTGCACCAACGAGAACCTTTTTTGGTCACACACCAGCTGATAAAAAAGCGAAGCCAGCGGAAGCGGAGGCAAAAAAATAGAAAATTTATGAGTAAAAAAAAGAAAATAAATAAAGATAAGAATAAAATCGTTAAATCTATTAATAACAATATTAGATCTAGTGTGAGAAAACTTAACCCGATTTTAAGGGGTATAGTTGGAAAAAAAGTCGATGTAGCTATTCGAGATCTGCAATTTTCTGAAAAAAGAATTACAAAAGACATAAGAAAAACAATTAATTCAGCTGTGGCAAATGCAGAAAATAATTTTCAATACGATATAGATAAACTAGTAGTTAAAGAAGCTTACTGTGGAAAAAAAATTATAATGAAACGATTTAGACCTAGAGCAAAGGGGAGAGCTGCACCAATCTTAAAACCTTATTCGAGTGTAACTATAATTTTACAAGAAACTAAAAAAATGGAGAGTCATGGGTCAAAAAGTTAATCCTGTTGGTTTTAGATTAGGTGTTAACAGAGGATGGGATTCTGTTTGGTACGCTAAGAAAAAAGATTTTGGGAATTATTTAATTGAAGATTACAAAATAAGAGAATACATAAAAAAAAATGTAATTAACTCGGGTGTTTCTAAAGTGATGATAGAAAGAACTGCCAATAAATGTTACGTGACTATTTATACATCTAGACCGGGCTTTGTAATTGGTAAAAAAGGAAGTGATATAGATAAAATTAAGAATAATTTGTCAAAACTAACTACTAATGAAGTCAATTTAAATATTAAAGAAGTTAAAAAACCTGAGACTAATTCTTATCTAGTAGCAGAAAATATCGCTCAACAATTAGTTAAAAGGATTTCTTATAGAAGAGCAATGAAGAGAGCAATGCAGTCTTGCCTAAGATTGGGTGCTAAAGGTATCAAAGTTTCAGTGAGTGGTAGATTAGGTGGAAATGAGATTGCAAGAACAGAATGGTTAAGAGACGGTAGTATTCCGTCACATACTTTGAGAGCAGACATTGATTATGCTGAGGCTGAGGCACTTACAACATATGGAATTATTGGAATTAAAGTATGGATCTATAAGGGTGAAGTGTTTGCAAAAGAATTTAGCCAGGAAACAAATAAAGTTAAAGAAAAAGAAGGAAAATAAATGTTACAACCAGTAAGAACAAAATGGAGAAAAGCGCACAAAGGAAGAATACACGGGAGTGCGTCTAGAGCCAATTTTATAAATTATGGGGCGTACGCATTAAAAGCTTTATCACCTGATAGGGTGACAGGAAAACAAATTGAGGCGGCTAGAGTAGCGCTAACAAGGCATATGAAAAGACAGGGTCGAGTATGGACAAGAATTTTTCCTAATATTCCAGTATCAAAAAAACCTATTGAGGTCAGGATGGGTAAGGGAAAAGGATCTCCCGAGTTTTATGCATGTAGAGTGAAGCCAGGAAGAATTTTATTCGAGGTAGATGGCGTCTCTGAACAGATAGCAAAAGAAGCGCTATATAAAGCCTCAGCAAAGTTGCCTATAAAAACAAAAACAATAAAAAGATTTGCATAATATGAAGAAACAAGAAATTAAAAAACTTACAAAAGATCAAATATTTAAGAATATTGATAAATTAAAAAAAGATTTATTTAACTTGAGATTTCAAAAGATGAATTCTCAAGTAACAAATCCTGCTAAAATTAATGAAACAAAAAAGACAATTGCAAGATTAAAAACAGTATTAAAAGGAAAATTAAATGCCTAAAAAAATTTTAAAAGGAATTGTTGTAAGTGACAAACCAAATAAGACTATAACTGTTTTGGTAGAAAGAAAATATTCGCATCCAGTGCTTAAAAAAGTTATTAAAGTGCAAAAGAAATACAATGCTCATGACGAAAATAATAAATATAAAAATGGGGATAAAGTATCAATAATTGAGAGTAAACCATTCTCTAAAAACAAAAAATTTCAAGTAATGGAGAATTTAAAATAATGATACAAGTTCAAACTGAATTACTCGTAGCAGATAACACTGGAGCTAAAAAAATTGAGTGTATAAAAGTTTTAGGTGGGTCAAAAAGAAGATATGCTAGCATCGGTGACACAATTGTAATAGCGGTAAAAGAGGCGATACCAAAAGGTAAAGTAAAAAAAGGGTCAGTTCATAAAGCTGTCGTAGTAAGGGTCAAAAAAGGAATACACAGAGATGATGGCTCAAAAGTTAAATTTGATAATAATGCTGCAGTATTGGTTGATGATAAGGGTGAACCAGTCGGGACAAGAATTTTTGGACCGGTAACTAGAGAGTTAAGAAATAGAGGGCAAATGAAAATAATTTCATTAGCTCCAGAGGTTTTATAATGATTAAAAAAGGTCTTAAAGTTAAAGTTTTGTCAGGTAGAGATAGAAATAAAGAGGGTGAAGTAATTGAAATAGATAGATCAAACAATAGAGCAAAGATTAAAGATATCAACATGGTTAAAAAACACGTCAAAACAACAAAAGAAAAAAAAGGTGGAATTTTTTCAAAAGAGAGTTTTATCCATATTTCAAATCTAAGTTTGATTGATGAAAAAATTAAAAATAAAAAGAAAGAATCTAAAAAATAATGACACCCAGATTAAAAGAACTCTACTTTAATGAAATCCAACCATCACTCAAATCTCAATTTGGTTTTAAGAGTTTATATATGGGTCCTAAGATTAAAAAAATAGTTTTAAATATGGGGCTTGGTCTTGATGGTAATGATAATAAGATTTTAAAATCTTGTGAAGAGGATTTAGCGAAAATAACTGGACAAAAACCAGTTATAACTAAATTTAAAAAATCAGTTGCGAATTTTAAAACAAGAAAAGGCTCAAACGCTGGCTTAAAGGTAACCCTTAGAAAGAATAAAATGTATGAGTTTTTAGACAGATTAGTTAATATTGCTTTACCAAGAATAAAGGATTTCAGAGGTCTGTCATCTACTGGTTTTGATAAATTTGGAAATTATACTTTTGGTATAAAAGAACATATAATTTTCCCAGAGGTTAGTTTTGACAGAGCGGATAAGGTCAGAGGATTAGATATCGTAATTGTAATCTCATCTAAAGACATAAAGCATAGTTTTGCTTTATTAGAGAAGTTTAATTTCCCATTTATTAAGAAAGGAGATAATTAAGATGGCTAAACTTAGTTCAGTTAATAAAAATAATCGGAGGATAAAATTATCAGATAAATATTTTAAGAAAAGACAACAATTGAAAAAAATTATTATGAATAAAAAACTTTCATTAGAAGAAAGATTTAAAGCACAACAAAAATTGTCAAAATTACCACGAAATTCGGCAAAAATAAGAGTAATGAATAGATGTCAAATTACAGGAAGACCACATGGGGTTTATAGAAAATTAAAGATATCTAGAATCGCATTAAGACAATTAGGATTACAAGGAAAAATACCAGGATTAGTTAAATCAAGTTGGTAGAAAGGAATATATGAGCTTAAGTGACCCAATAGGAGATATGATAGCAAGAATTAAAAATGCTCAATCAAGAAACCATAAAAAAGTTGAGCTACCTTCATCAAATTTTAAAACAAAGATTGCCGGGATCTTAAAAAATGAGGGATTTATTAATGAGTTCAAGGTGAACTCTGAGAATAATAAACCTACACTTACCCTAGAATTAAAATATCACTCAGGAAATCCTGTTATAAGTGCTTTCGAAAGAGTATCCAAACCAGGTAGAAGAATTTTTTCAAGTGCAGAAAGTTTGCCAAAAATTAATAATGGCCTAGGAATTGCAATAGTTTCAACACCAAAAGGTGTAATGACAGATATTGATGCGAGAAAACAACGTGTTGGTGGCGAAATAATTTGTAAGGTATTTTAATGTCTAAGATAGGTAAAATAAATATTTCGATACCAGATAAAGTAAAGGTGGCTTTAGCTGGAAGTATATTGAATATTGAGGGCCCACTAGGTAAGTCTGCTCTTAATATAGATTTAGATATTTTTTCTTTAGATATTAAGGATGGTAAAGAAATATCAATCAAACCAAAAAAAATAGATCAAAATACAAAAAGATTATGGGGCATGAATAGGAGCTTAATAAATAACGCTGTGATTGGATCAAGCAAAGGTTATGAAAAAGTTTTAGAATTAGTAGGAGTTGGTTATAGGGCAGCACTCAAAGGTAATCAATTAAACTTACAACTTGGGTACAGCCATGATATTAATTTCAACATACCTGAAGGAATAAAAATAGCTGTTGAGAAACAAACAACTTTGAAAATAACAGGTGCGAATAAACAGCAAGTAGGTTCAGTGGCTTCAAAACTCAAAACATTAAGAAAAATTGAGCCTTACAAAGGAAAAGGTGTCAGAGAAAAAGGTCAATATATTTTAAAAAAAGAGGGTAAAAAGAAATAATGAAACTTACAACAAATAAGAGAAGAAAATTTAGAGTTGGTAAAAAATTGAAATCAGTAGCAAATAAAGATAGATTTAGGTTGAGTATATCAAGATCATCAAAAAATATCTCTGCGCAAATAATCGATGATGATAAAAATATAACGCTTTTATCAGCCTCATCTATTGAAAAAGATTTTAGGTCCGAAAAAAAAATTACTAAAACCGAACTATCTAAAATAGTTGCAGAAAAATTGGCTAAAAAAGCTCTAGAAAAAAAAATTTCTAAGATCTATTTTGATAGGAGTCTTTACAAATATCATGGAAGAGTAAAAATTTTTGCAGAGACTTTACGTAAAAATGGAATGGAGTTTTAATAATGGATAACATTAAAGAAAAAAAATCAGATGATATCTTAGAAAAATTGGTTCATATTAACAGAATAACCAAAGTTGTTAAAGGAGGAAGAAGATTTGGCTTTTCAGCTTTGGTGGTCGTTGGAAATCAGTCTGGCAAAATCGGTATAGCCCATGCAAAAGCTAAGCAAGTTCCAGACGCAATTAAAAAAGCAAACGAAATGGCCAGAAGAAAATTGATTCATATACCTCTGAGAGAAGGAAGAACCATTCACCATGATGTTAAAGCTAAAGATGGGTCCGGTAGAATAGTTTTAAGAGCGGCCTCTAAGGGAACAGGTATTATTGCGGGTGGACCAGTAAGAGCTGTTTGTGAAGTTTTAGGTGTCAAAGATATAGTGGCAAAATCAATGGGGACCTCTAATGCCCATAACGTAATCAGGGCAACAATGAAAGCTTTGTTAAAACAAAATTCTCCAAAGCAAATTTCTAACATAAGAAACAAAAAAATTTCTGAAATCATTGAGAAAAGAGGGTAATGATTAGCCTAAATAACAGAATTAAAATTAATAAGAAGAAAATTAGGGTCGGAAGAGGAATAGGCTCTGGCAAAGGAAAAACTTCAGGCAGAGGAGTTAAGGGACAAAAATCAAGATCGGGTGTATCAATAAAAAGTTTTGAAGGTGGTCAGATGCCTTTGTACAGAAGATTGCCAAAAAGAGGATTCAATCCTATCGAAAAAAAGAATGTAGCCATTTTAAATTTAGATAAGATTCAATCTTTTATTGATAAAAAAAGTGTTAAAACTTCTGAAATTTTAAATTCAAATTTATTAAAAAAATTAAAACTAATTAATAAAAGATCATCTAAATTAAAAATATTAGGATCAGGAGTAATAAAAGATAAGATAAACATTGAAGCAGATTTAGCATCTAAATCAGCAGTTAATAAGCTTGAAAAGATTGGTGGATCTATTCAAATTAAGAAATAATTGTATCCATGAGCGCGGCATCTTCAAGTATTGATTTAAGAAACAGAATTTTTTTCACTCTAGCTTTGCTTGCCGTTTATAGATTTGGAACATTTGTTCCTTTACCAGGTATAGACCCTGAGCAATTAAAAAATTTAATGGAGGGAAATCAAAAAGGTTTGTTGGGGATGTTTAATGTTTTTGCAGGTGGAGCAGTAAGTAGGATGGCAATATTTGCATTAGGAATTATGCCTTATATTTCATCATCAATCATCGTTCAATTGTTAACAGGTGTCTCAGAATATTTTAAGAATTTAAAAGCCCAAGGAGAAACAGGAAGATCAAAAATTACGCAAATCACTCGATATGGAACTGTATTTCTTGCGACAATTCAAGGTTATGGTCTATCCGTTGGTCTAGAGTCGTCTGCAAATTTAGTTATAAATCCTGGAGTATTTTTTAAGATATCAACAGTTACAACAATAGTTGCTGGTACAATCTTCTTAATGTGGTTAGGGGAACAAATTACTCAGAGAGGTATTGGAAATGGAATTTCTCTGATAATTTTCGCTGGTATCGTTGCAGAAATTCCAAGAGCATTAGTATCAACATTTGAACTCGGAAGAACAGGTGCTATTTCAACCACTATGATTTTAGCAATTTTTATACTACTTATTCTAACAATACTCTTTATTGTTTTTATGGAAAGAGCTTTGAGAAAAATATTAATTAATTATCCAAAAAGACAAATGGGTAATAAGATGTATGGTGGAGAGTCTTCACATTTACCTTTAAAAATAAATCAAGCAGGTGTTATACCAGCAATTTTTGCTTCAGCTTTATTATTATTGCCTGTAACTTTTTCAAATTTTAATCTTTCTGAAAACGATACATTTTTAAACTTAAGTTCATATTTTACGCAAGGTCAACCTCTTTATATGTTGTTATACGCTTCAGGTATAATATTTTTTACTTTTTTCTATACCTCTATTACATTTAATCCTAATGAAACAGCAGACAATTTGAGAAAATATGGTGGTTTTATTCCAGGTATTAGACCAGGTGAAAGTACAGCAATATACATTGACAACATACTTACGAAACTGACAACTATTGGCGCTTTATATTTGACTTTAGTTTGTTTAATGCCAGAATTTTTAATTGCGAAATATCCGATACCATTTTATTTGGGTGGCACCTCAATCTTGATCGTAGTTGTAGTAGCAATAGATACTGTAACTCAAATTCAAACAAGATTAATGAGTTCGCAGTATGAACAATTAATAAAAAAGACTAAATTTGGTAGATAGGTGAATATTATTTTATTTGGTCCCCCGGGAGCTGGAAAAGGCACTCAAGCAAAATATTTGGTAAAAAAAATAAATGGTTTTCAAATATCCACAGGTGATATTTTGAGAGATGAAATTAAAAAAGACACTGAAATTGGTAAAAAAATAATAAATGATATGAATGATGGTAAATTTGTAAGTGATGAAATTGTTAATAATCTTATTAGTAATATTATTTTTGACTCTCAAAAGAAAAATCGACTTATTTTTGATGGATATCCTAGATCATTAAGTCAAGCTAAAAACTTAAATTTGTTATTAGAAAAATCAGATCAAAAAATTGATTTAGTTTTTTTTTTAAATGTAAATAAGGAAACTATAATTGAAAGAATTAAAAGAAGAAGGATAGAGGAACAAAGATCTGACGACGACTTGGACACTATCGTAAAAAGGTATGACACATACATGAAGACTACTAGACCTGTCCTAGATTTTTATTCAAAAAATATTAATTTTCATGAGATTGATGGCTCTTTAGAAATCAAACAAATAACCAATAAAATCAGCAATTTTATCAATTTTTAAGTCGTTGACTTTGAAAGAACTTCTTATATAAAGGCTACAATTTATCACAAAATTATGGCACGTATTGCAGGTATCAATATTCCTCAGAACAAGTTAGTTCAAATTGGACTTACTTATATCTATGGCATTGGTGATAAATTTTCAAAACAAATCTGTGATGCATTAAATTTCCCAAAGGAAAAAAGAGTTAATCAACTTACCGACGACGAAATTTTAAAAATAAGAGAATATATTGATCAAAATTTTAAAGTTGAGGGTGATCTTAGGAGAGATTATTCTTTGAGCATAAAGAGGTTAATTGATTTGGCTTGTTATAGAGGTTCAAGACACAGAAAAAAATTACCTGTTAGGGGTCAAAGAACAAGATGTAATGCAAGAACCAGAAAAGGGAAAGCAATTGCGATTGCTGGAAAAAAATTAACCCCACTTAAAAAATAAATATGGCTAATACAGACAAAATTGAAAATAAGAAAAAAGATAATGATAAACCAGAAAAAAAAGTTGCAAAAAGTTCTTACTCAAAAAAGAAAAAAACAAAAAAAAACATTCTTAATGGAATAGCTTATGTACAATCAACCTTTAATAACACAATAATTTCTATCGCAGATACAAATGGTAACGTAATTTCATGGGCTTCAGCTGGTCAAAAGGGTTTTAAGGGTTCAAGAAAATCAACACCATATGCAGCACAAGTAGCAGCTGATGCCGCAGCGTCTAAAGCGCTAGAATATGGAATGAAAACATTAAATGTGGAAATAAAAGGACCAGGTTCAGGTCGAGAGACTGCATTAAGAGCTTTACAAGCTAAAGGTTTTAAAATTTTATCAATTAAAGACACAACACCTATGCCTCATAACGGAACTAGGCCACCAAAAAAAAGGAGAGTTTAATGGAGACAGAGAATGTAAACATAAAAAATTGGAAATCATTAATTAAACCATCAAAACTAGATGTAAAATTAAGCGAAGACCTTACACATGCTAAGATAATTGCTGAGCCATTAGAAAAAGGTTACGGTTTAACTCTAGGAAATTCTTTAAGAAGAATACTATTATCTTCAATAAGAGGTGCAGCAGTTACTTCTATTCAAATAGATGGTGTCCTACATGAATTTACATCTATAAAGGGTGTGAGAGAGGATGTTACAGATATAGTCTTAAACGTAAAATCATTAGCTTTAAAATGTAACTCTGAAGGTACCAAAAAATTAATACTTGATGCAAAAGGACCAGGAGAAATTAAAGCTTCAGATATATCACCTATTGCAGATGTAGAAATTTTAAACCCTGATTTAGTAATATGTAATTTAGATGAAAATACTAATTTTCATATGGAAATGAATGTTAATACTGGAAAGGGATATGTACCTGCTGAACTTAATAAGCCAGAGGAACCACCATTGGGACTAATTGCGATTGACTCATTGTATAGCCCTGTTAAAAAAGTTTCGTATTCTGTTAGTACAGCAAGGGAAGGAAAAGCTTTGGACTACGATAAACTGACAATGGAAGTTGAAACGAATGGTTCAATCTCTGCTGAAGATGCAGTTGCTTATTCAGCTAGAATTTTTCAGGACCAACTTAAAATGTTTGTAAATTTTGACGAACCTGTTGAAGTTCCTGTTAAAGAAGTTTCTACTGAACCAGAATTTAATAAAAATTTGTTAAGAAAAGTAGACGAGCTAGAGCTATCAGTAAGATCAATGAATTGTTTAAAAAATGATAATATAATTTATATTGGTGATCTAGTTCAAAAATCAGAGGGAGAAATGTTAAGAACTCCTAATTTTGGAAGAAAATCTCTAAATGAAATTAAAGAAGTTTTAACTGGAATGTCTTTATATTTAGGTATGGAAATTCCAAATTGGCCCCCAGATAATATAGCAGAAATGTCTAAAAAGTTAGAGGAAGCTATTTAATGAGACATGGTTTTGCGAACAAAAAACTAAATAGAAATTCAGAACATAGAAAAGCATTACTTAAGAATATGCTCAATTCTTTGATAAAGTATGAGCAGATTAAAACTACTTTACCTAAGGCTAAATTTTTAAAACCCCAAGCAGACAAAATTATAACTTTAGGTAAGAAAAATAGCTTATCTTCTACTAAAAACTTAATTTCACAACTTCAAGATAAAAAGTCAGCTAACAAAGTTACAAAAACACTATCAAAAAGATATGAAAAAAGAAGTGGTGGTTACACAAGAATAATTAAAGCTGGTTTTAGATATGGTGATAATGCTCCGATGGCTATAATTGAGTTTGTTGATAGAGATATTGAAGCTAGAAGAGTTGACAAAAAGAAAAATGATCAATCTAAAAATACAGAGAATAAAGACAGTAAAAAAGAACCTGTAAGTAAATAAGTTTTAAAAATGATAAAAAGTTTTGTTGTAGACGCAACATTTAAAAATATGCGTCTAGATAGATTTTTAAGGAATAAAATAGGAAAAATACCTCAAGGATTAATTGAAAAAAAATTACGAACTGGAAAAATTAGATTAAATAAAAAAAAAGTTAAAAGTTCTACTAAACTTAATTTGAACGACAAAGTAGAATTATTTAATTTAGACTTTGAGGAGAGATCTAATAACAAAAAAATAAATTTCAAACCTTCTAATACAATCATTAAATCTAATGAAAAGTCTATAATTGAAAATAATGAGAATTTTATAGTAATAAACAAGGACTCTGGAATTTCAGTACAAGGTGGAACTAAATCGAAAAAAAATTTAATAGATATTTTTAAAAAAAGTAAAATATTCGAAAATACGAAACCTTATTCTGTTCACAGACTGGACAAGGACACATCGGGTGTTTTTATAATTGCCAAAAAAAGAGAAATGGCACAACTTTTAACTTCACTTTTTAGGTTAAGAAAGATACATAAAACGTATTTAGCAATTTGTCATGGCGAATTAGAAAAAAATTTTGGAGAATTAAATGATAATTTAATTAGATATGATAATGGAAAGAAAATAGTTGAAAAAGCTAAAACAATTTTTAAGGTAATAGACAAAAATTCAGAAGCTAGTTTACTTGAGCTTAAACCAATCACTGGTAGAAAACATCAATTAAGAAAGCAATTGTATAATATTGGTCATTCAATTTATGGTGACGAAAAATATAAACACGTTAATCTCAAAGGTATAAACAAGAAGTTAATGCTTCATTCTTATCAAATTAAATTTTTAATAAATGATAAAAAACATACCTATAAGGCTTTATTACCAGATTACTTTAAAAATTTGCTTAAATCAAAAAGACTTAACTTTTTAAATTAATTAAAAAATTTTCTATTAGTTTATTTTCTAATTCATCATAATTTTGATCAACGATCGTTTTTAAGTTAGTTACACCTCTATTACTTATACCACATGGTATTATAGCATCGTATTTATCAAGTTTATTGTTAATATTTATTGAAAAACCATGATAAGCAATCCATTTACGAACTCTTACACCGATAGCTGCAACTTTTTTAATCTCTTTATTATCATCGTACCAAATCCCAATATTTTTTTTGTCTGCAAAAGTTTCAATTTTAAAAAATTTAATTGTATCAATAATTGTTTTTTCAATTATGGATATAAACTTTCTTATATCTTTGCCCCTTTTTTTTAGATCAATAATAAAATAACAAATTAGTTGTCCTGGCCCATGATAGGTAATTTTACCCCCTCTATTTGTCCGGATAATTTTTATTGATTTGTCTAAAATTTCATTTTCTTTAAAACTTGTACCGGCTGTAAAAATTTCGTTGTGTTCTAAAGTCCAAATTAGCTCATTAGCTGTATTTTCATTTACCTTGTGAATCTTTGACTCCATAAAATTGATAGCTTCTTCGTATTTTATTGGTTTTTTTGATTTTTTAACCTCAATATTCATTTAAAAATTGTAATCTTTTCATTTTGTATTAAAAGAGCCGACATAATAATAGGTTAATTTATGACTTTAGTTAAAAAAATTAAAGATAAAAAAGTAAATTTTGAATTTAATAAAGAATTTATAAAAGTTGTCACAGATAAAATAGCTAATAATGATGCATTATTTATTATCAATTCATTCAAAGAAATGCATCCTGCAGATGCAGCCGATATTATTGAACATTTAAGTGAAAATGATAGAGAAAGTTTAATTAAATTAAACAGTTTTAGAATTGATCCAGAAGTATTTGTGGAGCTAAATGAGTCTGTTCAAACAGAGATTATTAAATTTTTATCTTCAGAGTCAATCGTTAGAATATTGAAAAATCTTGAATCTGACGATGCAATAGCGATTTTAGAAAATATTGAAGAAAAGAATAAAAATTCCATCCTGAGCGCTTTACCCCCTAAAGATCGTTTTGCTTTACTAGAAGGACTTAGCTATCCAGAGGATAGTGCTGCTAGAATAATGCAAAGGGAGTTTACAGCAATTCCAAGTAATTGGTCAGTTGGTCAGACAATTGATTATTTAAGAGAAAACAAAGATTTACCAGAACAATTTTTGGAAATCTTCATTGTTGATGAAAATTTTAAACCAATTGGCACTGTACCTTCATCTAAAGTTTTACGAACACCAAG